>Ga0209782_1002230_pt1 | contig 10693 bp, 5 predicted proteins | sample WorMetmaBAHAMAS1_FD_187390 | JGI IMG/M metagenome (GOLD analysis project Ga0209782, IMG submission 187390) | Marine gutless worms symbiont microbial communities from Max Planck institute for Marine Microbiology, Germany - Inanidrilus... | ecosystem: Host-associated > Annelida > Digestive system >...
GGTGATGCGGACCGCTGAGCGGGAGACGGTGGTGATGGTGGTTCTTCGTTTGTTTCATTCTGACGAGTGGGACTCGGCACGTGATCAGGGACACTGTCATGGGACTTACTCTCCACCGGAGGAGACCTCGACGGTGACTTCTTTGCGATCGGCTCAGTCTCGACATCAATCGTTGCCTTCTCTGGCTCAGGAGACGAGTGCTCAGACCTACGCCGGTCGCCGGACGATGAGGAGGAATGTCTTGAACGAGCTTTGTCACCGTCATATGAAGAGTCGAGCGACATGCTCGAGTCGTGTCGACTTCTACGCTCGTCGTTTGCATTCTTATCAGAATGAGGTGGCGATGGCACCTCATCATCGCCATCGTCACGGTGTCGATCGTGGTCCGACTCACGATCAGCGTCGGGACCAGCCGCCAATTTCTCATCATTATTAGATGCCTACAACATACGTCAAAGCCACGAAACTTAACACTGAAGCTGAGTTAATTAATTGGTTAAGGTTTTAATCCCTACTTCCTACTCGTCACAAAAATAGGTCAGTTTAGATAGGCTCTTCCCAGCTAATCTCTTGGCGTAGTACTAAGAATACATAACCGACACAATATACAAAAAAAGACACCAATGTTTTTTGAGAGTTGATAAGTTTACAACGGCTAATGGGAGAATGGTGTGTGTTATGTCAAAATTTTAGCAATTTTGTCTATAAAAAGGTATCTAAGACTAGCATGTGACTTCATTTAAATACCCTTTGCTTGATTTGCATATATCTTCAGTACACATGAAATTATGCTAAATTTGACAAAAAACATGTATTTTACCAAATTTTAACTCAAACATATAGTGAAAGTAACAGTACCGATCATGCGCACACCAGCCCAAACAAAATTCAACGCAGGTAAAGGATTTAGATCGAGACCAGATCTAAATCCTGTGGATTATTCAGTGTGGGAAACGTTGCAACAGATGATGTAGATCATCAAAAAATTGCAGTCACTGACCGGCTAGAATGTGTGCTAATCGACTGCTACACTAAGCTAAGCCAGAACATGTTGAACTGAACATCAATTAGCTGCCAAAAAAGACTTCAGATGGTTATCAACGCAAAGGAAGCCCACGGTGAATTTCGTCTAGACTAATTCTGTGTGCAGATGATCGATCGTGGCTGTTACTTTCGCTGCATGGTCAAGTTATTTCTGTCAAATTCAGCATAATTTTACATGTAGTGATAATTTATGCAAACTAGGCTGAGAATATTTAAATGCAAGTATTGTACTTTTTTCCAGACAAAATTCTGAAACTTCTGACACATCACACGCCTTTCTATTGCAAAATTATCAACACTCAAAAACAGTCCCATTTTCTGGTCCACCCTGTATAACCCAGAACCGAGAATGCAAACACACAAGGAAGCATAAAATCTGCACATTTATCTATAAAAACCGTTCACCGCTGTGAACCCAAATTCTGTACACAACACAGCACTGAACAGTTCTAACTATCATCCGTCTTAGCCTCCAGGCAAACGTCATACCTCAGATGCTGTCTACTGGAGGGCAGGAAAGGGTAAAGGTTTGAGCTCAGTGCAACACCATTTATGGCAGTGAGTACAAAAAGTAACATGCCTGATGTACCGGTTAATATCTCACCAGACACCTGCATACCTAGTTGATGATGTCAACCTTGGCACCGACGGTAATTGCTGTCTGCTCTCATCATCACCTCTCTATTGAGATCACACAGCAAATCAGCCTTGACACTGATCATTAAGGGGATATTCGATTTAAGAATCCGGATTCGGATACACAGTAAATCTAGATTTGGATTCGCTCGGCAAATCGAATACAGCATTGACGTAATATGACGTCACTGTTGTTTGTTTGTTGTTTCGGTCCTATTTTGCACATTTTAATTATTCACAACCAAGATACTGTTTATTTGCAGCAGTTATATTGCTATAAATGTCTTTCTTAACTCATTTATAATCGTTAGCACTCATTGACGACGTCACATTGCAAGTGAAACAGGAATCAAGCAGGATTCACCGAATTCGTTAATAGAATGCAATTTTTATCTGAAATTGGATTAAGATTCACTATGTGTCCGAATCCCAATTCCTAAATCGAATATCCCCAAAGATGACTATTGTGTCTGAAATATGTAAGTGTGAGCAATAACAAGCTACAGTAAAATATATCAAACACTGGTACACCCCACTCACCTTGTCAACAGATGGCTCGGCCTTGTCAGCTCTAGTCTCATCCTCCGACTTATCATCAGTCGTCTTCTCATCCCTGACAACCGGTGGCTGCTGCTGCTGCTGCTGTTGCTCGTTGCTCGATCCTGCCTCGTCCATGTCTTCTCCTTCCATCGGCGGCTGCCATGTGATCTTACTCTGCTGACAAAGACCACGATGATTTCATTATGCAACTTCATAACCTGCTGCAAAGCAGCAAATTCGGTTAGTTCGACAACGTAACATGAGTGACATGACAGCAAAGTAAGCTAACGACTTTCTCACAAACAACGGATAAAAAGAAGACCAGGTAGAACGCACCAGACATAAATAGATAAAGTTACAAATGACCCGTGGGAGTTGCACGTAGAAAAATGTCAAATGCAGCAGCGTATGACATGCAGCAATGGTGTCAGTGTGTAACATAATTGGGTGAGGTCAACTTCCACTAAGTCTAAAGGCTAAGCTGAACCAAACAGTCTTAACTTGGGAATTCCCTGCGTTAAATGTGTATCTTTTGGTCTAATCCTTTAGTCTTAGCCGAAGTTGACCTCACCCACTGCATCACGGATGCGGGTAAATCCAGGGTCAACACATGCTCATTCTTCATGCCAACCCAGCCTCCGTGACACTGCAATGGGTGATTACCTAATGCGGCTCATCGCGGATGATGACATTTCTCTTGCAGTGAGCAAAGGACGACCAAATAATCACGCCATTACCGTTAACTCGTGTCCATTCAGTGCTCTGACAATAACAGGTGCGAGGAAGTACGACACACACGGTCTGTATTCTTCAGCACCTCCGAAGATCACTATTACATAAACTCCAACATCTACAATTAATGCCAGAAATCCTTACAACTGCAGCACTAACCTTTCAATACACCCTGCTGAGTGTTCGTCATTTCACACATTACCGAACGGTACACACTTTCTTGTCTACTACTTATTTTACATCAGTTAAATAAATATTAACGCACTGTGGTCGAGAATTACCTCAGTCTGCTTCTTGGATTTTGATTTATTAATTTTATTCTGGTTACGTCGAGCAGGTCGACGTTCACTGCTTGTGGAACTCCCGGAAGAACTTGACCGAGCATGTTTATCTGGACCTCGGCCGACCTGACCTCTGTCCGACGACCCCGATCTGCCACGACCGACTGGGCTGCGACGATCTTGCGCCGGACTTTCGGAATGTGACTTTCGCCTCATACGATTTATCGCGGGAGACGAACGCCTTCGGCGCGCTCGGTCACGACTGTCCGACCGCGACCTTCGGCGCCTGTCGTCTCGGCTTTCTGATTCGCTCCGGCTACGTCGGACGGGACGCGGAGATCGGCGGTTACCGCTGGGAGATCGTGATGTCCTACGGCGTGCATCGCGCCTTCGTTCACGGCTCCCCGATCGCGACCTCTGATCGCGACCGTAACGCCGCGTGTCGGAGTTACCTCGCCGCCAAGCCGGCGGCTGATAACCTCGGTCGCGAGGACGGCTCCATTCACTGGGCGGCGGCCATCGCCGAAGGTCTCGATAGTCTTTCACAACTGGCCGCGAGTCACGTTGTCTCCGGGGAGATTCTGGCGACCTCCTTCTACGATCGTCCTGTGCCGTCTTCTTTGCAGCATTGTCCACATCCGGTTCACTGGACGACCTTTCTCCCGATTCCCGCGAACTTGAATGCTTGTCTCTCGATTTTTTAGCATCTTTGGCCGTTGGATCTGGAAAGCGTGCAGATTTGCTGAAAAGATAAACACATGGCAGTGCGCTAAAATTTTATCAGTGCCATGTGGCAAAGGACAAACAGATTATAATTCAACAGTGCTTCTTGTCGGACATTTTACAATTTGTAGTGAACAGCATGGACTATGGATGTTGTTCACTGTGACCAGACTACTGCTTCTGCAGCTGAGCGTAATATGACCAAGAGTGCCAGCTAACACAAGCTCACCTGTATAATTGCCACAAAATTGTGATAATCCCTACTGTTGGTCAGCTTAAAATACTCGCTGGTTTAACCATCATAAGCATGCCATCTACGCTTCAGCTGCTGCAGGACCACGGCTGTGGAACTGTCTATCGGATAACCTGCGAAAGATGTCCAGCTATGGACAATTGAGGCAACATCTGAGCGCCTAGTGACTCCTTTGAATAATAGGCGCTATATAAATAATTTTATCTATCTATCTATCTATCTGAAAGGAAAGTTATTTAGGGATTAGAATCACAGTGCATCGCGACCTTGATTTTTTGTGTTATAAAAATATGCTTACTTACTTACTTAGCCACAGTGACCTGTACCATCTACTAAGTGCACCAATCATAATTCAAAGTCCAATATTATTATATGTTTTACAGCATGCATCCAGCAGTAAGTTCTGCAGCCACTCAATAAATCAGAAGGCTATCATTGTAATGTATAGTTCATAACAGATAATTATTCACTGTTCTAATTTCAAATCAGCAAAGCCACACATACATTTCGTACTGTTGATCTTTAAATGCAGTCACTCCATATTGGGCTTGGTCCTCCAAAAAAGAAAGAAACTTGGTTAACTGGAGCAAGTATTGTATGGGAAGATAGATCCCGAATATCACCCAATCAACAACATCATTGCACTAGGAACCAACAAACGTTATTTTCAATACACATAAGCAATACGCCTCTTGCCGGGAGCGGCCGCAGTAAGTAAGCAAATACCAGTGAATTTGCGTGGCTGACGTGTGTAGGTACGAAATAAGGTTGAAGCAGCAGACCTTGGTGGAGGTGGAGGTGGCGAATGTGAGTGTGACTTGGACGATTCGCTGTCACTGCCGGCAACCAATGGCCGCTGCTGTCTCATTTCCACGACGGACGGCTTCACGACAGCTGTCGTCATGCGTCCTGAAGTCCGCTCCACGGGTTTCGCCGCCTCATCTTCTGACGACGACGCCGAAGCTGAAGATGACGACGACGACGACGAACTGCTGGAACGACCACGTTTATCCTTCGTCTTCTCAACTTTTGCAGATTTATCTGTAGCTCTTGATGACAGCTCTTTGTTCTTACGATCGTCTCGGGACCTCGAAGCCTCTGGTTCTTTATCGTTTCCAGGCGACACTCTCATCGTAACTCGACTCCGGCTGGTCGCCAACTTTTCTGGAGATCTTTCGCGGATCTTCTGCCGTTTATCACCACCTTCTTGTTTGGGACTCAAAGATTTCTTATCCTTGGTTTTCTTTTGAGGTATGTCACCATGTGCTTCGGATTCACGGTCTTTCTTATCACGTCGCTGTTTGCTGTCGGAAGGTTCTCTTGACCTCTGTCTGCGTTTGTCTGACTTTTTGTCGTCCCTGGACTGCAGCTGTGGTGGTGATTTCTCGCGAGATCTATCACGATGATCAACATCTGGGGATTCCCGATCACTTTCATCAGATTCGGAGCTAGAACGCTGCGTAACAGATGTCTTCTTCTTATCATCAGACTGCTTCGCTTGTAGTTTGGATCGTTCCTGCGATGCCGATGACGACGACCCAGAAGACACATCGCGTTCTGCTTTCTTCTGTCGCTTTGGCGATGAACTGGACTTACGTCGACGACGCGAATCCAACACAGCCTCTTTCGTACTCTTCTCTGGCGATTCACGACGATCGGCTCTGGATCGCGATTTGGCATCCGATTTAGTTTCACGACTTTCTTTCTTTCTCTCCGGCGTTGCCTTCTTCTCGAGATTTCTCACTGGTGATCGTGTTTTAGATGATGAGGCATGTTTCGGTGAAACTGGAGAGTGTTCGCGGTCGGAAGACTGGCCTCGCTTTGACGATCGCGGCGGAGACTTGGCGGCAGCAAGCTCAATCGGTTTCTGAGATGTGATGACTTTGCGACGCTCAGTTGTGGCCGCAGCTGCAGGCGTCGGTTTCTCAACGACGGCGGACTGCATTCTTCGACCATTTCGCTCGGGCGATGGACTTGTACTGGAGTCGGAAGAGTAAGAAGCGGATATCTTTCTCATGCTGCTCGTATTTTTGGCGACCTCTGCTTTCTTGTGACCGGAGGACTTTGAGTCAACTCGGTCATCGGAACGACCTTTTCTGCTGCCAGTCGCGACCGGAGAGGGTGACCTTCTGTGAACAAGTTTGCCACGATTATCAGCCTCATGCACTTCAGACCGCTTAACATCAACTTTGGACTGAACTTTGCCATAAACGACTTCACTGTCAGACGAAGACTGCGAAACACTTCTTTTCCCGGCTGGCGACGATCGGTGTCGAGACGAACCGCCAGTTTCTGACTTCTCCGGCCTGGAAGATTCACGGGCAACTCGTGTTCGAGGCTGGTCCCTCGAACCAGACCGCGATCTCGAGGTTCTTCGTTTTTCTTTTCGAGATTCGTACTTTGGTGAAGAGTCGACATCCTTACGATCATGCTTTTCACTGTCTGTCTGCTTCCTTCGTGATTTCTCTGACTTGTGGTCCTTACCCGACTGGCTGTAAACAATACAATACAACCAAACTTGGCAATTAAAGATCTGCTACATACCTGGTGATAACTCATCAAACTGTGCCAGAACAAAACCCAGTTTCTTGATTTCTTGGTTTTTCCCAATTATAAAGAATATGTTGTAAAATTGTGATTACCCAATTTCCGACAAGGTTTTGCAAAACTGAAATCCAAAGTAACAATAACATCATTTTAACATCAACAGCAGTACTTACAAACAAATCACAGAATGGCACAAAAATACAGAACCACTGGTACTCAAAGCCAAGATCCGACACCAAATATTCCACAAGCAGTGCTGAGACATAGTTTAGTAGTAGTGGAAATTTTAACGCTCACTCACTAACTCAATCAACCAACTAAGTGAACAAATAAAAACAGTTTTAGTAGTAGGGTGGTCCTTACATATAGCAAAAAAAAAATTTTTAGACATAATCCTGTCTCTCACCCCCTAATTTGTTTCGTTTTGGTGTAGAAACGATTCACATAAAATCTCTTTATGATTGCTCAAAATTAAGAGGTGTCGCCGCTTAGCTGAAAGTGTACCACTGTACCAGTACTGTACAAATGTCATTATTATGTTCGGAAAACTGCAGTCTGCAACGGTCTATATTTGTGTGACAAGGAGCTTCAAGATATCCTTGTGAATGTCATTAAAGTCACAATTATAAGTGTCAGGCAGATGAAACAGTGCTTCTCAGTTGCAGGCTGGCGAACTGTTCGAATGTGAACTGTGTCGATCTTCCGTGCCGCTGGCTGTTGCTGGATCTGCAGAATGCATAATAAAACAAATAATCCAGAAACAACTGAAACATTTACATTTTATAAAATTAATTTTATAATTGAAAAGGTTGCTGTAATTTGTATACAGTATAAGATTAATTATGCAATTTTGAGTAAGATTTAACATCAATAAATGGCCCACCTGCTGCCTTTCCATGCGTCTGAGTTAGTGTCCTCTTCAAGGTGTCTGGGTACTTCTGGCGATGCTCGTCGACCACTTGCAGGATAAACTGCAGCTCAGCTTCATCCTTGGTCAGCAGTTTGTTGTATGACTGAACCAGAGCCACCCCTCTTTCGGCAAAATCGTTTACACATTTCAATGATTTGACTTTCTGTACCATCTGCTGGTAGTCATTTCGTCTGTCCCATTCGCTGGGGTTTTCGGCCAGGAAATCCGTAGAAAATTCCAGCCTCTGAAAAAATGCCCTGGAATTAGTAGACAGAAATGATTCCAATCCCAGTTGCCCAAATGTATGGAGATCTGGTCGTGGACGCACTGGTTGCTCAGTCCCCTCTTGCGACATTGCGTTCACCATGAGCTGTTTGGTGGTGGTAGAAACCTGTTGGTCGAAGAAGGAAAGGGGTGCCAAATCTTCAGATAGGTACCAGAAATGGTTCTGCAGTTTTCTGCTGGTAGTGCTCGAGATGGCTGGATTGAATTCCTTGTAAGCCAGTAGTGCATTCATGAGCTCCAGGTCATTCCTTGGAGCCTCATTCGTCAAGGGTGCTGTCAGCCATGCTTTAATGTAAACCAGCACACAGAACAGGCATAGCTCCTTGATATTCTTTTCCTCCTTGGCTGTGAGCTTGAACTGTGCACGGAACAACCAGACTTTTATGCTGTACAGGACCTTGCTCATCCATCGGGCATGATGCATTGGACCCGGTACACGGAAACGAACGCCACGTGGGGGAACTTGTCCAAGGAATATGATAGCAAGTTCAATCAGTTCCCGATAATCATCCCTTGGCTGGGCAATTTCAAGTTGAGCGGTGAAGAATTCAAGGAGCATGTCACGAGTGGGCTGAACCCTGACAGATGCTAATTCATCCGTCATGCAGTCCTGGAAGTTACTCTGGTCAATGAACTCCCAGTGAGCCTGAAACCTTTTGAACATCAGTACATCTGGTCCGGAGGTAGGTCCCATCACAGCTGTGAAAGCTGCAGCCAATACAAGCTCCATCGTATGATGTCTGCAAGCTAAATGGAACAGATCTCTTCCAAATTTCTGTTCCAGAAGTATACATGCGCCTGTTCGGTGACCTGTATTTGATGAAGTTGTGTCAAAACACATCCCCTGCACTTGATGTGTCAAACCCCAGTCATCTAGGGCAGCGTACACAGCTGCAGCTGTGTTTTCTCCTGTCCCACCCACCAGCTTTGGAACTCCCAGTAGCTTGTGCACCCCAAGACCAGTGACAAGTACAGGCAGACGATCCACATGCTCTTTTCCCGTTAGGTCTTGCAACAGTTTTCCATCCCAGTGAACTACTAGTTGGGAATCTACGCTGAACTCATTCTTGATGGAAGCAGCTAAATGAGATCTACACTCCTTTCTCTTGCGTCTGATCGAGGAGCGATTTATGTTTACATTTCTTACATCGCAATTGAAGATACTGGCTGCTTCAGTGAGAATGATGGCGGCATTACGATCCGACACCTTTGCTCGATCTAGGGCTGCGGTCAGCTGCGGAGTGACTATGTTCGTACGAGCTCGCTTACAGTGTGGTTCAACACTTGATGGTGCAGGAATTGGTAAGTCTTCTTCGACATCAGCTTCCTCAGGCTCATCCTCTTCAGTACTCTCTCCCGCTTCTTCTGTATTTGATGTTGATGGACGTGAATCTTCCAATCGCTGTTGTCTACGAGCTTCTGCTTCCCTTCTCAACTTCGATCGCTCCTCCTTAGCAGTTAATACCCTGTCAACACATATCATGGATCCCCGACGACCTTTTTCTCGCTGAGCACTGAGGAAGTCTCTGTCTTCTTGAATCTTTATCAGTTTCATAGCATCTTGATGAGCCATGTCAAATAGATCATTAAGTTTTTCTTTGAAAGCTTCTTCTTTCGCCCTCTGAAACTCTGAATTCTTTCCTCTACTCTTCAACAAGCCTCGCCACTCTTCAAAGAGACAGACCAATTTTGCCACCAGGTGGTGTTCTTGTCTGGTGGGAATCCTGGCCTTTGTCCAGAATGAGATGGCTTCTCTAACGACAATGACAGCAGACTCTTTAATTGTCTTGTGCATCTCTTGATGATGGTAGAAGACAGTAGAAAGTATCTGACTGTTTGAGGGAAGTTTACTACCAGATAAAGCCTCTGATGTTGGTCCCAACAGAAAAATGCCCTGTCGTTTTGACATGGTCAGCTTGTCACTGAGATTCAGACCAGTCTGGTTTTATTATAATAGATACTGCATAGAGTGCCGGTAACCGCCAGTTAAGCAATATACTGGTAGATGTAGTGGTGTTGGAAGTTCTTCATAATTTTTAGTGCTGTGGTTCATGGTTAGGATCATGATTGGGGTCAAACTAGTGTTAGCTGTATTACCATCATCGATGGCCATTTACGTTTAGGTTTAGGGTAAAGAGTTAAGATTAGTTTGGTAAAATTATGCAGTACTGCAGCTATTGTCGCCATCTGGTGAACATGACCGAACAATGCGTTAATATGGTTGCTAACACCCTATTCTATATGGATGGAATACTGGTTACCGGCACTCAATACAGCATGTTAGTATTATATTGGGCATTTATGGTAAATATTACAACCGATCAAAACACTGTAGTCTGCTAACAACAACAAAATGGAGGATGCATGGAATATTTAATCAACAGAAACACAACACCTGAGTAAGTAAATTTTTCAGCAGCATGCGGGTAGGAATTTAATTAATAAGTGCAAAACCGGCATTTCACGTTTATACACAATGTATGATCACCCGGCGACACCTCTAAATAGTATGCAATTATCAAAATATTTGCTCTGCAGTTTTATTTTGACAAAAGGAAAACAATTAGAGGGTGAGAACCTGAATTTTTAGAACCTCAAAAATAAGGACCGCCCTATTATTTATTACTAATTTATTACTAACTGTACTGCACCCTTATCTTCCTTGTAATGAATGTTCTTAGTTTTTAGAAAATTGCAAATACACAGCAGCAGTCACAGAATAGAATGTACTTGTGTGTAGTG
>Ga0209782_1002231_pt1 | contig 10692 bp, 7 predicted proteins | sample WorMetmaBAHAMAS1_FD_187390 | JGI IMG/M metagenome (GOLD analysis project Ga0209782, IMG submission 187390) | Marine gutless worms symbiont microbial communities from Max Planck institute for Marine Microbiology, Germany - Inanidrilus... | ecosystem: Host-associated > Annelida > Digestive system >...
GGCCTTGACATTCAGACGCTTGATTGCCACCGGACCATGCCACTGGCCTTTGTATACAGTTCCAAATGACCCGGAACCAATGCGTGCACCGACCACAAGTTCATCGTTTGGAATTTCCCAGTCTTCGTTGGAGTCCCGCCGCAATCTCTGTCACAAACGATTCAGCATACAGCTCCAAATATTAAACAGCCATTAAGCTCCAGTTGCACCAACCATACTTAAGTTGTCACGTAACTACAGGCAACTTCACCGTAAGTAGTAATTAAATCTTGACGTTTACTGGACTGGTTGGTTGGGGTTTAATGGCGCTTTCACACAAGAAAGACAGTAATGCGACGTATACTGGAATCCTACACGTACAAAAATAAACATCGACTTAATGAAGCGGACCACTGAGCACTGAACTAAGCACTTTCAGTTCCCCTTGGGTCCTCCATCTCCACCCGATGCCAAACAGATTAGTAAAATAGGGTTTTATTGGCCTTCATGTTACTCAACACCAGTGTCAAAGAACTGAAGCGACCACAAAGCACTACACTGTAAATAACATCCGTATATCGACGGATATTTTGTGGCGAGCTTTATATTTTAACAGAACCGCTTCCGTATACGTTTGTATATTTGTTAGTTAATGCCAACAGAGATTCATGTGCATATAATGAAGCTGGGGCCCGGGCTTCGTTATTCCGTCGATTTACAGATACAAACGTATATGGAACCGGTACACAAAATATCCGTGGATATACGAATGTTTTTACAGTGTAACCCCAACCAGTGGCCTGTCATACTGGACACCTGACAGAAGAAGCAATGTTGTCAGTACGACGGCACTCTGACGCCAGTACATACCATAACAATGCAAAAGACACTAGTGAAAAAAAGTCCACATACAGTAATAAGCAATATATAACTAACACACCAGCTTTTTGTTGTCTCCGTCGGCCGACCGAACGCGTGGCCTGATACGTGTCGTTGGCGAAGTGTGAGCACTGCTACTGTGTGGACTGATGCTGCCATCTTCGGGGTTCAACCGCGGACCGACCTTACTGCCGTATGCTGCGGACACCACACCACGGACAGAAAAAAAACAATAAAACAGACAGTCTTATAATGCATCCACTACAATCACACAGTTAGGCTGCATTACCTGTAAACAATGGCCTATTGCTACTGATATTACATGTAGATGGTACACACCTTTCTGTGTGATGGGCACAACTGCAAGCTTTGCAAAAATGGCCGAACTGATCGATATTGCCATTTGCGGTACCGAGTCGTGTGTGCCCAAGAACCATTATCAGATTGGAGACCACTGAACAAATCCCAATATGGGCAGAAACACTTTTGACGAGGATTATGTCAAAATTTCCCCATCTACTGACTATGTGGCAATAAGGCGTCCTTTTTGCAAAATTGCGGTAAATACTTGGTATAACTAGAAAACAGTCCTCAACTGAGGATCAAGGTCCAAATGACCACGTTTTGATCTGAAACCGTAACCCTAACCTTAAGCCCCTTTACCTCCGGATTCCACCCGAAGTCATACGGGACAGTGGAAGTGTGGTACAACTGCATTTTGATCTGTGACCTTGATTTCTGAAGTTTAACCTTGACCTCTGACTGTGACCTTCAATCCCAGGAGAGCTATGGTCAAGACCCATATACATGCAAAAGGTCAAGGTCAAAAGCTATTCGGTTCAAAAGTTATAGTGGAAACAGACACATGCACAGACAAACGAACGGAGGCAATTGCATTACCTTCCATGCTAATGCAGTCGGTAATTATTATCATTATCGCTATTAAAAATATACTGATTAGAGTGACACTGACATATTGCATATCCTCTCACGCAACACAGCCATGCTAAGAGACAATTCTCGTGGAAAATTTCCACTTATTCCTGGGTGCTGGTGTTCTCCAAAGGTGTTAACAGAAAATTTAAGAGACCGACAAAACAGCATTTTTTCTACCATTTGGATGCCATCTCTACATGTAACGAATACTGTCAAAGAGCTACTGGCAAACAAGTACATCTGCCAGTCAACACTACTGTTCATTCAATACATGGCAGTGCAAAATGTAGAACCACTGGCCACTAAAGCCATCCACACATGTAAAATTAAATACAATTAATGCTGCAATAAACTAAAAATGTTGCAAAAACTGCAGCATCATTAGCATAATATTTTACCTGTTGCAGCCAATCATGTCGCATCACATCTGTTACATCAGACATTAATTAAGTCATGCTGTCATGCATCCAAAAGTGACATGCCCCACCCATTTTCTGGCAGAGCATTTTTGTCGAATTATTTTGTCGAAGCACTGCAATTGTTGGAAAGTCGCCGCAGCACTTATTTAACTTTACACATGCAGACGGCTCAAGTTCTAAACGGTCACTACACTCTTGCTACTATACTATTTTACTTGGTAAAATGCTGATATTTCACAATTTATGCATAGTAGCCATGATGATCAGCCTGCATCACCAGCATTGATAGCAGTGCTAGATGCGGGATATTCCTACACCTGTCTTGACGTAGACTGATCTCCGTGTCTGTCTATGTATTGGTAACACTGCAAGGGTATCGGAGTACATATGAGAGCCACTTCGTGAATACGACTAAACAATCCACGCTCGGCGGCGATGTGCACTGTGACCACCATTACTCAGTCGACTTGTTTAAGATCCCGTCACACCTTAAATGTGTTGCTACACTACCTGGTAAAACACTTGGCACCATTTACAGTACCTACCCTGTACTGTACACATGCAGGCCAGCAAAAACTTCACATGCCTTTTGATATTGTGGCGTACGGTGGTAACTGGTTTTCAGGAATGTGTTGCAAGCTGCTCACGTCGGATGGACCATGCGCTGACACTGACTGGCGACCGATCGGCTGATCTGCTTGCACAAAAACAACGTCAGCTCACTACCGACGATCTCAAGACACTCAATGAACGGACTTCATTTATGCAAGCATCAAACTTTCATTCGCTCTGTTAACTTCAACAACTTTCTTGGCAGAAACGACCACACTTACCTTAACCATGCCGTCTAAACAGCCTTGCCAAAAAATCTGTAACTTTTATCACGTTCACCAACCACCAACCACTAGTACATACACACTTTCCATCTACTGGTCGTACACAGCAAATGTGTACAAATTAAAACCTAAGTCTCTACCACTTCACTACAATGACCACATTCCAAATAGTGAATCTTATACCCTCCTCCTTAACTCTATGATCCCAGGTCTAGTACCTTCGTAAGTACAGAATTAGACTGCCACAGCCTGTCCATCCAAATTCCCACAATCCTTTCTGACATAATCCAGTTGGTTGCCTTCATAGTATTTTGCACTGTATCAGCCCTCTATTTTTAACCAAAGTAAATGGCTAATATTTTTCCTGTCTCTAGCTAATGCGAACGTAACTAGAGGGCTGCTATTACATGACATTTCATAGCAGCGGTAGTCCGCTCGGTACCCCAACAGGTGTGCCACAGAATCTCAAAAATTGAGTCAAAAGTGACTTGCATATTTTGTACAATAATGTAGGTTGATCATCCCTCATGTGAAAGTGTATTTTCTGGTTTCCCTATGTTGAGCCATTTAATCACGATGACTTGCCACATGAGGGCGCCTTTACATTTTTTTCCAGCATTTTCCCATCTCCCCAAAAATACTGAGTGCAGCGAAAAAACAACTGATGGGATATCAAACTAGCACCACACCCCAACTGTTTGTAACATATCCCAAACCATCTATTCATGGTTTGTGAGAACTAATGTCGTCTAACTAAATAACACGATTTTTCAAAGTAAAACTATGTAGTACCACCTGGGCTAACAAGTTAACAACAGTTAAACATCTAACGGTAAAATATTTATGTTTAGTGTTTATATAAATATTCTTTATACCTCCGAACTGATGATCTTGTCTGTGTCGTTCAAGGCGTTCCTGTCAACAGAAGACAATGCACGTGCATGCACCAGTACCAGTGAAGCAGAAGACTGGCTTAACCAGCAGACACCTGTTATGGCCGGCATCTCTGTAGCAACTCTGGGCAAGTCGTTTACCTGTGTCGGCTCAAGTCTACTCAGCCTTTCATCCTTAATTGGTGGATAAATCGAGTACCAGCCATACCAATGGCTGGGGTAAGGGCGGGAGATGCTGCCTTTGCCAGGTGGCAGGTAACTCTGTGTGATCCCATATGACATGCAGGATCAACAAACTGCTATACTGTTTTACCTTACGTTACAATATGCACACTCAACAAGGCAATGGTGCATCGCATACTACTCAACCTTAGCACCTGTTGCATGAAAGACTCGTGTGGTCTTAGCACCTGCCGCTGACTAGGACAGGAAGCAACCAATGCCATGCCGCAGGGGTGTTAGGTCATGCAGACACTGCAGCGAGGCTTCCACTGTGCCATGCCTCTATACAGCCTATTATAGTAAGACATGTGATGACATGTCTTACTATAACAGCGGAAGTACAGTACATAACAAATTATAATGCCACCAGAGGAAAAATGAGCAACAACCATAATGATGTGGTGTGGTTTCATATGCAATTTGCTGCATGCAATGCACTGCAATTTTTGTGCAATAATTGCAGGCTGTCCAACATAATGGAAAATATTCATGAGGCGAAAACGTTGCAGCCATGAATAATGTTGTATGCAATAAATTGCACATGAAACCATGGCATAAGCAATATACACAGAAAATTTGGAGATGTGGTTCCGGAGAGATGCATGCAGACAACAGACAAAGAAACATACAAACAGATACCGTCATCACAATACTACGTACACCTACCGGCCGAAGTAAAAATTCTGCATAATTTCAGAAAATATGGAAGTAATCTCTACCATGGCATAGAAATTAATATGCACATACTACAGTGTCAATACACTTAAGTACAGTAAGTTCCCGATAGTCGCACAGCAGCAAAGAAAAACTCACCTGAAAGTTGGCGTCATTGATGATGTTATGTACATTTGGAGCTGACGACGACCGTTGATCTACCATATTACTATGACCCTTTGATGGAATCTCAATGCCTTTAGACAATCTCCTACAAAACAACACACACACACACACACACACACACACATACAAGTGTCATCACTAACTTGCCGAAAACACAGCAATACTTTCGTTAGTTAGTCAGTTGTTTGGTTTACGCTAGTTACAGAAAACACAGCTATCTACTGGCATATTACATAGTCCACACAGTAAAAACTGGAACACACATAAAACTAAGTATAACAATACCTCATATATCAGACCCGCGGCAAATGCCGGGAAACTGAGACTGGGTCTAGTAAAACCTATTACCTGCTTTAATGGCTAGGGACATATGATGGAGATTTCTTGTAACTGGATGTCCTTCATGTCACCTAACAATCAGTGTCAAAACACTGAAAAAAATTCAAAGTGTTAACTGCAACCAGTATCATCACTTTTCTCATCCACTACCTGACACCTGATAGGATGGGTGTGGGATCTCAGATGCCGATTGCTTAACACAACCTGTAAAAAGTTGTAACATTTTTCGGAAAAAAAGATGCAACCACTGAATGAATCACAGCGTAATCTGCCTTTCTGATAAATGTCAGTCTTATATTGTAATTGTTTACTTGGACTGAAAATAAAGAAAATAAGCGATGTTACAAATCACAGGGCAGCCAGGACCATGGAGCAGTAATCTCAGGATGTCACACACCATAAAGTTGCTTCTCGGTCATAATAGCCGTCATCGGCATTGTGGCCGGCGACACATCGTTCTGAGCCGTGTTCGTTTGCACAACGGACGTGGTAGCGCGAAGAGCACATCTGACATTTGTAGCCTTGGAACAGTAGATGTTTACAGTGGTCACAGTACGACAACGTCAGGAATGTCTTACGAACCTGCACCAATGACAAACATAAAGCGGCTACTACACCGCCCACAGCAGTGCTGTCAACTGACCCCACGGACAACAGAGCAGCAGCTGAGGTTTTGTATCCTACTTGACCCAAAAATAGACCATTTTGGACCTCAGTACTAGCCAAGATATTGGCTGGGGAGATCATCCCCAAAGTGAGCTATTTTTTGTTGAGACAGATGTTAACTACATGTACAACTCAACTGATCAATAAACATAATTTAGAAGATGTGCTTTCCAGCCAATCACTTTGCACAGTGATTAAAAACTACACCTATCAAATGAAATCAGATGTGCATCAGTGATTCAGGCGACAATATTACCATAAATTATAAAAAAACTGCATTTTATGCATTGTGTTCACAGCCCTGCATCAAAAACTGCAAAAACCATAAAAAGGGACATTACCTACCATCACATAGACGAAATATCAACATGATGCTGTGTAATATCACCTTTTTATGCCTTTTGCCGTTTTTGATGTGTGGCTGTTAACACAATGGATAAACTGCAGTTTTTATCATTTATCTTTGCTGTGTTATTATAAATTATAGTACATTTTATAGCAATTAGGTCTAGGGAGAACCATTATGCATCACCACAGTAAAATACTGCTAAAATCGGTGCATATGGTTTGAGATATCATGATTTTTTTATTTTCCACATGGCAATTTGCCACCATATTGAATTTTTAAAAGCATGAAATCTCATTTCCTGAGGAGGTCTGGAGAATCGAGGCACATCACCATGCCAAATTTTGTATTTCAGCAAAGATAGCACGGATTTTGGCGAAAAGTTTCAGAATGTATATGTGAGTAAATAATACAACTGCCTTAATGTCAATGAACTCGTCTGGCAAATCATACCATATTGTGAGCAAAACCGACTCTCAGCTCAGAAATGTTGGTCAACTTAGGTATGTATCTCTGACAGCACTGCAGCATTGCACTCCATAAATGATAATCCACTGGAATATCAATCTGGTTCATTTTCTGATATTTTTTACATCACAATCTCAGTTTAATTACTTGCTCACTTTAAAAAAATGTACTTTTAAAACGAAGTTCAAATTTTTAAATAAAACCAAGTATTGTAACAAAATTTGCTGCATTCATGGCCTGAATCCTCCTCTGTGAACACTATAAATTGACAAAAACTATTATAGTTACGCAGATATTAAATCTTCATAAGGGACCGTTTTTTGGCGCACCCTGTACATACATGCCTGAAAATGGGTCAGCCATCGCAATACTAACCACGCGTGACAAAGTTACTAATGGCTGTTTGCAGTGCCGTGACAAAAATTACCTAAAATGAAGTGATCTGACAGGTTCGGTTTGGTTCAGCTCAGTCCAATTATGGCAAGTAAACAGGCCTTAAAGCCAACCTATTAACACGACAGACACTCACAAAGTTATGCGTGATGTTCGTAATGTTCGTCGTGGCAGGAAAGTCGAGCGAATCTTTCAGTTCGACGGAGATCTCTTGACCTGCTAATAACGCTATGTCAGTATCCCAAGACACTGGAGTCCTACGTGACAAAAACATGCAAACAATACACTAAATGGATTCATCATAACATGGAGAAACTAGACAATCGTAGATAGCAGACTTTGCCTCCGGTGTGTAACTCACGATGAGGACTTGCTGGTCTTCAACACTGAGCAAAATTTGGTAGGAACCTCAGCAGTTATGCTTATCGTATTCTATCACCGCTTAGGAATACGACGCACCATAGGGCCATTATGTGAAAATATGACATAATCCAGAAAACTGGAAGCACATAACGTATAGCAACGCCATCACAGGACGACCAAGCCGGGTCACAGGCAACATACATGACAAATTGGTCAGTTTGGCGGTGTTGTTTTTGCATTATGCGAGTGGACAGACATACTCATCACAATATTTTCACTCCTCTCCAAGGCAAAGTCAAAATCAAACCAAGTGTTTTCAGTGCTGCTGCTGCACTAACAGATATTAAACAGGCTTCTGCAGTTTGTGCCACGTGATATTTTGCATGCTTTAAGCTGGAACAGATCAATCTTATTCACTTAGAACCAACTACAAGATCTGCTGAGAACTTTAGGTAAACGTACAGTACAATATGCAGTACATTTCAAGCCTAACCGGCATTACTTTATGTTTATCTACATAAGATGACAGAAAGTCAACAGAGCATTTCCATTAGCTTACACATAAAAACAGCATACACATGTGTAAGGTCCGGTTTTTCTACAGCAAATTAATCTCCCATTAATTTAATCTGGCATTAAATCCACGGACGATTTAATTGACAAACTGCCGGTGGAAAAACGACATCTGAGTAAATTGATCGTTATCTGCTGGATTTAATGCCGGATTAAATTAACGGGAGATTAATTTGCTGTGGAAAAACCGGACCTAAGTGAGCATGTGTGTGTGTGTGTGTGTGGATACATGCATGTAAGACTTGTAAGTTTATAGCAAATATTACATTACTCCAAGACATCTGCCCGGCATCAATTAAGTCATAAAAAGAAATACATGCTGAGAGACTGCAAAGCTTCTTCACTGTAAAATTACACCTAATACTTTAACTCTTTCAGCAGACACAAAAAAATCACAGCAGCAAGGCCAGGGATTTGTGACAAATAATACGATAATTGGTACACTCTATACACGGACTGTTACATTTTGTACACTGCCACCCAGTCCTTTCATAATTGTACCAAAGGCAATAATCCACTAACCGAGAGTCAGTGTACCAATATGACATTATTGATATCACACCTGTGTCACTTCTATGGAACAATTAAAGGAAGAAACAGAGAAGAAGAACTGGCTAACCAGAGTTAATGCAAAAAAACAACTCTTGAAACAGAACTAGTGAATATGCAAAATAAATCGTTATGATAGAAATCTGACAAAGCGTCTGCAGCAGCTGATTGCATGTCTTACCAAGCTGTCAACATTGAGCTCTGGTTGCAACGCTCTCAGCTAACAGCTGTGCAAACGGCTTTTATCTTTGATTATACACAGTTAGACGGAGTCAGCAATACTAAATGAACAGCAAATAATTTCTGGTGAAATAGGTGAAACACCGGTTAGTCCATGTCCAGTCACAGCTCTTCAAACAGCCGTTAACATTCTATTACATTCCTGAGAACAGACACGGTTTGGCAGAGGATGTGTTTGCTCGTGTCACAGACTATCAGTCATTCTGGATGAGCATAAAACCTATCATCAGTGGATAAGATACAGCTGCAGGTATACAGTAAACAAATAATACTGCAACCTGCTCACAATCACACCAGCTTAACTGCCAACTTCCAGGTAACTCTTGAGCTGGTCAGCTTGACTCTTTTTATTTTTGTTTCTATACTTGTCCCTCTACTGTGCATCTTCTCGCAACACGACTCAATATATTTCACTTCCTCTATATGTATTCTCAAGCCATTCCATCTGCCTAACTTCTGCATCTATTGTTATACAATCTTAGATCCAGTTAGTGTATCTTTACATTCAACATGTCGAATCTATCTCATACATGTACTACCTACCATGCCTAATCACTGCAACGACTGGTTCCAAATTCTCTCGCTAAGCTGTGCATGCTTTTCTTCGTTGTTTCAAATAGAGTCCAAACGTTCATCTGACAACGCTCATTTCAGTCCTATCTAACCTTATCTCATGCTCCATTTTCACTGGCCAAGTCTAACTCTGCAGAGATGTTCCACTGCCAATTCTGACATCATGCTTCCAGTTTCATCCAAGTAAAGCTTTATTAATGGCCACAGGTCAGAAGCAGCTCAATAAAATACAATACAATACTGTACTAATCTGTCTGGTGCTCAAGGTCGTGAGCGAATCGGAGGTAACTACTTGACTATGTACTTTAGATGGCAGACTGTAGGCGGGATTTCAAGGAGGCCAGTGAGGAAGACTACCGACAGCCATATTCAAGAGTATTCAAGAGTTAGCACTATTGTCAACGCATTTTTAGCACGAGATGTAATATATACATCTTGCGCTTATGCTACTATGTCAGTGTCCGTCTGTCTGTGACGGAAGTGCAATGGCGCATTATGGTGCATTTAGGTTTCAAATTCCGATCCAATTTTACCCCGCACTGTGGTCGCGGGGAGGGGTAATCTAAACAACAACATCTCGCGCTATGCTAGCCACTGCTAGGACCTCTTATACTTAGTACTGGCTGCGTTCAGATGAAAGGTATCTGCTTTGCAGCAGACACAGCGGCTACAATTTACAGGTGAAGTGTATAGATTTATAACCATCTGGCGTGACATTTCTCTGGGATTCGGTGTACCAAAAATTGCTAAAAATCCACTGAGCGGTATAACCTGGCGTGATAATGCCGGACGATGCAGCTGTCGATGCTGATTTCACGCAGCCGTAACCGCTTTGTGAGTGCTTCACGCAGTTTGACACCCGGCTGCACCTGAATCTGTACACACATAAACATACCACGCAATGTTTCAAAGTACAATGGACGGCCGGCCATAAGTGTGTCATAATTCTTGCCACGAAACCACGACGAAATAACGTGTCTACGTTCATTTTGACCAACAGCATTCTATGGTTATAGAGTTTACTCTATGTAGCTTCTATTATATCATTAATTAACGCGTATAGCAGTTCGCAAACGCCTCGCTGCTACGGGAACTCACGTGCCATATGGGATCACACAGTATTACCTGCCACCCGGCAGAGGTGACATTCCCGCCTTTACCCCAGCCGGTTAAGGCTG
>Ga0209782_1002232_pt1 | contig 10690 bp, 6 predicted proteins | sample WorMetmaBAHAMAS1_FD_187390 | JGI IMG/M metagenome (GOLD analysis project Ga0209782, IMG submission 187390) | Marine gutless worms symbiont microbial communities from Max Planck institute for Marine Microbiology, Germany - Inanidrilus... | ecosystem: Host-associated > Annelida > Digestive system >...
GCTGTACATGCTGAGTTTGATCAATACCTAATGAACCAGTGCTGATGCCATCATTCACACTACTGCAGGATTGGATTACCAGCTAATTACCACCATCAGCTGCAGGAAACCCAGCACATTTCATTGCCATTTGCCACTACTGGACCAGGTACTGAATCGGCCGGTCCAAGTCACATAAATTACTGAATCGGTCTGGTCCAGTTTTTTCTGGATTGTTCTAATTCTAGTTTTTTTTATGAAAATTGAACTGAAAATAAAAAGTTGGGGTAAGCAAAATCGCAATTTCGAGTACATGCGATTCTAGGCAAAGTCGCGATTTCAAAGTCAAAGTCAACATGAGAAATTGAAACAGCACTGATGATACTAAACAGTGTATTTCATCTTTGAATACACAAAAATGTATTAAAAGTTTGTCCACATTACTGACTTAAAATTAATTTGCCGACATATTCCATGCTTTTACATTATTATATTTTTGTAAAAAAAATTCTGGTACTGTTATTAGAGTGCTGGTATAAAGGTAGTAATTCCCTTCTCTCAGGAATCTGGTTCTGTAAAATAGAGGATGAGGCTAGACCAGTGGTTAGGTTTTATGTTTTGTTCTCTTCAATGATTTGACATGATGGTTGACTGGCACGAAACATTCCCCATGAAAAACCCTGTTCGATTAATCCCACGAGGTTTTCTTCCAGAGCGAGTGAAAGAGGAGAACTTGATAGAAAACTGGTTTCTTTGGGTTTATCTGGAATTCATGTTCACTGGGAAAAATAGCCATTAAGTTAATCAACACTTATCGTAATGTTATTGCTAGTTGTTATACTTGTGTGTTTAGGGTTGGTAAAACATCGCTAATGAGCCAATTTGTAAACCAGAAGTTTAGCCACCAGTACAAAGCTACGATTGGTGCCGATTTTTTGACAAAAGAAATCATAGTCGATGACAAGCTGGTTACGTTACAGGTTGGTCATTTTCAATAAACATCAAAGATACCATCTTTAATGAACAATGACTGCAATTGCCAGTTGTCACATGTTGAATGGTTCTTTTTAACATGCCTGTCTCGGTGGGTGGTGGCGTGGCTTAGTGGTAGCACATTTGTCTCAGTCAGTGAAGTTACTGTATTACTTTACATTTGATTACTTTTAGTTTACGTTGGAAGTTTGTTGCTGTTGTTAACCACTTAGTTAGTATGAAATGGGTGACCATTTTGGTGCATCACGGCACAGCTGTAGGTGAACCAGGCTAGCTGCCTGCATGGCCAAACTCTTCTAAAAGACAGCTCTGGGTGTTTGCATTTTACAGTCGAGCTCTTTCTGTCACCCAACCAACAGACTCGGAGCACCATTGCGCATAGTGTCATGTTGGTGTTGTGCAGATATGGGACACAGCAGGTCAGGAGCGGTTCCAGAGTTTGGGAGTTGCGTTCTACCGCGGCGCTGACTGCTGCATTCTTGTGTATGACGTGTCGAAGGCTGCCACGTTCCGCGCTCTTGACAGCTGGCGTGACGAGTTCCTAATACAAGCGAGTCCGCGTGACCCGGACCACTTCCCGTTTGTCGTCGTCGGAAACAAAGTTGATCTTGATGTGAAAGAAGTAATGATATTTCATTTATAGCTCTGATGACTGATAGCGGGGTGCACAGGTTATGTACAAAAACAGGCCGTTTACTACTGTGAACAGTGGTGAGGCCGCTGGGGTTGGACTGGGAGCTTTGAACACTCCCCCTCCTTGCCTCTAGGAGATTTGCACATAACCAGTGAAAAATTTGGGGGTAACCCCTTGCTCCAAAGTACACTAGTCATAAACTAGTGTAAAGCTCTTGATAGATATCAAGAGTCGCTATAATCTACAGAATGTCAACATCATACGTTTTAAATATGTGATTCTTGAGGTGACTGGTGCATATTTCGTACAGTCATGCTCTTACCAATGGCAGTGAGAGAACTGCATGAGCTCCTTGCTTCTTTATCCACTGATTGCTGGGTGAAAAGACATCGCTTCCTGTATGTCAGTATTCCAACAACAATAACCTTTAAAAGATTTTGTATTGGGGGCTTGTCACCGCTATTATGACACAGTTGTCAGCATGGCCAAGACTGTAACATGAATAAGTTTCCTTCCTTGGTAGCCAAGAGATTGGATGGGAAGAGCATCTCTAAAATGATCCTATTTATGTAGATAGGGGTGTAATAATCGAATTTTTTTCCATAATCGATAATCGGTTTGCAATAATCGTTTCGTAACCGATAATCAAATTTGAGTACGGGCGATTCTCTATTCATTGAATTGTTTGCCTATGACACGTGTGTTTGTGGAAATAAAAGATGGAATGAGTGCTTGCAGGTGTCATTGTGCTTACTTACTTCATAAGTAGCGAAAAAGCAACGCAAGAAATGTGCAGTTTGTAAGACAACGTATTATTAAGAGAAATTAATAATTAAATTCTTGTGATAGTTCCCCATTTGTGTTGTTTTGTACAAGGTTACAACGAAACAGTTGCATCAGTGGTGCAGTCTGAAAGGAGGCGTTGCGTCATTCGAGTCGAGTGCAAAGGAGGCAATTAACGTCGAACAAGCATTCCAGGAGGCGGCGCGCAAGGCTCTAGCGCAGGAAATGCAGCATGATCAGTACAACGATTTCCCGGACCAGATACAACTGAATGCCAACACGCCATCTCAACAGCAACGTGAGGGCTGCAGCTGCTAAACAATACAGGACATGTCGTTTATTATATATTCACACTCATCGCGAGATGAAGCATATATTTCTGCCACAATCACAAAAGTTTGATCAGTTAATCAAATCTTCACATAGTTCTTAGTGCACTGTTGTAGTGAGTAATCATGGTTATGACCTAACGTGAATTTTTAGTGTCTAAATTCACATATTATGACTGTTTTTGCAACAAATGGCAGATAATCTGAATTATTTTATTTGTAGTCTTAGTCTATGTATATATAAAAGTTAGCAGACTGTAAAATATATTGCAAACAAATGCTTATGAAGAAAAAATTTAGAAAGTTGTTGACGTATCTACTGTTCTCATGAACTCTGATCATTGGACTTGATCACCGAAAATATTATAGAGTTCATAAAAAATATAAATTGATATGATAAATTATAATCTTAAAATGTAATATAACCTAAATTATGTTAAAAATACTGTTAAATTCTAACCAACCAACCAACTGGCAGTCTGCTGGAAATGGATTTATTTACATGAAGTGTATTACGTCAGTGCCAGGAATGCATATCGAATGTTCGATATGTGGTTATGCGGTTGTTGCATATTTTATGTTGTCATTGTACTGCAGACAGTGCAGTAAAGGGTTGTGTTTGTATGGTTGTACGTTCATAATTTTGTGTTTAATGTATAGAAAATGCCTATTAACATTGTGCAACCATGTCGGATAACCATTATTTACGTGGGACTTTAGCTTCACTTTTCATCACTGGCGAGATTCCACATAGTTACTGTCAGTGTCAGCAGTAGATTTGTCATATAGAAAACAAACCGCTCATAGTTTTTATCTAATAAACCAAAGCTCTAAAATGGCAGAACTAAATGCTAAATAGTAAAACACATGCACTAGGTTATTTATTTAAAGCCGCCTACCCCCTAGTACATCTGGTCAGGTTTCTTTTTGCCCAGTCTACTCACAGACATAATTATGTGGATTGTTCACCATGGCAATAATATAACAGCTTTTATGGCAGTACAAGCCGTTGTATAAGCCAATATTTAAAGCACTGCGAAAGATTGAAATTTTCCGACATCTATCCCCACATCTCAGATACAATTTGATGAAACTTGGACTACCCAAAGACTCCCCCATTCAGAATTTGATTTTGATTATTAAAACTTTACTGTTGCAAACCGGGTATTTGCCCAGACGATCCATGTGGTCTGGAATAAAATTTAAAATAAAATTTTGCATGTGGGAGAGGGTTAGTTGTTAGTTTCAACTTCCGTGAAATTTGGTTAGTGGTTTCCGACGTGGGCATGGATATTTGCCCTTTCCCGTTGCTTCGGCAGTAGGCTTATACGACAGCTTCTACTGATGTACAAGCTGTGTACAGTCATGACAGCACATTATTGCAGAGCCTGTAATGCTTTTGTTTTGCTTTATATATAACTATTTCACCAAATAGGTAGCATACAGAAAACTAAAAGCACAAAAGTGCAACACAAACAAATACAAGAAATAACAGAATGCAGTCGAGACCTCGTCCACGACGACACAGAATGCATCAGTAGCATTATTTACTGCCTATAGATCAGTTAACACTAGAACTATCAAAGGACAGCGTCGATGCAGAAGATTGTTATCAGACCATAAAATCACCTACAGAAGAGGCCTGATGGTCAGACACTGAATGCCAGTGATGCAGTAGCTGGTAGCAGCTGGCAAAATACAGATGGTGCCAATAGGCAATTCTAGAGGCTCCAGCGGCAGTAGGAGTAACGTACAAATAGGTTTATTTTCATTTGTGATTGATATTATCACATAAAGTGCTGATAAAAAACATGCCCGTTGGTTGCTAAAATGCACCTTAATGGTTAACCAACCAGAAAAAAATGGAGCTTTCTGTGCAGTTGCAAACAGATGCTATTCCATTTCCTAGAACCACTGATGATTTGTGGAGGTCTTGGTACCAGTTAGGCCCAGGTTACCTGGTGAGAGCCTATCATGTTACTCGCTGGCCAGCAGTGGTTCCTTCAGATAACAAATGAATCACTGATATTGCACACATATTGCATCGTGCATTTTTCTTACAGTTGCTGGCAAATTTGGTACTACACATTTTGAACAGTGTTGGTAATATGGCAGTAAAATTATTCACAGTAGTTGTTAACTTGCATCGTGTTATGCTTGTTGTTATGTAGTTAATGAAACTCACACATTGCAGTAAATGACTAAAAATGTGCAGTTGTGTACCTGTGTCGACATGCTGATATATATTTCTCACCCGTGGATACTACACTGTGTCTCAAAAAAACTTGCACCCCTAAGGCAGGTTGGCATAAATTCATAAAAATAAGTTCGCCCATAATGATTTTTCACACAAGGCACAGCCATTCAGTTGCAGATCGATTGAGCTCGAAAAGTTTAGTACGGGTCGAGTATCAGCTGCAAAGTTTCCATGGCAACAAGACAGAATAACCGCATGCTGTTCATTACGGAGCGCATTCGGCGGTGACGTCGCCTTGTTTATTGCCTAAAAATGACATCATAGTGACGTCATCATAATAAATCTCAGAACGAAATTCCCTACAAAACGTATATTTCGGATTTTTTTTGTATTTGGAAAATAATAGAATTTATGCCGACCTGCCTTAGGGGTGGTTTTTTTGAGACACAGTGTAGATACTAATAATAGGCAATACCTAATCTGACCATTTGACTCCAGGGTCAGTGCATGCCTAGAGCCTGCCACTGACTATATTTCTGCCGACTTTTGTGTTGATAGCTTAGGTCACTTTTATTTTAGAGCATTGACAGACAAGAGACTCAGAAACTGACAGATGCAGTTTAAGTCCTGCCCATTTCACACCAGTAGCTGCCAGTATAGTAATAAGCTGTTGAACAGATATGCAGAAGTTGTGAAACGAGTATACTGCACAGTAGTGTATGCATAGTGTGGTTTAAGTGTATTGGCCTTAACAGCTGTCCATACTTAACTACACTGTTTAGTTGTTATTGCTTGAAGAATTACGTGTTACATATTGCACATGTTAAACAACATGTCATATTATGTGTACTTAACTCAGGTTACCCACTCTTCTGTGACTTTAGAAATCAAGGGCTTTCAAGGGTTTTTCAAGGACCTTTCTACAAAGTTAAAGGGTTTGGGATTGCATCAGAAGTTTCCACAGCAGGGTCCATGGCAAAGCCCGGCCAAAGTTGAATTTAATAACATCTGAATGCCAAAGAATACAACTGGTAGCACACGTTTCACGTTACCCAATAAAAATTTTCTAAATAATTTGCGATTCGCACTTTTCGCAATTTTCATAAACCACTGAAACATATTCCAGGACTTTCAAGGACCAATGGTCCTGTCAGGTGTTGTAAACAAGAGGGCCTAACAGTGGCTAGCATAGCGCGAGATGTTGTTGTTGAGATGACCCCTCCCAGCGACGACAATGCGCGGTAAATTTTGGATCGGAATTTAAAACCTAAATTAGCTACAATGCACCAATTCACTTCCGTCACAGACAGACAGACGGACACTGACATCATAGCATAAGCGCGAGTTGTATATATTACATCTCGCGCTAAAAACATGCCAATCACATCCTGCAGTGTTTGTGCCATTTATTTACTAAGTGTTGGATGCTGTTTTTGTAAATAATAAACTGGCAATGTATTGTTAGTAACACGTGCACACAGTTCAGCTATTTTATTTGTTTGGGACTTCTGTCGTAATGATATAACAGCATGTTTTCACTTCAGCCTGCAGTATTTGTGCACTGCATTTTTGGATTATTGTTAAGCTTCAAAATAAAACTATGGCTAGAGTTAATTGGCTGTACATGAGTGACCTCAGTTACCTGTATGTAGACTTCAGTTTCAGTGGCCTATTTAGGATTTTGGCTTTTTTGGGGGTATTATCTCGATAGGCGCCCTTCCTTCTCCTCCCCTTCCTGTAGAAGTAGGCTCCCTAAATACAGCTAGGGAGTCTGGGGGAGAGCTGTAAGCTCCCCCAATGGGGTCTGGGGTGCAACAATTTTTGTGGATTTCCTTAACAGTAAAAATTTCTGCATAAAAACAAGCATGGAGCATGATACCACCAAGTTTGTGGTGTCACGTGCAAAAATAGAATACATTTTGGTCAAAAAAACGTTTGGTATAACAAATTCCGGGCAGGAAAAAGAATCAGCATAGCCTTGTGTAGGTGTTCCGAACTGGATCTGCCCCGACCCTGTTAGGCGCCTTTTGAGATGACATATACAGGGTGTGCCAATAAAAAAACAATCCCCTAGAAAAAATTCTGTATTTTAGCCTTCGGAGTACTCATTTGAGCCAAACTTTCAGACTTTGTATGTAAGTATTCAGGCAACATATCCTGCAAATTTTATTGAAATAACTTATATGGTTCAACAGATACAGCAGTTTAAACTTTAAAGTTCACTTTTTCAAGTGAACATATAATTGCACATTGAATATTCACGATTAATGAATCAAATTTTGCAGAGCTTTTCATCAACAGCTCAAATGTTTTAAGGATGAATATCAGGTGCCTATGGCTCACTCAGTATTTAAACAGAGTGTTCGCAATGTCACTGCCCACCAGTTGCAGCAACCCACGTTCGAAATCTGTTGCAAAAAAAATGATAACAATTGCCTTATTAATAAACTCGTGAAGCAAATCATTCTGTATGGTCGACAAAACGGTCATTTGGCTCAGCGTAATGTTGTGCATTCAGTTGTGTTCTAGCATAGCACCCCACACATGATAATCCATTGGCATATCCATATGGCACACTTGCTATTATTTTTACACCAGAATCGCAATTTTATTACTGGTTCACTTAGAAAAATGCACTTTTAAGTTCAAATAGTGGTAATTTTTAAACCACAGTAAATATTGTAACAAAATTTGCTGCTTATGTGGCCTGAAACCTCCTCTGTAAATGCGATAAATTTGGTGAAAAAATCTTACAGTAACTGAGATAATTAATTTTTCCTAAGGGCTAGTTTTTTATTGGCGCACCCTGTAGGTGCCAATAAATTTTTTGGAGGGCATCGCCCAATGGCCCCCCCTAAATGTGCGAGTGTTCAGTTTGTGATATTATTTAGTTAGTAGTACGTTTGCAGAATGTAGGGTGACTACTCTCCGGTCTCCATGTGGTATGAAAAGAACTGCATTTAAGAGTGTTCAGACTTAGTCTGAACATGATTCGAGAAATTTAGAAGCCCGCTTACTTTGAAATGTCTTCAGGCACCACCGTCCATTGCTACAGTGCAGTCCAACACATGAAGGTCAACGTTGACAGGAAGTTTCATTGCACAATTTACAGCAGGACACCCTTAAAGGGGCATAGCCAAACAGTGGCATATGAAAGAGAAAAGACATGGCCTGCTCCAAATTTATATTGAAAAGGGTCCTCACATTAGTAATACTAATCCATAGTTTTTGAGCAAGTTGTTGGCACAGAGCATGGGAAAAAATACACACCCAGCAAGAAATCAAGCACATGAGCTTCATTCGTTGATTGGTTGTTTAATGCTGTGAATGAGAAAAAAAACTATTCATTGCTTTACACCAGTCACACGGTGAATTTTTGTGTGTGTAACTGACCTTTATTTTTGTCATTACTCCCTACGGAGTCAATCAGCCAAAGGAGAACTGCTGCAGGTAACTGAAGCAAGCTTGTACAGTTAGTATACCCATCTACAAGTGTCAAACAGCACTATGTTTTGAAATCACAATTTCCTCGACTTACCTCATTTCCCGGACTGATTTCCATGAGTTTTTCGGGTGAAGTGGTCGCCCTGAGAAGTTTGTGCAATGTGCATTTGTTTGTGCTCAGAGATGGTTTTGTTTATGACACTGAGTGACATTGTGCTAATGTAATTGTGTACAGTGTGAGCTACTGTTTATAATAACGGTGGACGCTGAACATGACATAACTTTGAAGTATTGTGTTAAACTACTGATATATTTCATGGTGTGTGAAAACATCTTGAAAAAAATTATAATGTCACCAAGCGTTATTCCTACTGACCTGAACAATGTATGAGGTGCAGAAAAAGATAGGTCGTTTTGTGTGACATTCCGTTCATAAAGACACCAAAACGTTAATAGTTTTTCAATCTTGATGCCAATTTAAATCAGCCTACCGAAATGCAAATGCCGGTTTAACACAACGGTTGCTAGAAGCAATTTATAGCTGCTTTTCTCATATGCTACTGTGTCATAATTTCAGTCTACATTCTTGACAGTCGTAAGAACTGGGCATGACAACAGTAGCAAGCAGTTAGCATGGTACACAGTGCTTGTGTGCTGACAACATTACATTTAACATTACAAATTGCTTTTGTATGGGGTGGGCCAAAAATGGACTGTTTTTGAAAGTTAATAACTTTGTGATATTTAATGTGAGAAAGAAATTTTATCTATAAAAAGAACAGTATCTGCATTTCACTGCATTTGAATATTCTTTGCCTAGTTTGCATAAATATTCACTACCCATCCGCTAAGCATCTGCTGAAGGGATGTATGGTTTATGTTGCTGTATCAAAACTTAGTAAAACTGACCTTGACTAGCAACTAAAATAAAAGTTGCCTATTACTGTTATCACGTACAAGGATTACTGCTGAATATTCATAGTTTTTTTTGAACGATGACTTGTTTCAACAGGACTGAGCACTGGCACACCCGGTGGATCACCTATACACTGTCAGTTAACCTGTGCTCCCATGTGCCAGAGTTAATTTTACTGGAAAAGTAGCTTCCAAATACTCCAGATTAAATCCTGTAAATTATTCAGTGTGAAGAGCATTGCAAAAGAAGGTTATCGTAACGAAATTTAAGTCAATGACCAGCTAAAATGTGTGTTAATTGACTAACTCAGCTAAGGCCGGACACATTGAACCAAGCGATCGATCAGCTGCCAAAAAGACTGATGGTGATTATCAAGTGAAGTGTGCCCATGTTGAATTTATCTGGACCAATTCTGTGTGCAGATGATCATTGTTGCTACTTTTATTACATGTTTGCATGGATTTTACCCAGTTTTTATGCTACGATGTCAGTGTCCGTCTGTCTGTCCGTCTGTCTGTGACGGAAGTGCATTGGCGCATTATAGCTAATTTAGGTTTCAAATTCCAATCCAAATTTACCGCACATCGTGGTCGCAGGGAGGGGTAATCTAAACAACATCTCGCGCTATGCTAGCCACTGCTAGGCCCTCTTGTTAACTCACTGTTGTCAAATTTGGCATAATTTCAGGTGTAGTGAATATTTATGCAAATTAAACAATAATATTTAATAGCACTGATATGCAAGTTTTGTGTTTTTTTTCTAGACAAAATTATGCAACGTTTGACCTATCACATGCTTTTCTACCATTAACCATCACACAGTTAACAACTCCCAAAAACAATCTGTTTTTTGGCCCACCCTGTACATAGGCAGTAAAATGAACAGAATCATGTGAAAGTAGTAATGGACTTCAATGGCACCCATGTAATGATTCCAACACTCTGCCGGCCTGGTTACATGTATAATACCAACTGAGTAAATCAAAATTCAACCAACTGATTTATTTCACTGACTTAACTACATAAAATTACATAACTGCATGGCTATTACTCAAACGTTATCCAACGACAAATTATTGTAAACTTGTGTTTAAACGTACAATAGCAGTAAAAATATGGCATTCAGTGTGATTCCATATTTAAGCCAATTAAACACCAGCTTCAGTATGGCTGCTGCTAGAATGCTTAAGGCATCAGCAGACTTGCAAAGTCCACTCGTAAATAGCAATTACAGTCTTGTGCAGCCAAGGATAGAAGCCACAGTTAATGTGGACGTCATTACAACTTGAGTCCAACACAGTAGTAATAAATTAATGTGGTAATAAATTAGTCACAAAATATAGAGTCCATTTTTCAGCTAAAGCACGCCTGTGATTCTCGACTTGTTTTACTTAACAATGTCATTTTGTGTGCTAA
>Ga0209782_1002233_pt1 | contig 10689 bp, 9 predicted proteins | sample WorMetmaBAHAMAS1_FD_187390 | JGI IMG/M metagenome (GOLD analysis project Ga0209782, IMG submission 187390) | Marine gutless worms symbiont microbial communities from Max Planck institute for Marine Microbiology, Germany - Inanidrilus... | ecosystem: Host-associated > Annelida > Digestive system >...
GGGGAACCTTGAATAGATGGAAACAATATCCATAATGTCCTCCTATAATATTGTCAACCTTTATATGGGACATTATAAACTTTGAAATTAATCTTTCAACACCTTCTTTAACCGTTAAATGGGACAATCCGAAAAAGGAAGACAGAAAATCAGGAAGAAAATCTGGAATATCGAAAGAACTGCCGAGCGGGCGAAAAAAGGTGAAACACACCACAGGCGCTGAGAAAATCGACCGAGTACACTAGTATCCTGGATATTAATTGAATAAATTCAAGTGGTTATTTGCTTCGAGATTGCTTAGATCGTAGTCCAAAGCGATAACCATCTGATTCAGAAATATTTTTTCGCACATAGTCGGGATCAAAATCTGTGGGAAGGAGGCGGACGAAAAGGCCGCCCAGAAGATCAGCAAGGATGGTGTCCGGATCATCGGCAGACGCATGAAGCACGCATGCGAATGCCACAATAGAGACCAATCCATGCTTGATGTAGAAATGATGTAGTAGTCTTCCCCTCCTCAAGCAGGAATACCGCCCGTCAGGGCGATGATTGCCGCTCCATAGGACGCCTCCTGGTGCAGGGCCGGTACGACCGGAACCCCCAAGTATCTCTTCCTGATCTCGGTCCAACCTGCGTTTGCCGCTCCGCCGCCGGTGGTCAGTACCCGGTTCGGCGAGGGAGCCCCCAACCGGTGCAGGCGGCGATAGCCGGCGGTCTCGATGCGGGCGATGCCTTCGAGCAGGCCTTGGAGAAAACGCCCGTCGTCCGCGGGTCGCGGGCCCATCCGTGGTTGCAGGGCAGGGTCGTGAGTGGGAAAGCGTTCACCGAGGGCCGGCAATGGATAGTAGTCGGGTCCTGTGGGCCGATCCGGGTCGAGGGTCGCGCTCAACCTTCGGATCTCTCCATCGTCGAAGTAGCGACGCAGCACCGCCCCGCCGCTGTTGGACGCCCCGCCGATCAACCAGCGGGTGCCGAACCTGTGGCTGTAGACGCCGTATCGGGGCGCGGCGATCGGGTCTTGTCCTATGATCTTGAGTACCAGGGTACTGCCGAGGCAAGTCACGGCATCGCCGGGGGTCAGGGCCTCGGCGGCGACCACAGCGGCGGTGCTGTCGGTGGTACCGGCCAGGACCAGGGTGGACACCGGCAGGCCCGTCGCCTGCGCCGCCGCGGCGTTCACCCGACCCAGTCCGGTCCCCGGCGACACCGCCCGCGGGAGTCCGACCGGTTCTAGCCCGAGGCGTGACAGCCATTGGGGCCAGCGTAGCGTTCGCGCATCGAAGCCGAGCTTAAGGCAATTGTTCCAATCGCTGACGCCGTAGCGGCCGGTCAGGTAGCCGAGGAGCCAGTCCGTCTGGTGCAGAGCGAGGGTCCCCGGACCCGGGTGCAACCGGCGTTTGAGCACCAACAGCTTGGCGAGGCTGGAGCCGGCACCGCGGGCGGGGCTCAGCGGCGGCGCGACTTGCTCGATGGATTCCACTTCCGCCACGCCGCGACTGTCGTTGTACATGAGCGCCGGTCCCAGGGGGGTGCCTTCCGGGCCACACAGGAGCAGGGTGGCGGAGGTCCCGTCCAGGCACAGGGCCTGGGGGACCCAGCAGGCCAGGCGGCCGGTCAGTTCGCGCAGGACTCGGATCAGGGCATTCCGCCACAGCTGCGGGTCCTGCTCCACCCCGCTGGCGCCGGCCCACACGGGCTCCGGCAGATCGGTCCAGGCCTCGGCAACGACCCTGCGCCGGCGGTCGATTGCTACCGCGCGACAGCCGGAGGTGCCCAGATCAACGCCGATGCAGCAGGGCCGGCTCAAGGCAGTGAGACGGGGACGGGCGGCTGCCAATCCGGCGCCCGGTGCTCGGCCACCACCGTAGTGTAGATGCCCCCGCGCACATTGAAGTCGGCACGCAGACGCATGAACCTGGGGTGGAGTGTAGCGACCAGGTCGCCGAGGATGCAGTTGGTGACCGCCTCGTGGAAGGCCACCTCGTCACGGTAGGACCAGACATATAGCTTCAGGGATTTGAGCTCCACACACAGGGCGTCCGGGACGTACTCCAGGGTCAGCTCGGCGAAATCCGGCTGCCCGGTCCTGGGACACAGGCAAGTAAACTCCGGCACCCGGATGCGGATGCTGTAATCGCGTTCGGGCCCCGGATTGGGAAAGGTATCGAGCGTTCGCTCGGGGGTACTGGGCATGGTCTCGTTCTCGGATTCGGAGTGCGTCGGCAGGTGGCAGACAGACACCCAGGGTGGCAGGGTAGGGTCCGTTGTGCGGACCGTTTCATTTGTGAAAATCTGCGTAATCCGATGCGTCAGGCCAAGTCCGGTCAGTCCTATACTGCCGGCGACTGGGAGCTGGAAAAATGGGTCCGCCAGGCCCATGTTTTCGGAAAGGTTTACACGCGCCCACCCGGCGGTGCAATCGCAGCCGCGGGAAGCACTCAAGCTACCGGAGTAGTATGACCATGAGCGAACCCAAGCACCACCGCTTCCTTATCCTCGGATCCGGTCCCGCCGGCTACGCCGCGGCCGTCTACAGCGCCCGCGCCAACCTGAGTCCGGTAATCGTCACCGGCCTCGAACAGGGCGGCCAGCTGATGACCACCACGGACGTGGACAACTGGCCGGGCGACCCGGACGGGGTTCAGGGGCCGGATCTGATGGACCGTATGCGCCGTCACGCGGAACGCTTCGAGACCCGGATCATCTTCGATCAGATCAACCAGGTCGACCTTTTCGCACGCCCTCTTCAACTGGTGGGCGATGCGGACACCTACAGCTGCGACGCCCTAATTGTCGCCACCGGCGCCAGCGCGCGCTATTTGGGTCTACCCTCCGAGGAGGCATTTCGCGGGCGCGGCGTCTCTGCCTGTGCTACCTGCGACGGCTTTTTTTATAAGAATCAGAAGGTAGCGGTCATCGGCGGCGGCAACACCGCCGTCACAGAGGCGCTCTATCTCTCCAACATCGCCTCCAAAGTAGTCCTGGTCCATCGCCGGGATGCCCTGCGGGCCGAAAAGATACTTCAGCAGCGCCTGCTAGAGAGGGCCGAACTGGGCAATGTCGAGATCGAGTGGAATCACGTACTCGACGAGGTTCTGGGTAACGCGACCGGCGTTACCGGCATCCGCATCAGGAACGTGCAGGACGGCACCGCTAAGGACCTCGAGCTGATGGGTGTTTTCATCGCCATCGGCCATCATCCGAACACTCGGATCTTCGAGGGACAGCTCGCCATGACCAACGGCTACATCAAGGTCCGAAGCGGCACCGACGGCAACGCTACCGCCACCTCGATATCGGGGGTCTTCGCCGCCGGCGACGTCATGGACCAGGTTTACCGCCAGGCCATCACCTCCGCGGGCACGGGCTGCATGGCGGCTCTCGATGCCGAGAAATACCTCGACGCCTTGGAGCAGGGCTAGGATTCGGAATGATGAATGATGATCCAAGTTCTGCGGGCGCAGGGAACAGGACCACGAACTGCACGCAAGGACACGAATGAGGGTTTGTGTCCTTGCGTACGGTTCGTGGTTTTCCGGTTTCCGGACAAAAATTCACGCCTCGTCGGTCTGAGATGAACCAATTTGCGTTCATCTGCGGCAAAAATAATTCCCAATTCGATGCTTTACCCCCTCGACCCCCGAAACCCCCAGGCCCCTTTCCCGAATGTGGAAACGGCGGAGCGGGAACCGGACGGGCTCCTCGCGGTAGGCGGGGATCTGAGCGTGGCGCGACTAGTCAACGCCTACCGGCGCGGTATCTTCCCCTGGTTCGGCGCCGGCGACCCCATTCTCTGGTGGTCTCCCGATCCCAGGACCATCCTCTTTCCGAACCGACCCCGAATTTCCAAGACCTTACGCAAGACCCTGCACAAAGGCCGATTCGGCGCTACTATGGACTGGGATTTCGACGCCGTCATCACCGCCTGTGCCCAGCCCCGTGCCGCAGACAACGGCACCTGGTTGGTACCCGAGATGATCGCCGCTTATCGCCGACTCCATCACCGGGGCCTCGCCCATTCCGTCGAAATCTGGCAGGACGACACCCTGGCCGGAGGGCTCTACGGCGTAGCCATCGGCCGGGTGTTTTTCGGCGAATCCATGTTCACCCGCATCAGCGATGCCTCTAAGGTGGCCCTCGTCCACCTGTGCGGGAGACTCTTGGAACAGGGCTTCCGGCTCATCGACTGCCAGGCATCGACTGCACACCTTTTTCGCATGGGTGCGGAACAGATACCCCGGACCGATTTCATCCGCATGCTCGAGCGCTGGTGTCCCGGCCCCGACCGGCGCGGGAGCTGGGATGACGGGCGGATCAGCTTACCTCTCGCCCCCGGCGATGAGCGTATGGCCGGCGTGACCGGATCGTGACTTGATCGGGGAAACGAACAAGCTCAATTATCGAGACTAATGTCAGAGCGAAGATCTGGTTAAAAATGGCCCAAATGCGTCCGGTAGCTCGCAATATCACGGTAAAGCCTGTGGTGCCTATGGCTGTACTTGAGCGCAAAGAACGCGCGACGGAAGAAAAGAAAGAACTCGTCGATTTCGCCGTTTTTGAACTTTACGCGGATCAAGCGTAGCGGGATGGGATTGGTCGCCAATCCATACGTCTGACAGTGCTGGCGTGCGTGGGGGCCTGGTCCTGGTATGAACGCACCGCCTCACTGTTGGCGCTGATCTCGCGGGAGAAAGCCAACAGCATCCGGGCACAGAAGCGACGTTGTTCCTGGTGGTGTAAGGCAAACAGCCAGAAGGCCGGATAGCCGCGGTCATATAAGATCAGATCATTGGCCCGGGTCGCGGCCAAATGCTCACCAGCAAGCACGCGCTCGCCGACCTGGCGGGGTTCGAATCGGCCTCGATCACCAGGCCGTTAAGGACATCACTGAGCTTCCTTCAGGTGGTGTACCGAAGGTCGCCCTCGCATCGTCGGTGTTCGGCAAACGCGCCGTCGAACCATCAATTGCCAACAGACGCAAGCCATACCACAGCCGGGGGGTGAAGTCGCGTTCGAAGCCTTCCAGCAATGGTCGGCTGAGGGCCAGCAGGGCGTGGGGATCGAGCTGCATGCGCGCGTGACAGAAGGCCGAAGGGGAGACCTCATCGGCCAGCGGTTGGTCGGGAGTACCCCGAAGAAGCGGTCGAGCTCGTCGCCGATACTGCCCTTACGCAGCTTCAACCGCATGGACACCCGATGAGGCAACAACAACGTGCGTTGGCGGGTGAAAGCTTCGGGATGGATGCGGGCGAGGTCGGCAAATTCCGCGGAGGACAAGAAATCCTTTAGGGGCGTATAAATTTTTTCAAACTTGACCGATTAACTTGGTTTCTGTTGCGGTGGGGTGGAGCGGTTTTGGCCTGAGAACCATCGTTGACTCCTTGTGGTGGTTGAAAACGAGAAATAGTATAGCAAATACAGCAGATTACGTGTTAGCTTAATGGTATTGAACAGCAGTCTGCTCGCATCCTGCAGCTGCCGCAACCGCTCCAAATGCACCGGCCGCGCTTCAAGGCGCGGCGTTTAGACTGTCCGTCCGGTCCTCGGCGAGGATGGCGTAATACATATCAGTGTGCTTCCTTTGGGTCTGCGGGGTCCGGGATATGCCGGGCTAGATAGAATACCTGTGCAATGACGAAGGCGATTGTCAGACCCATCATACCAAAGAGCTTGAAGTTGACCCACGTCTCCTCCCGGGACCGGGCGGTCGTGCACAGATCGAGCAGCTCCTTGGAAAATATCTCGCCGCAGGCGGCAAGATCGATCTCTACCTGACCGGCAGCGGCGACCAGGACCTGCTCGGCGGCAAAGAATCTCTCGGCCACGTACAGATTGGCTAAGCCGGAGACGATAAAAAAGATGATCCACATCAGATTCAGACGCCGCCAGATATGACTCGGCACCTCGATCACCCGGTCCATCATGCGCGCGATGAGCGGGCGCTCGCCGATGAAGTGGCTGCCAAGGAAAACGGCTGCGAACAGCCAATTGACGATGGATGGCTTCCACATGATGAAGGTGCGGTCCTGCAGGAAAATGGTGAGTCCACCGAAAACCAGCAGCAGACCGAGTGTGACCAGGTACATGGTCTCGGTACGGTGGTGCTTGAGCCGCAACCAGCCCACTTGAATCACCGCGGCGACAATCGCCACGGCCGTAGCCACGTAGATGTCGTAGACCTTGTAGGCGACGAAGAAGAGAAGAACCGGAAAGAAATCGACCAGGAATTTCATACTGTTCTCGACTGACACTCAGGGCGCAGATCGCATGATTGTAGCGCAATGCCCACTAAACGTCCGGGGAAACTAATTCTTCCATCTTGTAACCACTTGTAAGATCATCGACTTGAATCGATGTGTAGGTCTTGGAAAGATCCCGCTCCAAGAATCATGGAGATACCTTCAAAAGCACCCCAATTGACGCAAGTCTCTATACAATCCTACAGATTTTGTAGCCCGACTATGTGCGAAAAAATATTGCCGAATCAGATGGTTATCGCTGTGGACTACGATCTTAAGCAATCTCGAAACAAATAACCATCTGAATTTACTCCAGGGTCTGGATAACTTTAGCATCTTCAGGGTATGCTAGGGTTATGTTATGCAAGGGAAAATATGTATTTCAGGCGTTCACATATTTCGAAGCTAAATTCAGAGCAATTATACGCTATTTCGCACCAGATTTGCCGGCTTCGAACACCGCCGAGCTGAGTGGAGCCGTCCGACGATTAATCAGCTATTCATGAAGTTACGAATCGGAATCGCCCAGGTTTGTAACGCTTCATCACCTCTATCGGGTGAGGTTGAAGTCGAAGAATCTTATTTTGGCACACGCCGCGTTCGCGGAAAAAGGGTCGCGGAGCGGGCGGTAAAACGATCGTCTTCGGAATCCTGGAACGCCACGGGAAGGTTACACGGAAATCGTCCCTGACGCCTCCAAGAAGCAGCTACAGAGAGCGATCCGGGGTCGGGTAGCGCTGGAAGCAGCATCCACTCGGATGGCTGGAGAGGCTACAACGGAAGGAATATGAATTCAGATTTCATCACCGATGAGGGAGGAAGATCTCTCTGAGAGAATACTTACTCTATCTGAAAGAAAATCCACTCTAAAGTTATCTAGACCAAAGGCAAAAACGACATTTGTGTTTGTCATGCTCTGCATTTCTCGATGTCTTTTAATATGACTGTATTCAAGCAAGTAATACCTGTTATCATTCACACCATATTGTTTTTTGCATTTGACCTCGATTTCAGAATTATTACAGTATTCTGCAAATATAATCTCCTCTTTTGATAGGATTGTTGCCCTTTTTATATTTTGGTCTAGATAACTTTAGAGTGGATTTTCTTTCAGAAGAGTAAGTATTCTCTCAGAGAGATCTTCCTCCCTCATCGGTGATGAAATCTGAATTCACATCCGTTTGGTATATGACCGGAATGACTCAATGCCATTGATATGGCAATTGCCGCGGGCAAACTCATGCTCACCATGATGCACCCGTAACGGGCTTGCCTCCATCGAACCCTGATTCCAGATAGGATTTTGGGGTTCCCTTGATGCTTTGACTGTCAATGATGGCTGCCGTCGGGGCTGGGTTTCGACTTTTTTTCACGTAAATGCTGACGTAGCTCGGTATTGACTTTTTCCAACGTTCGATTGTCCGTCCATTTATTATGGTAATAGTTAACCAGCCGGTAAGGGGGAAGGTCTGTTGGCAGGTAGCGCCATGGACAACCGGCTTTATTCAGATAAAAAACCGCATTCAGGATTTCGCGAGGATCGGTCGTGCGTGGGCGTCCAGTGGTACAGGGTTCGAGCTCATCGAAAATAGGCTGGAGAATTTCCCAAGCTGGTGGTTGTTAAGTTGCGTCCATTTGCATTGATTTGCGGCTAATTTTTTCCTGGGAGATCCTGCTCGCTCAATGTCAACACGGCCTAATGCAGTACCCGCTGCCCGCAACAGCGTTGATAGAAGCCTTGCATCAGGTCCCGGACCTGGGGGGGATAATTCAGTGCTTCCATCTGCTGCATGCCCTCACGGAAAAAGGTGGGTGCATCGTTGGGCAGATACTCGGTGACGGCCTCGAAGGCCTCCTCCATCAGTGCCGGTTGATGACTGCGCGTCGCCACGATAGCGCGATTGAGCAGCAGCACCCGCCAGGGACGGGTCGGGTCTGCGGAGTCCAGGTTCTGGGAGAGTTGGGGATCGACCGCATTGATGACCTCCGTGAGCAGACCGTAGAGCTGTCCCAACTCGGATGGGCGCACCAGGCGATTGGCTAGATGTGCCGCTCCATTGACCACCGGCTCGAGGTAGCTGATCTCCCCACCGTGCCGGGCTATCCAACAGGCGAACGGCAGTGCCAGCTCCTCAATAGCGCGTGCCTTGCGGGGCGCCAGCAGGGTGCCGGCCAGGGCGGCCAGGTGGGCCAACAGATCAATGCCGTGGTCACCCAGGGGCTGGATATCCGCCGGTTCCGGTAGAGTGAGTCCAACCGTCGCCACCTGGCCCAACAACTCGTCTTCGAGACGACGCAGGTGATCGAAGAGATCGCTCAGGGCCCTCAGCAGGACCCGCGGATCGGGGTCCGTTTCGCCGTTCCGGTCCTCGAACGCCTCGGTGAGCGCCACCGAGCGCGTGCGGATTTCTTCGGCGATATAGGTAATGTCGACCGGTGGAAGCATAAGGCCACCAATTTTAACAGCCGGCCCTGGTGTCGTCTGCCCATGTCGACTGTAGCGCAGGCGTCTCGCCTACACTCCCGAATGATGAATTCAGTTAGTTGGCAGATTCTGCCCCCTGATAACTGTACCCTGACAACTGAATTCATCATTCAGGAATGAAGGTGGCTCGCACCGCATCCAAGCTGACTACGGGCTCGTCCCCCACCACTTCGGCGCTGTGGAGGACATGTTTCGGAACTGCCAACAGGTCGCCTGCCTCCAACACCGCACCTTCTCCTTGCAAGGCCATGCGGAAGCACCCCGAGAGCACACCGTCGATCTTGTCGACCCCGTGGTCATGCTCCGGGAAATAGGTCCCCGGAGGGTAGACGTATCTGCTGACGGTATAGCCTCTGGCCTGGAGTTTACGGCGCATGTTGGCCTCGGTGAGCTCACCGTCACGAGACGTGTCCCAGTGTTCGATTTGCATAAGACCTTCTCCGATCGGGGTTTTTTATGGGTTGTCAGACAGCACCCGGCGGCGCCATCATTTCGGATGTTCAATAGCATAGGCGATGGAGGCAAGACAATGAAAGTGATCGAAGTACGCGAGACCGGCGGACCTGAGGTCCTGACCCTGACCGAACGGGCGGTACCGGCGCTGTCCACACCCACTGGCCTGTTGGTGCGTATGAAGGCGGCGGGGATCAATCCCGTCGACGCCAAGCTCCGCTCGCGTGGCGTGTTGGTACCGGACGGTCTGCCGGCGGTGCTCGGTTGTGACGGTGCCGGGGTAGTGGAGGCCGTCGGCGAGGCGGTCTCGCGCTTCCAGCCCGGTGACCAGGTCTGGTTCTGTCACGGCGGCCTCGGCGGACCCGCAGGCAACTATGCGGAGTATGCCCTGGTGGACGAGGGCATCGCCCAGCCCAAGCCGGCTACCCTCGACTTCGCCCACGCCGCCGCGGCCCCCCTGGTTCTGATCACGGCCTGGGAGGCCCTCTACGACCGTGCCAGTCTGGCCGCGGGCAAGAGGGTACTGATTCATGCCGGCGCCGGGGGGGTCGGACACGTAGCGATCCAACTGGCACGGCTGGCCGGCGCTAGGGTCTGCACCACGGTCAGCGGTCCCCAGAAGGCGGAGTTGGTACATGCGCTGGGGGCCGAATGCGCGATCAATTATAAGGAGGAAGACCTGGTCGAGGCGGTCATGGGCTGGACCGAGGGCAGGGGCGTAGATGTGGCACTCGACACCGTCGGCCCGGAGATCTTCGCTCGAACCATACCGGCCATGGCCCCCTACGGCGACCTGGTCACCATCCTGCAGCCGGGACCGGAGCAGGACTGGAAGGAGGTGCGCAACCGCAATCTGCGCCTGAGCTTGGAGTGGATGTTGGCCCCCATGTTGTACAAGCTGCCCGAGGCGCGCGCGCACCAGAGGGAGATCCTGCGCCGCTGCGCCGAGTGGATCGATGCCAGCAAGCTCCGCATCCGGGTCTCTGAAACCTTCCCGCTCGAACAGGCCACCGCCGCCCATAGCCGCATTGAGGAGGGCCATACCCAGGGTAAATTGGTACTTACCATGGACTAGTAAGGCTTCGCCTCAGATCGACGAGGCGTGAATTTTTTGTGCCGTGGGCACAAAAGACCCTCTCCCGTAAGGCTCCGTCTCTTGCGCCCAACCAGCCGTTGAAGAGCCAAGGTAGGCCGAAATCGGGATCGCAATCGGAATTTCGATTTCGATCCCGGTTTATGCACTGCACAAACTTGAATCATTTGTAATGATTCGGGTCCCTCGAGGGATTCTAGTACGTCTGAGCGGAAATTTTAATACATAAGTTTTATGTGTATCTGCCAATCTTATGGGTTTGTTGTTATTGACTGGAGCAGCCATGCCCGCTGAAGCCAATCCGATTTATCCGAGCGAACGCGAGCGCCGCGACCTCGAAGCGTTGGTCCGTCAGCAGACCTGCGCCCAACACGTGGCGCTGCGCGCCCGGATCGTGCTGCTTGCCAGCGAAGGCGTCG
>Ga0209782_1002234_pt1 | contig 10689 bp, 7 predicted proteins | sample WorMetmaBAHAMAS1_FD_187390 | JGI IMG/M metagenome (GOLD analysis project Ga0209782, IMG submission 187390) | Marine gutless worms symbiont microbial communities from Max Planck institute for Marine Microbiology, Germany - Inanidrilus... | ecosystem: Host-associated > Annelida > Digestive system >...
ATATACAGCAGTCCGTCGAGCGCGACATTGTTGATAGCAGCTCGACGAGTGGCGAGGAGAACGGATTCTAACTCCACAGCTGTGCATACAAAAAATGGGTTACGTGAGCAAAACCACACCCCTTTTAGGGGTCATTTGTCATCCTTTTGGCAAGACTTAATATTGTCTCCATTTGTAAAAAAAATTTCAGAGCTCTAGCTTAAGCCATTAAGCACCCAAAATTTAAAACGTGTCACGTGACGTAACCACGCCCCTTTCAGGGACGTTTTGTCGTCCATCGGCTAGGACTAGCTAGAGTCAACCTGTACACCAAATATGAAGTCTCTATGTTAACTCACTACGAAGATATGAATGGCGACGAAAAATGCCAAAATTGGGGTGGTTTGGGGGGTTAGGGGTCACCCAAGGTCATCGGAAACATCACCATTTGATAGAGTGCATATGACTTCCTATTCGACTTTAACAGAAGATATTCGTCTATCTTGTACCGTTTTCGAGTTACAGCGCAACACTTGCTGCCTGGTGATTACACTTGACATGCAGTGTGATAAGGTCGATTTTGCGTGAGGTAGCATTGCACGGTCCATTTGCGTTAGCACATATACTTGTTAGGTTTTACATTAAAACATCTAGGGACATATGTAGAATACTAGCAGGTGTCTAAACAGAGGAAATAGTTCCTCATTGCATGCATGCAGCTGTTGCTGTATTGTTTTACTATTAAATTTTTACATTGGGAAGGAGCACGACGAAATTAACGCTGTAACCACTGGCTAGTAATCCTAGTATTCTACATACTAGCCAAACACAGCTTTCTAAAGTACTTATTGTGTATCTGACTGAGTTAAGGTTTTAGATCTCGCATGATGCACAGTAGATCATTTCTGCAATGTTTTTTCCTAGCCAGTCTCTTGGCTAGTAGTGACATATTTATTGTGTGTTGAATGCTGTGAAAACAGGAGGATTATCGCATTCGTTTTCGAAGGTCAACACATGTAACTCCAGATCTGATACAACGGCTTGGACTTCAGGCAGAGCTAGATGTATGTACAGATTACCAGATTTAGATTTTTTATATTAAACTAGAAATGCATAGTAAAGCCTAGCGTATAGCCGCTCAGCGTTGTAGTATCGCCCCCTAGCGAATTCTTATGATACACACCCAATTGCTGATCTCCACAGTGCCTAATAGCCCCGCACGCTAGCAAATGTACCTCAACTAAGTGTGATAAAATTATCGATGCCAGCCATACAACTTCTTATATCTTAAACTGCTGCGTCACTGAACTGAATCTCACCAAAATTTTGCACGATGTAGAGATGTGATTACCAGTAACACAATGAAATCGGAATTGCGATACTCCGATCTGTTTTCGGATACAGCATGCTGAATAAATGACGATCATTATATTGCAGCCGTGTCGCAACACAATTTCCACTTTCTAGACTGTTTTCTGCCTAAGTTACCAAACTTCTACATGATGTAGAGGCATTAGTGATACTATTATCGCATGCATATACAAAGCAATGAATTTTGCATTCCATTTCCAGATGCCAAAACAAAGAGTGAGGGTGGCAATTTTGACATCTGCAAAACCCCCCAAAATTAATTGTTTACCATATCAATGTCCCTTAGCCTCCTGCAAAAGTTATGTCAATTTAATAGTTCTCATACATAGGTCTACCAATGCTGAAAAGCTTGTGAATATTGGTCCAGTACTTGCCAAGATATTTGGTGGAATATGCCGATTTTTGCTGTCTTGTCCAAAAAGGTGCAGTTGTTAACACATACAGGCCCCTCTCTGGCAATCTCTGGGGTTACTGGACCTATTCTGGATCGAGTTTGCACACGATCGTGAAAATCAGTCTAGTGGATCCTGAGATAATTGGTCTCCGAGCGATCATTAAAAAAAGAAAAAGAAAAAAGAAAGAAATTAACATAAGCAAAATATATAGCCCGGTTGGCAAATTTGCCAAGCGGGCTAAACTAGAATGTTATTTAGCCTGGTAGATTAACATTGTAGTACTAAAGTTCATTATCATCATGATTTTTATCCAGAGCTAGGGATGTAAAAATGCGATTAATCACACTCCCATTTGTCATTGGCGTAATCCTTGGTCTCTATAGAGACTCGGAATGAGTACATGTGCTTCATCACCCCACCTGACCCCCATGACAGTTGGTCAACAGGAAGGTCTCGTATTGTAGCTGTGCCTATAAATGGATGGATTTCCGGATGAGGTCATCTGCTGCCAACCATTGACTGACACTGGGAAAGTTGACATCAAAAGCAATAATACAATTCATATTCTATATTGCACTCTGTGTGAACAGATCTTCATCTGCATGGGATGTTATGTCATGAGTTACTGGCTTAATTAACTTGCCAAACAGTCCCCTCCCATTCACTGTGAAGCTGTCTCATTGGTGAGCTGGCGACTGGGCAGCATACAGCACAGTGTGAGTACTTGAGTGTGTGAGAGGTTGTGGCAGATGGATGGACGTCTAAACATTGAGATATCCGCCCGTCACTACCTGTTTATACTAAAAAGCTGTACATGCTTCTCAACCTTCAAACCTATTCACACTGCAGTGTATGTTGACAGGCAGCATGTGTCATGTCACTTTTGATAGGTTGATTACCTGGTCAGTCAGTCAGTCACAAAGGTTTTGGCGTGGTCTTATACTGGCAGTCATTTTTGTCAGTTTGCATTGTTTGCTGTTCTCACTGCCCCGCCCTCTCCTTCTCTTCCCTCCCCGTGGGCGGTCTGCAGCAACTTCCGACCAAGGCTAGTTAGCTGCCGTCTGACCATGGATGCACGTTGTGATGAACGCCCGATGCTTGCCTCACCCTACCCCACCCAACTCTATCGGTCATCTCTCATTGCCACTGTCTGTCTGTGTCTGCCGACCCGTTGTTTGCGCAGTGCACTGTCACATTGCAACATTGTGTTCAGACAAGGAAGTGTTCTATGGATGTACTATCAAATTCTCAGAATTACAGAAAGTTATTTCCTGGGATCGAGAAATAAGAAATACGTTCGAGTCTTGTGAGATTCAAAAATCGTTTACATCACTATCCAGAGAACTGTTTCAATGACAGGGTCAACATGATGGTTTTAATTGTACTCAAACAACTTGAATAGGCACATGCAGCGGAATCGTGGTTTTATAAAACAAGGGGGCCTAGCAGTGGCTAGCATAGCACGAGATGTGGGAAGCTCTAGCACAAACCGTTCTTCAGATATAATGCATGATTAACTTCTTGTTGAATTTTTACCGGTATAGTGTGCATGTATGCAGGGTCATGCTGGGTGTGTCAATTGCTTGACGTGGAATGAAAAAGGAAGGTTAGTGAGAATTTTCTGTTTTGCAGGATGTTGAATTCCGCTGTCTTTGTTAACAGTCATTGTATTATACTGCAATGCAAGATTATGCTGCCATTTTTGTCGACTTCATGGTTCATACTACTGCCAGTGATTACAGTACTGTTAGTGCCTTCTGTGCTTTGATGCTGTTAGTTGGGTCGCAGGAAAGCCATCTGGCATGTAAAAAACTGAGTGGTGGGGTGCTGGTGGGGTTGTCTGTCTGGGGCGAGGTGCAGACTTGCATTTGGTCCCGATGATGCCACTGCCACTCACTGTCTCTTGCTTCAGTAAAATGCAGATTGGTTTTTCACCTTTCTGGTACCCAGCTCACTGGGTAGATCTGGACAAAGGGCCATTAAACACGTGTTGTAGTGCTTACTTACAACAAGAAGCATTTGAAAAATGTTGGGCCCATTCGCTACTGCGAGCCGTTTTACATTCACCAGGGGTCGGTACTGCCGCCACTGTCGCACGCCGCCTGCGCATCGATGTCCACGACGACAACGACAACGCATGACGGGACAGCTATGGCCCTATGGAATGGGCCCAATAATACATTTGTGAATGAACACAATGTAGCATACTTTTATGATCTTTGCAATGCGGCCTGTATGTATTGATGAGTAAGACTGGAGTGAAGCAGTCCGTTTGCTGTGTAGCTTGCTTGCCAGTGGATCGGATGATGTCCAAGTTATCATTTGGGATCCGTTTCGAACAAAGCAGCTTACAACAATTCGCACCGGTCATAATGGCAATATATTCTCAGTAAAGGTTTGTCCATTATTGATTGTGATTTTTTATTACGCGCACAGTGCTGTGCTAACATGGTATATGATATGTCCTGTGCTGTGGCTCTCTGTCACAAGCTGGAGTTCTGTCAAAACTACTGAACAGATTGGATTTATTTGTGGCACAGTTACTATCCTCTCCTTATCCTACACTTCCTACACTGTATTTTAAAGGAATTTGGGTGACTCAAAAATAAGGGGTTTTCCCTCAGGAATCTTATCTAAAATTGTGAACTTATTGCTGATCTTTTGTTGTTTTTTTTATTGCAGCCCATTGATCATCGCGGGTTTGTCCACTTAGTTTGACCAAAGTGTCACATTGAGCATTCAATCCATTCTATGTTGACAGCATGATAGACGTAATATAGGCAGAGCATTGCACAGTGTATCGAGACTTGTTGAGTTTGTGCTGTGACGTCACGATGCTCAGTCTGATTGTCTTTCTGTATCTGAATTACACTTGAACTACTTTAGGTATTTAGGTTTGCAGAAATCTGGCCACTAGTGACGATCAGAATGAAGGACTTTTACTTTATTCACCATAACACCACAATGTAGACATTCACGGTATCAGTTAATGTCTTGGTAAGGAGATGGAATGCGGAGCAACATTTATTCATACTGTATGTGTTTTTTGTGACCCAGGGTTTTCCTGTTAGATATCATGAGTATTGGCAGCATATAGTTATGTCTATCTCTTACTGTGCTGCTCCCTGTCTGCAGTGTTATGCACACAAAGTTAAGTGTCGCTGACTTCCAGTAAGTGAGCTGTTAATGAGAGTTACAGTTCACTCTAAATAACGTTGTAGCTCACACAGGATATTGCCAGTACTGCCAGTCAGTACAGTGTGGTTATGGTGGTATGACAAACCATTTTCAGGCACCAGCAGTGCAGATTGAATTCAAATTTGTAACAGAAGTTTGAATATTTAAACTTTTGAGTGGAGTTCTGAGCTTGATATTGTAATTTCCAAAGTTTTGTATTCACTTACATAACTGAGCATATCTGTGGAATGTGATGCAGTTTTTGCCACAGTCTGGTGACAACATTGTTGCAAGTTCAGCGGCTGATTGTAAAATCCATGTACATGATGTCACATCGCACGAAGTACTGCATGTGTTTGGTTGTCATGCTGGGCGTGTAAAGCGACTTGCAACCTCGCCAAGTCAACCGAACGTGTTCTGGAGTGCTTCCGAAGATGGAACTATCATGTGAGAAAATTACTACAATCCAGGATCAGTCAGTTATTGTCAGTCTGTTGCCATTTGTTCCAACGTTAATGTTAATGTTCCCTGCATACAGCTGGTATTCACAGCACTTACCCATGTCACAGAAAACCACCATCTGGCTTTATCCTTCAATTAATCCGGCAAATGACTGCTGACGAATATGAAACGAACGATTTCACAGATAACCTGAAATGCTTTTTATGCATGTATAGTTGGCTGAATTAAATGAATTTTTTTTTTACACTGACTCCCTGGGTAGACATATGTATGAGTGCTATAGTAATATATTTTAAACAGCATTCAGATTAGTCCATAGATTTTGAATGGATGCAGATAATGATTAGTGTGTTTTATAGCTCTAAATATTGTGTTAAAATTCAAATTTAATGTGTAACTTATAGGTCGCCATTCTGCACTACATCCAGCAGTGCCATACAGTAGTGACAGATGCACACGTTTCTTGAGCCGTTTTCTGAAAGTATTGTGTCAGTAATTTCGTGCATATCAGCGGGGACAAACCACGCTGTCCAAGTTCAGTCTGCCGAGGAGTCACCAATGTGCTGTGCATAGTGTTCGCCACGTTTTTTGATTGCAGGGAGTTTGACTTGCGTGCTCCAGAAATGTGCAAAACGGACCGGCCGCAGAATGTGCTCATCAACCTTAATGAGCACGTCGGTCCTCATGCTGAAGCCAAGTGTCTGAGCATCAATCCAGTGCGACCAGAACTGCTCGCCGTCGGCGCCAACGATCCATACATCCGACTGTATGACAGGCGCATGCTGCACTGCCGTGGCATCACGTTTCCTCCCGATACACCTGCCAGGTGAGTTCACGTACTTGCTCACTTGCTTTCACTTTCTTATGCACGCTGCCGATGTGTTGTGAGTTCTCACATGTGCCTCATTGTGACAGTTTACCACCTCCACCACTTCAATGGCTGTAAACTTGAGTTACCATTTATCTCTTGGTTTCCTTATCCACTCATTTCCAAGGGGAAGGAAACCTTGGAGATAAGTGATGTGGGTTATTAGAGGTGATGTCGTCTAGCCAGCAGTGTCAAAGTGTTGTATGAAACTCGGGTTGCACTGATCTCAATCATTCACTGGTTTCATTATTTGTTGATGCACTGTCATGCTACTGAGGGAAGGTTGATGCTGGATCCTTTATGTGCTTATCTTTGGCTAGAGTACACTACAGCAACATTTTTGTATCATAGTGTGATTTTGTATTTATAACACATTCATAATAGTTAACATTTTTTAAATAAAGCATTATGCAATCTGTGTGAAAATGTGCTTATGAAATTGTTTTTTGTTTGCCAGTTAGACCGATAATTTGAGATCTTAATAAATTTTAAAGTGGAGTAAAGTGAATTATGTGCTAGTTAGTTAAAGTGTGAAATCTTTATTAGTGTATGATTTGTTTCAAACTAGCTAATCTTCTGGCAAGTGGGTATTAACTAGACCTTAAGTTAGACCTAGGGCTTACATAACTCATTTTTAAACCTAATTTTCAGAGAGCCAGTGTTGTCATGGACAGCTGCAGTGGCTGTTGCTGCTGTTAGTCCCAAAGCAAAACTGTACGATGGCTGATGCTGGTTTGACAACCCATCAGTCCCATCTGGTGGCAAAGGCTGACCGGCTGAGCATTGTTTTTGCCTTGTTGGTCTCACGTAGCTGGTTGCAGCCCACACTCCATGTTACAGACCTGTGCTGTGCCTGCCACTCGTGCAAGTCCTGGCAAGCTTTGTGGATACACTTAGGATAAGCGCAGTTCATTCCACTCCAGGGCAGTGAGTCACGTGTTTGGGCAGCGACGTGAGACAGCTGCTTCATACGACCGCCCACACGCAGTGGCACTCAACTGCTCGGTTGCAGCCGACATCCATCACCATGTCTCGCCATGCCAAGCCAACACCTGTCACCATCACAGAGTCTCGCTTCTGATTGTTATATGTAGGATATTGTAAAAGATATTTTGAAAACTGTTGATGTTAACATGCCGGTGTTTAGGTTAATCAGATCTCGATTTCGTGCTAGTTCACCGGTCCCTGACCAGGTGTCACCACCAGCGCCACCACCACTCGAAGATGACTACCGACTTCCTGATAACTGTGTTACTTACTTTGTTGCCGGTAACATCTTGATGTCTACTTTTGTAGCTGTTTGTCATTGCATCCCATTATTACCATTACCAGGAAGATTTGTGTTTTACAGACCACTTTAGTGGTCCAAAAAGTGGTCCAAATGAAGCAAGTTGTCGATTGTGTGTCTGAAATATTTGATATGCTGATTCACTTTTGTCCAGTATCTTGGTTTGTTGGTTAGTTGTCTCTACGCCAGTGTAGCTGTGGATGTTTCTGTATCGTGTGATTTATTATCTGTGTGTTTGGGGTCAGGTAGGTTTTGTTCTATGATGTTAGCACTTATTGTGTCTGTCTTTATGGTCTTTTGTGCAGAAAATTGTTTACCAATTTGCTGTGTGCACAGAAGAGACGTGGTGAATACATTGTGACACTGTGTACATTGAGTTATGTATGTGTTACTGCAGGCCATTTACCACAGAAGCAGCATGATTATCGGCGCAAATATCGGACACTTGCTTCGACGTATGTGACATTTGGTCCAGATGGCAACGAGCTACTTGTCAATCTTGGAGGTGAACAGATCTATCTCTTTGATGTAAACAGACGCCAGCTTCCACGGCGGTTCGATGTTTCCATACGACAGAAGATCAGTCCAGCTGTCCAGCCAGAGTTCAAAGGTTGTTTATTACTGACTGTGCTCATATTTCTTTTACAATCTCACTGTTTCTCAGGTTTTAATTGGATACAATTTTAAATGCATATCTCATTTGTTTAAAGTTGATAAAAATACATAACATATTATTTCGCATTGATGCATTTTTCTAACTGGATTATAAGTGTTGGCTGCGTTGAAGCAGCAGCTGTAGTGATGTAAATAATGATGTAATGACTGCGGTATTCTGTTTTCTGGAGTAACTAGAGTTGTGCTGGGTATGGCAAAAGCAAGCCTTTCGAAATTGTAAAGAAGATTTTTGGCAAAAGGATGCTCTTTCTGTCACTAAACCCCATAGTGAGCATTGCTGCAGTGAACAGTAATTATGTCGAGATTGACAAAAAGGTGGATAAAGCAATGAGAATTGTAATTAGTTATTTTGTTTGTCATAGTACAGATAACATTGTAATTCTGACTTGTTACTGATGAAAGACTCTCAGTGCATCTTCATTGAATGTGTCTCGTATGTTTTGCTGTTGGTTTACATGCAGTTATTTGGGATGAATCTGTGTTGGCATTGCAGAGGAGCCCAGTAATGGCTTCAGTGTGATCTGTCATGGTAATGGACTGATGGCAAATGGCATGTCAAAGCATGTCGCTTCAGCAACTGTTGATGCCAAGTTGGATATTCACAAAACTCCTCCACCGAGCAAGAGGTTATGGTGCTATATGTTATTCTTCTTCACATTAGATTGCATTAGTTTTTAGTCGCGCCTCTCGCACACTGCGAGTCGAGACTTAAGTAGTCACGTTTCTGTCCGAGGCCCAATTTCTTTAACACTTTTCTCCAAGCTGGTTTGACCCATCTCGATGAAATTTGGCATGATGGGAGGTCTTACGGGGTAGCATCCCCTAAAAAATTTTGGTCAACTTTGGCCCACTTTTTCAGGGAGCACAAATTTTCAATCGCGGATATCTCCAGCATTTTTTAACCAATCGCCACAAAATTTTGCAAGGTTAGGGTTTTGTGGAGTAGCATCCCTATTATGGTGAACTTTGGTCCACTTTTTCGGGGAGCACAAGTTTTTTATTGTGTTAAGAGCCTATAGAGGCTCGACCATATACTGTTAGGTATTCTAGTTTACTATTAGTATTATCTCACTACTACACACTCTTCTGATTATTTTTCAGTTCATTGTGCAGATTATGTTGGCTGGAAAAATACAACAACACTAATTTATAGACTCCTGAGACTGTACATATATCTGAGTCGTATTTCATATAAATAAAGTACCGTACAACATGATGTCAATCTGTCTGTATTTTCTGAATGTGATATACATATTATTTTGTTGTAGGACGAAGTACTGTACTAAATCTTTGCCTTCAGCTGTTGAAGCCATTAAGTTGAAGGCAAACACAGCGTTTGAGCAGGAGAAATACAACCAGTCCATTAAGCTGTACAACCAGGCATTGTCGATGTGTGCAGATCAGCCAGTATTATATGGCAATCGCGCTGCTGCATACCTAAAACGTAACTGGTTAGTTTTTTCTGTTGGATGATTTTGTTGAAGTCCTTGGGGAGGTTAAGAAATTTATTTGAGCATATTTTGTAGCATTTGAAAATCTGAAATAGGTTTGTGTATTCTGGTTGAAATGTTTGAGCTTTACAAGTTGTTCAATTAGTGCAGTGTTTTGTAATTTGCAAGAATATTAGCATTAATGCAGTACCATCATCATTATATAGTCATTAGCTTTTAGTCCTGGTGTTGATATGCTTCACAATTTTTATGTTTACTGAATACAGAAAGACAGCCACTTCACTATATGCATAGTATATCATAATGCAACAGGATCAAACGGATGTAGCAATGATACACACTCACTCCCTAGCACTGTTTGCTGTACATTGTAACTGAATACTTTAGTCCATTTGTGTTCTTTTATTTGATGTTATCTAATTTAATTACATATATATTTGCTAACATACATTTCTGATGATTTGCATTGATATGTGTTGGTTGTTAGGGATGGAGACGTGTATGCAGCATTGCGAGATTGCTACACAGCTTTGCATTTCGACGTTAATCATATGAAAGCTCATTTTCGACTTGCACGATGTCTGTATGAGCTATCTTGGACGACTGAAGCACTCGACTGTCTTCTCCTGTTCAAAGCCAAGTTCCCTGACAATGCATCGAGCAAGACTTGTGAAGCCCTAGAGAAAGATATCCGTGCTGCAATATTTTCTAAAAACTCGGGCAAGTTATTCTGTCATCTGAGATGTGTAAACTGAGAGTAATACAGCTGTGATTTTTGATGTGATGATGCAATTTCTTTCTGTCATATTGATGCAGCTATGTAAACCAGTCTCTCGACTGTCTCTTTAGCTGATATACAATTTTAAGAATAAAGTTGTATATTTACCATGCAGTTTATTGGTCCATACATTATTAATATTATTATTATTATTATTTTTTTAACCTCGGTAAATATAATCCCGAGGGATGACAAAAATTAGATCGATTACAAAAAATTTTAAGCTGGAATGCCAGTCTCTGCCT
>Ga0209782_1002236_pt1 | contig 10687 bp, 5 predicted proteins | sample WorMetmaBAHAMAS1_FD_187390 | JGI IMG/M metagenome (GOLD analysis project Ga0209782, IMG submission 187390) | Marine gutless worms symbiont microbial communities from Max Planck institute for Marine Microbiology, Germany - Inanidrilus... | ecosystem: Host-associated > Annelida > Digestive system >...
AAACTCACAAATGCATATAGACACATTCATCACAATACTCTGCACCCTAACCAGCGTGAAGTAATTAATTACATGCAGATGAAGGCTAAGAAGCCACTCGTAATAAGACACAGTTTTATACACTGAGAAGACCGAAGAAAAAGTCATACTCCTTACCGGCCGGTTTTTTTGACGAACGTCTGCTCAAAGTTATGCAGCTCAACTTGCAGCTTTTTCTTGACAGCCTGTAGCTTCTGTACTTCTGACTGAAGCTGAGAGCTGAACAGATGATTCAGTCACAAATAAATCAATCAGTTTGAGTATTAACAACATTGCATTATTGACAGCATTATCACATTCTCAGACTTCTGTGACACATCATTATATTTCTACAACTGACACGCATATGCTTACGTCCATGCCATGACCATAGGTGCTTTCTATGTAAGGCTTGAAAATCTATCTGTATTTTTTACAAAAATACACTGAGCGATACAGTGAAAAAAGAATACATTAATTGAAACCATTTTTTATATCACTGTTGCTCTGCAACTACTCAGTGAACGGCACGATAGACAGTGACTGATTTCATGTTGTGCTAAGCCTACCCACATAAAGAAGCATCCTCAAAAAGTTACTAATTATACTGCACAAAACAGAAAATAAAACTACCTATATAACACTTCGTGAATCGTGTAGATTGGATGTTAAACTTCCAGCATTTCACATAGGTGCAGGAATGATGAATGATCTACTTATGGCTACAGGGGGCATGTAGACATTAGTCATTTACTTATTTACATAAAGCGTAAAGTGTATGTCGTCAGTAACATCATCTCTGTTTAGCTGTACTCCACATCATATATCACATGGTACTTCATTCTGCTGTTTTTCTCTTCGAAATCATATGGCACACAATTTCTATATTACCTAAATGTACTACATTGTATGCACACATAATAATATCGTCATACAACTGATCTGTCAAACAGCAATCTATCATTGTTTCTACACAGCAAATACCAGAACAACAACTCTAAAACGTACGTTGTGAAGTGGTGAGCATTGTCATCAATATATGACATCCATTCATCAAAATCCATTTCAGGATCCTGTGGCATTTTTGACGCTGATAGCTGCTGCTCGATGGCTGGCTTTGAGTCTTGCACAGTCGAGTCGAAGTGCTCATGAGAATGATCCTTGGTTGCCTATTTACACAATCAATTAATGCTATTTAATAAGTGCTATTTATTAACTTATCCACTTTTGTGTAACCACCAGTAAAGTAGACACTGAATTCTACTAACAAAATAATATCAACAAATTAGAACAACTAACAGCGAAGCATCTAAAAATAACTCAAGAAGTGAATAAGCTTGTAACGAAAAGGTTTTCAAAGCCTAAAAGCTAAACACTTACAACAAACAAATTAATCATATGTTCATCAAAAAACATACATGTAGAATAAAAATACTGAATTATCAAACAATTACTCTTTAACTAACACCAACAATTTATATTAAAATCAGTTCAAGTAATACCTAACTGACAATAAAAAATCCAAATATATTAACTGACAGCGAAAGGGCAGGTCAACATATATTCAACCATGGAAAAATACAATAACCCACTAAATGTACATCACAATCAATTAACAGCTCTCGAACTAAAATTTACAAAACAAAAAACAGCTATTATGTCATAGAATGCAACTAAAAATACTTAAAGGTGCAAAAGATACCTGTGTCTGGCGTGTTTTGACTGCCGTTGCTGAGCTATGGGTACTTGAAACAGATTCAGTGTGAGTAACAGGCACAGATGGAGAGTTGTCCTCAGGTTTCTCATCACTCTGCTGACAATATCATAAAACAGTCACTAGTAGTCTAACGATATTTCACGCAGAGCAAACTGAGTAAGCCACTAACAGAAAATCTTTGCAGGTGTACATATTTTGAGTTGTGGCTAGTTAACCTAATACAGGTATCCACATTCATAACCCAACTGGTTGCCAACTTACTACGGTCACTAGTGCCTCTGTCTCCATCACCTCTTCAGTTTTATGCCATCACTAGGGGCAGGCTTAGTCTAAATGATGCACTCTATAAATCGACATTTACATTACATACCGGATGCCATTCCAGACACAACCCTCCAAATTCATATTCATTCATTCTCTGAGCTTTTAATTGCACAAAAATCAGAGATGCTGTTCTCACAACCTTCACTACCGACTGCATTACATTTATGAAGTTACAAAGAATCTCAGTTTAAACCAACAACTTGCAACCATTATGACCAGCATCAACTGATATACACCTGCTCAACAAACACTGAACACAAACATTACAACTTTATCTAAATCTGTAAAATACTGTGTGAATTTTCATGGATTACCTGGTGAACCAGGAATATCTATATATGGTTCATTGCCTATAACAATATCAGTAACAAGGTATATATACATCACTTGCAGAAATAAGAAATGCAGATATAACAGAAACATACGGATGGATATCGTGAAAGGATTTGCTTGATCTGACGATAACGATCATATAATGGATGCATGAGTTCTTTATCTTTTGCTGTGCTCTGCAACAAACATGACATATAATACTCAACAATTTCAATAATTACTACAAAATTTCATCAGAGTCAAACAGTCCAGTGATACAAATTTTACACACATACCAATAAACCAATAAATGTACACCTAAAAACTGACATACTAGTAAGTAGGACTGCAAAAAAATACAGTTTAAAAATCACGGTGCATTTTTGTAAAAATGGGAAAGTCACTGTAAAACCATGGTGTTCAATTCTCAGTAAAACTAGTACAAAACAGAGTCATGCCACGCCATTCCATCCATATATTATCAAAATACCATAAAAATAAGAAAAGTTGTAAAGCAGCAAAAATCAAATAAAATAAAAGTCATGTCAAGTAAATATCGAGTAATAAACTAATCTAAGCGTAATCCATAGCACTGAATGCCACCATTACTTGGAGATAATTTATGCACAGTGATTAGTTCACAAAAAATGTCAATATGCAGTATACTAGTACTGACAGTTGAGTCAGGCGAGGCCGACTGAGAGTAGAGGGTGTATATTGTATACTGACTTAATCAGTGTAAAAATGACTTAGCATAACTGTGGCGACACCTGGTGATTGAAGTGATCCTGGGTCAGTAAGGTAGTTAGTGAGTAAGGTTAGTAGGGTGATTAGGGTTAGGTTCAAGGTTGGGTTCGGGTTAGGGTTAGTGATAGTGTTTAATTTTTAATGTTTTAGGAAAATGGTTTCTATAACAACCAGACTTCAGTATGTCTTGCTATGTTTTGGCAGAACTGAAAGTCGGACATTGGCAAAAAAGCCAGGTGAGATCGAATCTTCCCACTTGCTGGCAGTAAAACATCAGTCGGCCGCTGGCCATCGGCTGAAGTGACAATGACGGCCAAGAATGACCGTGCGATGGCCGTGAAAGCGGTCATCGCACGGTCGTTCTCGGCCATCACTGGTACTTCGAAATAGCGGACCCTCAGAATGGCAGCGCCACAGAATGGCAGACCCAAAACATACCCACTACCTCAATCAACAGAAATGCGGGTGCTAAACCATAAACAGCAGCATCCAGCACATAAAACTACTTTACCAGTACTGACTCCGTAACTGACAACAAATAATGCATTACATCTACATCTAAATGTCATGTGCTGAAACTTACTGGACGACCATGCAATCCCTCAAAGTGTATCAGAGCTTTCTGCATTGCCAGCTTCTCGTCTTTCATTGCCTCGTGACTCATCCGCTATTATCAAACAATACCTTACTGTGAAAATCAACACTGTTGAATCAACTTATCTCTCTCACTGTCATGCAGACATCTTTCAAGCACGTAAAGTGGCCCTGCAGTGTTTTCACAACAGTATCACTACAGCAATATGTTTGTAATAACGATGACGATAATTATAGTAACCAGTTGCTGGACTAATGGTAGTGACAGCCTGCATCACCATCATGCATGGATTGTTCAATCGTATTTGCCAGTTGGTGCCAATATCTACACCAGTCGAATATAAGGTTCCTTTCGCTCACACGAGTCTGCCCCTCAAACAGCATCTTCAGCAGTTCAGCCTAGGCTTTTAGCCAGTGCCTCAAAATCCTATGACTTACAACGCTTTTCAATATGTCACACAACCCTCAAAAATGTGCCTTCCTACTGTCACAGAGTAGTTATTGTTTAGAAAAATACTATCTTACATTTTACTGTGTGAATCATTTTGCTATATTTTCTGCAGTATTATGGTACACTACAGAAACAGTGAAAGTAACTCCTCATGGTTCCTTGAGCCCACGAGGTCACACCGCAAACCATCTCATTATTGGTTCAGCCATTTTTGCAGGGTACACCAGTGTCACCAACACTGGAACCATACTACAGCATTCACGACGCGTAGGAACAGTCTGCATCCACCAATGCAGGCTAACAGCAATGTCAGCAGCATCAGAAAATAGAGCAAAAAGGATTCACACAGTAAAATGTCACGATAGTATTTCTCTAAACAATAACTGCTCTGTGACTATCTAGAGAAAAAGACGCACACATCACATACACAACTGTTTTACAGCTTATACAGATTGACTAGTGTGAGATGGCACCATCGCATGGCAAGGGCAGTAACACAGAATCAGAGGAAGTGTGAAAGTATGTAATTTTTTAAACAAGTCTGATGTAAAATCATTCCCTTACAGCTTTAACACTGTTAGCTTGCATCAGAAACAGCATCAAGTGCTCTATCAGTCTCAAAAAGTTTCCTTACAAATGTCTGAGGATCCCATGTAACTAGCCACAGGCACCAAAACAATCCAGCTAAAACTAAGTAGCAGCAGCAGCAGCAGCAGCAAGACTTGTGTATTTCAAAACAAAACAATGACCATAAATCCATACAAAACTTTTCATCTTGTCAGATAACTAATTACTCGTTTTCAGTTCGCTGTCTGCTCTAAAATGACGAACTCCTGACATAACTGTCATTAGTTTGAACAGACTGGTACTGAGAGGTTAGAAAATATGCATGCACCAACACTTACTGACAACTCCTCGGGCCGATTTCCTTCTCTCCGCTTCTCTACAAGTTTCCGCAGCAAGAAAACCAAAGTGCCTTCCATTGACATCAGCGGTGTAGTGGTGTTGACATTATCCGATGGCGGCAGGTCACCATCAGATCCATTTCGTGTATCTACACGAGAATACCAAATGTACGAGTTTTGTTAAAAAGACATCGTAAATACAATGCCATACTGCGTCATGTTTCAAAAAGTAAGACCTTGTTATTATTTGAATAACTCACTCAAAATTAACCACTTTAATAACTTTTTGAACCATATTCAGAATCCTGCAGAAATTTCCGCAGAGTGTCCAAGATATATCCACCTTAGCTGTACGGGGTGGGCCAAAAACCTGGACTGTTTCAATAGTTAATGGGAGAAAGGCATGTGATATGTCAAAAGTTTCCAAATTTTGTCCAAAAAAAGTATAAAACTTGCATGTCACTGCATTTAAATATTCTCTGCCTAGTTTGCATAAATGGGAACTACACGTGAAATTATGCTGAATTTGACAAAGACGCATGGATTTTACCCAATCTTAACTTGAACATACAGTGAAAGTAAGAGCAACGATCATCTCACACAGAATTAGTCTAAACAAAATTCAACATGAGCACCTTCACATGATAACCATCATCAGTGTTTTTAGTAGCTGATCAATCACTCGGTTCAGCGTGTCCAGGCTTAACTGAGTTCATCAGTCAATTAGCATGCGTTTCAGCCAGTCAATGTCTGAAATCTTGTGACAATGCATTATTCGTTGCAACTCTCCACAGTGAATGATCCATAGGACTTAGATACAGACTATTTGGAGGCCAGTTTTCTGGTACAGTGAATACACATACACACATACCACACAAGAGCGCAGGTAAGTGACAGCGTAGCGTGAATGGCGTGCTGGTGCTCCTTCCAGCTGAAACACGAAATCATCTTTTGCCGAATATCCGGCAGTAATCCTTGTTCGAGTACATGGCCACAATAATAGGCACTGGTGTTAAAAATAAGTAAGTCCATGCTTTTTACAAATTTAGCTTAATTTAACGTGTAGTGAAGATTTATGTAAATAAGGCAAAGAACATTTAAATGCAGTGACATGCATTTTATATTTTTTTTCGAGACAAATTTGAAAAATATGATATATCACATGCTTTTGATATGTCACATTCCACCATCCATCACAGTTATAAACTCCCAAAGCCAGTTCGTTTTTGGCCCACCTTGTAAGATATAGCTACCATACAATCAATTCCAGTGCTGATACAACTTTCAGCAAGTTTGGCACCGACTAAAATATTCTGACCACGTACTTTATGTTGATAATAGAGATAAAACAGAAGTTCACCAGCAAGTTGTCGATGGATGTTAGCGACTTCAGCCATCAACTGTTTGACGTCCGGCCTGGCAGCCTTCTCACTCATAGTTGGCTACACATTCAGCGTATACATACACACACATACAGACATAACAACTGCCGAACTAAGGTCTTGAAACTATAAATAAAAATAAACACACAACTCAAGCTGCAGATAAAACTGCTACCATCAACACAATTAAAACCGGAAACACCAAACTTACATGAACAACTAAATGTTCACATTCAAGGTGGATCAATAAGTAATGAAAACAGCATATAAAGATAGTTTCTTTCACCAATTTACTTTACCTGTTAAACAGGTTTTTCCTTGAAGCATTTGCATGCAACATATAATAGTAAATAGCGTCATCCTCGTTGCTAGGCAACCAGCTTTAATGTCATCTGCTGTGATAGCAATGTAAACAATTGACCAACCAAAAAACATTTGAAAGTTTCGACTCTGATCAGGTTTCAGCTGACATGAAGAAGATTTAGAGGACTATTGATCTCTAGAGGCTTCAATTTAAGCATGGGTTGCTGAAGTGCCGTCTCCTAAAGATGATGACAGTTCAGGACATCCAACTGAGACATGTACCGATGACAACATTAAATTTGTCGAGGATACTGCACAGAAAGAGACTGGTGAGTAAACAGAAGATATGTAGCTGACTGTCTAAACTTGTCACACAGCACAACCCAGCACATTATTATGGATGTTGGGGATATAAAAAGTAAAAGACCAGTTTCGTGCCACAAATGTTGAGAAAAAAAGCAAGTCCATCTGACAACTTCTTATGAAAAAAATCTGCCAGTACAAAGTAGATTCCCTGAAGTTTCTCTAAAAATACATTACCACAGATCAAACTTTAGCTCACCATTTCAATTCCGAGATTAAGCCGGAGAACTAACAGTTAAAGTATGCCACCTCGCAGACACTGATCAAATTTAGCAATTTTGCTTCTGCAGGGATTAGGAAAGTTATAACATGAGTATATCGAGATATTGAATGAGTGACTCATTGGGATGAGGAGATAATGTCATGGGCATCTATAAATTGAGTTAAATTAATCAATAAACTTCTTGCAGCTGTCAAAGAAAAAATTTATGATAGGCAAAGTTGTATCGAGATGTGCTGCTTTGCCCCGACAATGCGCCAGTGCACAAATCCACACTGCTATGGCCGCCATTCAGAAATGCAGATTCAAACCGCTGCATCACCGCTGAATTTTACAGACCCGAATCCAACTGACTTCATGTGCTTCAATCTTTCAAATATTCACTTCATGGGCAGACATTTAAGAGTGATAAAAATAACATCTGTGTCAAAAAACCTCAGTTAAATAACTGGATTAATTTTCTGCACAAACGGCACAAAAATACTGGTAACATCACCGGGAAAAATGCATTACACTTGAAAAATGTTGTTGCAAAACTGTAAAGCAATTTTGATTGCGGTCTACTATTTCTGTTTTTCTCATTACTTATTGACCTACCATAATTCACACCAGTTCACTGACAATCTTCCCGGTGACCCCGAGATGGCCAGATTCCTTCTTGATTCCGACGGCCGTTCAGTAAAAATTTCTGCATGATATTCTGGATCTCTTCTTGACTTAGAGCTAGAAAATCGCTCATACTTTATGCATAGACCAAATGACTCTCACAGGAAGATGTGCTGTTCTCCGTAAGTCCACTCTCTGACGCCAGTACCAGTCAGTTTTTACTAACCAAAAACCACAAAGACACCCAGAAACAACACAGCAGGAATTATTTCTCGCCACTGTGCAGTATGTACCTTGTGGCCATGCTCTTTCTCAAAATTCATCTCAAAGTCTTTTATTTTCTTCTTAGCAGCTACAACATCCAAACAGTGTTAATAATTACAGAATATTGGCAAATGTCAATATGCAAAATTAACAACATATTTATCCCAGACTTGTCTCTTCTGGAAATAAAGTGGTTTCATTTTTATTGTGACAGCATGTCATGTAACAGTATTGCAACATAATATTTTTAAAACCTTACACTAACTAAACAAGCACAGTTCTGTAAACAGTGATGCTATGCTCACTTTCACCTCTGTAACACCTAATGGCATGGTAAGATCCAGTTCCCTATCATCAATAAAATAACCTAGCAATTAACAGTTGCCAGTTGCTGTATGTTTAGAGAGCAATGGAAATGCACATCCATTTTGGCCGTTAAAAACACATACAAACCACAAATGTCATTGGTCCAGAGTAGCAGCAGAACATTTATACCTTTCAACTGATGATTAAGCCTCTTTATCTCGGCACCATTAGGCTCTCCTTTGTGACTACAACATTGCATATTTTACATGTCAAAGTCCATCACAAGTAATATAAAGTTGAGATATAATGTGCATAATACACTAAGGTCCGGTTTTTCCACAGCAAATTAATCTCCCGTTAATTCGGATTAAATTAACGGGAGATTAATTTTCTGTGGAAAAACCGGACCTACGACTTCAACCAGAGTTGACAGATATAGTAAACTAGTCCAGGTGCAATTCTGCAGCAGCTACAGGTAACTTGGCACTACCACAAATTCTGACAATAATGCTTAGAGTGTTAAATGTGAAGAAATGTGATCACCAGTTCTAATTACAGACGAACAGCTTTAAACAGATACTGCTGTAGATCTCACAGCATTCACATGCCAGATTTATTCAAGCACCAGAAAACAACAGCACCAAACTTTTCTAAAGAATTTATTCTACAGACTAAATTTCACAACCACATGGATTAACAGTTTTGGAAATCACACCTAGTAAAGTCCATGATCAGTAAACATCTGACCTGTGCTTGTTGCTTGCCTCAGCTGTAGATGTTCCCTCGACGATGTTTGTTTGTGATTTACCTTAATACCACATAATAACTTCTTTTACTATCTTAACAAAAATAACAAAATGCAAACCTAAGTGGCACTGTGGATTAGCAAAAAGATGTGCTCTCTATGCAAGAACCCGAACCTCATGTTTGCACTAATGCAGAGTAACTGGGACATACAAATACAAAGTCTATGATATGCACTGTTTGTTCACAAAATAAAACAAAAACAGAGAAATGGTAAGTTCTTATGAATTAAAAAAATATACATGTCAAAAACACACTGTTGTGGGCATCATAATCAACTAATTGCACAGTAACCACAGTAACAAAATATACTAAATAACAGCCATCAGTATCATCACTACAAAAACAAGCAACATCATTGCCAGCACACTGGACACTAGACAGCGCTTTGCAACGAACAAGTGTTCTTCAAATACAGTAAGAAAGCTGAGCAACAATAAAAAGTGTAGCCTAAAAACTGTACTGTGCTACTGGCCAATCATGAACCTGTTTTCAGTCGGTTTACTGTTTCATCGCTCACCACTCGGCCGTTCTGCGGGCGTGACACGGACGTCGCTCTGTCAGTCTACACTCATCGGCAACTCATACACTGTAACACTATTAACTCACTATTAACTACATGTAACATGTAGTACCATCGTGTGAACAACCTGCCCAGTCATTATGCATCTGCCAATACTCAATCAATGCCTCGCAAATCTTTGAAAATGCATGCACTATCTCACATCATACTGACTCGCTACTGAGTCGCAACGTCCTACTACAAATTAATATGGCTGAACAACATTTACAAACACACATCCTTGACCTCAGGATGAACTGCATTGATTGAGTCTCAAATAAACTGAAATCCAAGCTGCGCTAATAAAGGAAAAATAAAGACGTTCTTTTGTTGTACAAAATCATGTATTTCACTTCATTTCAAGTAAAAAAATAAATGCAACTTATATGTACCTGAGATCCAAGTGACAGCTTGATATGTTCAGTGCTAATCACTGGCATATTTCTGCACAATCACAGTGAACTGTGTAGCAACAATACAGTATATACACGACATGTACACCATTTTTGTATGGCACACAACATCAGCAATTATGACTGAATCTGAGGCACAGACTACGTGGCAGGTTTGGGTAAACAATGCATGGAGAGATTTCAGGAGGCACGTGGACATGTCAGAAGCCAGGACAGTCATGTATCAATAGGTAACCTAATCTATGTTGTTAGAGCCAGAAAAATTAAGGGTAATTACACTTCAATAGACAGTGATGTCGTACAGCCGACATAAAGGATGTAGTATTCCTTCCTTCAAGAACCAGTTTTTGGATACAGAAAAGATGACGTCAGTTGGCGATTTTCACTGATATGTTT
>Ga0209782_1002237_pt1 | contig 10686 bp, 8 predicted proteins | sample WorMetmaBAHAMAS1_FD_187390 | JGI IMG/M metagenome (GOLD analysis project Ga0209782, IMG submission 187390) | Marine gutless worms symbiont microbial communities from Max Planck institute for Marine Microbiology, Germany - Inanidrilus... | ecosystem: Host-associated > Annelida > Digestive system >...
TACAAATACATTAAACCATAATGCACACAGAATGATAATATTGTACGGTATACAGTCCATAGCAGACCCCAAACGTGCTGATGGTGACATCAATGATCAAACAAGAAGCATTTGAAAAATGTTGGACCCATTCGCCACTGCGAGCGAGCCGCCGCACGCCGCCTGTTCTAATTCAGTAGCGACACCTGGTGAATGGCAATGTAAAATCGATGTCCACAACGACAACGACAACGCGTGACAGAGGGGACCGCTATGGCCCCATAGAATGGGCCCAATAAGCTGACAGGTCAAATAAGGCAAAGGGTCAGAGACATAGGATGGCTGCTGGCATGGGTATGCATGTCGATGTGACTGCTTGGATTTTCTCGTTATGTTTTTACCTTGCGATGTTATGCTAGCATAGTATATGCCGTTTTCGTGTGTCTGTCTATGTGTGTGCCTGTCACACAACGGTATTGATATCAAAACAGTTAAACGTAGGATTACGCATACGATAACCCAGGGACTCTAGTTTTCTGATGCCAAAGAATATGGCAATATTCAATATTCGAACGGAATCACCTCCTATTGGGTCGCCAAACACAGGTGGGGGTAGGTTAAACGGCCACTTTCGCAAATAACTCGCTCTAACTCAAAAACGGTGCAAGATAGATGCATGGTTTCTATTGATATTGAATAGGAAGTTGTATGCGCTGTATCAAATGGTTATGTTGCCGATGGCCTTGGGGGACTTCTAACCACCCAAATTTTCGCATTTTTCTTCGTCTTTTATATCTATGTACCGTAGTAGGTAAACACAGAGACTTCATATTATGTATAGAGATTGATCGTAGCTAGTCGCAGCCTATGGATGACAGACCATCCCTGAAAGGAGCGTGGTTACATTAGTGACCCGTTTTAAATTTTGAAGGCCCATCCATTTCTCAGGAATTGCTACAGATAGAGCTGTCAAATTCTGTGCATAGACAGATTATATCAAGTCTTGCCAAAGGCATGACAAATTAGCGATCACCCCCAAAAGCGGCATGGTGATGTTCACTTAATCTATTTTTGCATGTGCATGTTTCACCGTGGCACGGGGTTTGGGTTTGAGTGGGGGGTATGCCCTATCTGCAGAAAATTTTGGAGATATTTTGTGTAAAATAATGCATTTTGTGCACTTTTACACAGAAATGTCAAAATTGGCAAACTCTGTTTGAGGAGTTAACTGACGATGCATAATTGACGCCGTGTAGCAATATGCAGCAACCAACCAGCCAGCCAACGAGCAGGCAATGTAAGCAGGCTCCCTTCGCAATGATTCCCTCTCTACTCACCATCCCACCGCGACTTATGGTGATAAGACTTAGTATTGGTCTTCCCAACTACATCATACCAACAATTTGAAAATTTGAAAATCCAAGATGGTCGATAAAGACGGCAGTCATCTTGAAAATTAAAAAACCTCAATATCTCCAAAACCATTTGGCAGATTTTAACGAAACGCACATTAGCTCCCCTGTACTCTAAATTGAAGACAATGGACAGCCACCACTATGAAAATAATAAAAAGCGATAATCCTGCAACTGTTTTATTTAACTGATTTTGATGAAATTTGGTATGATTATGCATATTGACCATCCTAACACGGTTGCTACCAAAAATTTGAAACTTTAAAAGTTAAATACGGCACAGAGTCGCAATTTTGAAAATCGAACAATCGAGATATCTCCACAATGATATGACTGATGTTAATGAAATGTTGCATGGAAATGCACATTTTAATTAAAAACTTGCACATTAACCCTAGTATTGCAATAGTATTTTTTAAAAACGTACGTTGTAATTGGGGGTAAATGACCCCCCAGGTTTATCTCGGGTTCTGTGCCACCTAGAGATAAAATTCCAAAGGCTATACCCATGTTTTCGAGGGGAAGCTTTTCAACGGTACCCATGCTAACCTTGTTCGGTGACTCCTTTACCCCGAAATTCAAGATGGCACCCGAAAACCGGAAGTAGTTTCATTTTGGCATGCACAGTTATATCTGAACGATATTTAAGTCTATTATTATGTTTTCCTGGTCGGCAAATTGAATGACACAAATGTCATTCAAACCAGAATTTATCTTAATGTCACATTTCAAGATGGCAGCGGTACATCACCACAACCATACTGAATCTAACATCGTATACATGCGAACGCAGTGAACGTTATGAAGTGCAAAATTGAAAGTACATCTGGTTTGTGGTCGCCATCTTTAAAGATTGATTTGCAGTAGATTCTAGTAGTATTTATCTAGCTTCTGTGTCTTTTACATCCCCTAAAACATACGATTAGTCTTACATCACTCTAATGTGAGCAGCATTTGCTGAACTGAAACTAGTTCCGCTTTTTGTCCATCATATTTATTTCCGGCGTGACGGCGACACCTGGCGATGTGAATATTATTGCATTGAAAAGGTCATCATTAAAACATAGGCACAGCATTTGGAATTTTGTTTGTATGTGTCTTAGAAACCAAATAACACCTTAATATAGGATTTGCCAGCTTTTTTAGTTGGATGTCCATTTTCCAGCGGCTGTATTGGAAATACTAGTGGTGAAATTTTTTTCAGCATTTTTTAGCCTACATACATTCAGGAAAAGTCACAATAGCCTTTGTCACAATTCTAAGCGGTTTCAGAGCAACAGGATAAAAAGTGCGTCTGGGGGTAAAATGCCCCCCCAATTGCATCATAAGGGTTAAATTAAATTTAGTAATAAAACAGCAAATAAAAATGGTAAAGTTAAAAAAATTACAGCTAACAGTAACAGCAGCAAAGTCTAAAACAGTAAAAATCAAAATAATTGCCAAATTGTTATCACAAAAGATGCGCTAGATTTTACATTTAAATCTGGTATAATGGACAAATGTAAATGTCATAGCGCATGTGTCTTGGGATTATAATTAATTTTTGCTGTTTTAAAGCTATGACTGTCGCTCTAACACTTGGTTGTAAACTGGCAAGTTTTATCATTATTATCTTGTACAATCCAAGAGTAATTTTTCAACAATGCATCATTTGCAGCTGCAACCAAACAACTTATTAGAACATGAAATTTGGTTTTATTTTTTTTACTGATGACAAAATATTTACTCTTAATATTCTCGTAATGATACACCGAGATTAAAATATTGCATGCACTATCACGCATGTGGCATTCTAGTTGTATGTCAGCATGGTAGTCGATATGCCTGTCATACTGTCCTTCATAGTCATCGTAGTAGCTACATTACCAGTCACAACAGTAGCCTATATTATTTAGATGCTCGTCAAACTTGCTGACTGGGCTATATATGATGCTTGCATGAATTAATTGCCTTCTTTTTTAATTTGAGTAAAATTATCTCAGAATCTACTAGACCGATTTTCACAATTTCTTTTCACCAAATGGAAGGTATTTGTCTGAGTTTTATTGCTCCAAACTTTTTTCCGGATTACTTAAAGGACATTGCCGTGGCGACCAATTTTTCATAAAATTGGTGAAATGACCTTCATTCAACACACTCAAAACTGACCGTCTTCACTTTTTGCTCTGGCGTTTAGAAATGAAATGCAAAAGTGCCTTGTAAATGTGTGAATTAATGGCGGCAATAATGCTTTTATATCGTGTAATAAAAGTGGTGACATCGATCCAGTAACCTGAACAATAAAAAATTATTTACTCTCTATATTCTCGTAATAATACACTTAGTTTTACGCACGTGGCATTGTAGTTGTTGGCAGCATGGTAGTCAATATGCCTGTCGTAATCTCCTTCGTTGTCGTCGTAGCAGCTACATTACCAGTCACAATTGCAAATTATGTTATTCAAACTAGCATCTATGCCACTAGATCCATCCATTCCATCTGTATGGGTATGTTGCTGCGTGCTCTACATGTACATTAATAGGTATTATTTATTAGTATAAATAAATAAACATATATACCATGCCAAGATTCGTATAAGAACACTTACTAACATGGTGGCATAATACAAACAAAAGACAGTTATCAGCATTAAAACTACATATCGTTACTTTTTTTCTTTATCTGTTTGTTGACTACATGCACTGCAGCAGACGACTAAACGACGTTTCTGCAATAAGTTTTTCAGTTTGAAAGTTGCATCATTGACATCTATGCCTGGTGTGGTGCTAAACGTCTACCTCGGTCCAATTAAGGCTCACCTCCTCGGAGATGGCCATCCAAACGGACCTGGTTGTGGTGAATAAGGAGACTCTGATAGTCAATTTCTTGGAGAACTACAAATGCACGCTTGAAGAATCAGAGATCCCAAATTGCAATCACTATGGGGCTAATCCACAATTTGTTCGATCACCGAAGATTCCTATAGTAATCGAGGGTGTCCGGGTTCGAATTATCTTGGATACCGGCGCCGAAGTTTCGACCGTTAATACTAAATTCATACAGAGTCTGTTTCCGGGAAATGCTGTGTTAGTTGTCATCCCAGAACATTTCCATCCACCACAACCAATGTGTCGTCAAGCCAGTGACTGAGAGCTGGGCGTATGGTTCGACTCTGAGCTGTCAATGCGCTTGCGTCTCTTGGCTGGCTCAGACGGGTTTCTATCATCTGCACAGAATACGTGCCGTCCGTAGGACAGCTTGGCTGTAAAGTCATAGCCACGCTGGTTAAAGCGCTTGTTCTGTCGCGTCTTGACTATTGCAACGCCATGCTGGCCAGACTTCCAACTTCCACACTGGCACCATTTTAACGAGTCCTGCACGCTGCCGCACGTACTGTTCTGGATCTTAAAGCCACGTGGCCATGTCCAGCTCTCCAAGAGTTGCACTGGCTACCAGTCGCCAAGAGGATTCAGTACAAGTTGTGCTTGCTGGTTCAAAAGTCGTTGCTGGGTCAGATGCTAGAGTACATCTCGGACCTGCTGACACCGAAATACCGGGCCAATCTACATTGTGCACTTCATTTCTGGCAACTCGTCGTGTCACGGACAGATCTGAAACTGCTGCACTCGACAGACGCATTTCACCTGTTTAAGTCTGTATGTAGACACCAGGAAACAGACTGATCTAACCTGCTCTGTGATATGCCCTTGGTCTTTTAGTAAGGGGTGCTTCAGTAACTGTTACTGTTACTTCACTACAAAACCAGAAAGGACACAGCATAAGAAGGGGTATGTTGAGACACACATCTAAGTGTTCGTGACTCCTGCCACTTTGCATGCGGAGCTATACCTGTGTACAAACCCAGAACTAGTCGGCAAGTGTCTATCCCCCCACCTGCAGTTAAGGGTTTCTCCAGTATTCAACAGCTAAAGGTCCTTGGAGTAACACTTTTTTACAACTTCTCATTAAATAAACACATTGACAGAACACTTGCAGGATGTGCCCGGTTACTCTATGGACTTTCACCTAAGGTTATTAACACTCACAAAACTCGCTTCCGGGCCATCCATTTCAACTACCCAGCAAAATGACTAGCCTTGATGAATATATTTTTTTGTGTAGAATGCTATATAAATGTACATAAACTGTAATCTCTACATTGTGTACTCATGGACATACTACTGACATGCACTTTAATTGTTAATTTTTATTTTAGCATACTTGAGTTTATGGGTATGCTAATGGTAGCGGATGTCTGCATTTAAATATATACAAAAAAATATATACATATGCACATACATTTGGGTGTGTGCCTTTCAGTGGCTGATGTTGGTAGCATGTAAGTGCCAAATTACTGTGTTCCATCCACGCACAGCGTATTGTTCTAGGCCGACACCTTGGTGAGTAGCTGGTTCTGTATGCTACGACTGTTGCTTCAGCGATGAGTCACCACCATTATTGAGTGACTGACTCCGAAATTACAATTTAGTAGACATTAAAGTCATACGTTGTAAAAACGTCGTCACTCCTGATCTGAATTACTATTATTAACCACTAGCCAGAAAACAACTTTTGCACTGTACTTTTTTCTAGGCAACGTATCTTAGCCGTCCCTTAATGGATTGCCACGGTATTTGCACACAAGTTTGGTGAAGAGATCAAGGCTGAAAACTTAATTTCGAATATTTTTCACATGCCTAAAGATTTGAAAAAAAAACTCATATTTTGCCGACTGCTGTCAATAAAACAGCACATGGACCACGACGATAGGTATTATTTATTATTTATTGAGTGCTGCAATAAGTACAGGAAGGCAGTAGGTGTGGTCGTCATATGATAATTTAAAGACTGCTCGTGTAAATAGCAGAATATATTGTTAAGCTCTTAAAAATCCACCACTGACAAAAATGGTCTACTTACTGCAGTTTTGCTCATCGGACATATCTCCACAATCGTTGTCTCCATCACAAATCCATCGTGACGGAATACAGCGACCAATGTTGTTACATTTGAACATGTTCGGCGCACAAGTACGTCCAGCTGTACATCAGCAAAGTAAAGTAAACAAAACGTTTTATTGCACTGCTTGTTCTGATACTGAGCATGATAATCAGCTTAAAGCACTCATGTATGACACCTGGAATGAGTCATACCTGCATTTTCTCCTCAGCCACTGAGCATAACCATCCTTTGGCAGGTACTCGTTTTCTATTCCACTGATGATAGAAAGCTAAGTTGACCCAAGTAACTGATTGAAATCCTGATGTGATATGACTGCCAAAGACTGTCACCCCCTTCAGTACTACTAAGGCCTAGTGGTCTGGCATAAAGTTACTTTGTTGACTGAGATTAACATGCTACCATTAAACCACACTGGCACAAGCCACCTATCATAAACACTTGGTCCTGACACTAAGCACTTTTGGGTACAAAATGTGCACTAAAAATATGTTACTGCGCCTTATGTTTTTGTGCAATTGTGAAAATAAGTAGCAAGACTTACCACTTACCATTACACTTTCGTTATTTGTTGATTAAAACAAGTAAATCATAGACAGCAGACTTTGCCCCCAGGTTCCATACTCTTGTTGGTAAATCAGTTTGAGTATATACCAACGTGTAAAATCAATGCTTCCTCGTGGAGAGTAACTTTTACCTTACATTATATTTCTGTTACATGTGTCATATGCCCAATTTTGGCAAACTGTAACGTAATCCACTAAATAAGCAGCAACATATAACATATTGTAATGCTGCCAAAGATGGAACAAGCAAAAAAATAACAGGCATTGCAATAAGTTATATACTTCGGGTTTCATTGATGACGTCACGTTTTTCCATAATAGAGACTTGACACAGTCTGCACAAAACCTGTGTAAACTTATCATCAAAGGACTAGATGGATTAGACACCATGGCAAATACAAGTTGCAGACTGACTCACTAGTACAGCAACAGACTACGGATGGTTTGATGTCTACGATGGCCTTGTATATATGCTGTTTGAAATGAGGTAACTTTGTATTTTTATCATATAGAATACAACTAGTTTTTTTATAGAAAATATTGCATGAATATACAGAATAGAATTGCTGATTGTTGGTCAAGAACATTGATTGTAAAATTGGGGGATGAAGGTGGTGGGGGCATCAATGGTCCAAATTGGGTGGCGTCCAGCTGGATTGTCGGTGCACCTGCCTCTATCATCTTTCCCATGCCTCATAAAATCCAGAATGATGACAGACTCCCACAACATGTTTCGGGTGTGAGTGGGTGAATGTCTTTTCTGATACAGGCCCACCCAGGTAGTCCTGGACAAAAGGCCATAAAAGGCTGTGTGTGTGATTCTAAAATATTATATAATAGATCAGGTTGGATAATGTAAATTTGCTGTGAATGACTGTGCTGGTGCACGTACCACAGTCCATCTCGTCAGACATATCACCACAGTCATTGTTTCCATTGCAGACGAAGAATGGTGGAATACAGCGTGTGTTGTTACAAGTAAACTCATTAGGTGAACACGTCGGTCGTGGAGCTACACCCCAAACATACATTTTTATTTTTATAGGATTTAAGATGCAACAAGATGAGTAATGTTAATATTTCTGTAGCCACATTCCATAGAAAATATACCAAATATACCCTTAACATTCCGCTTTTTTTCATGTGGCTCATGGTTTTCTTTACTTCAGTGACTAACAACTTGACTAAAGCCACATTATCTGAAAAGTATGTTAAAAAGTCGGTTCAACTTTAATCACTTTAAGGACGCCAGGGTTACTCCTTTGAATGAAATGAGGTATTGTGCAGCTAAACAATATACCACCTCCTTTGGTGCAGCCACCTACCAAATGCTTCTGAAAAGCTACTGGTGATTTTTTTCTTTACGTTTGTCCACTTCTAGTGGCTACATGGCTACAATCAACAAAATGGGTGAGACTTCTAGCACTGGGCTTTCTGATAGTTCTCTGTGGTAACCATGACCTTAACATCCACTGTATTGAGCTAGAAACATGGGTCATACAGAGAGACATATGGACGAACAGATGAATGAATCAAAGCACTGCTTTATGACTCACTACCATAAACAGAGGCATAATAAGATACCGTATCAGCTTACAATGGTCTCAGGCTCTTATTAACGTTATAGAATGAAAAGGCGACTGTTAGAGGTAATTATAATAATAATGATAACCACAACCACGACGACATTTATGGTGCTGCCATCATGGCTGAGAGCCATTGTGAGAGTTCACCCTGTTCATTTGATGAATATGAACTGAGCATAAGTCAGATTGACTGCCAACCCTCAGACCAAGCCAATTGACGTGGGTCCGCCAATAATTGCAGCTACTAACCATATCCACAATCGTCATTTTATTATCATTACTTTGCCTAAAAGCTCAATAACATTGTACTATCCAAGGATGGTAAAAGGCTGAGTCGATCTAAGTACTGCAGAAAGAGTGCAGCAGCCTGTGACCAAAACTGCGTTTTGTAAATATGGCTGTTGCACTGCCAGCAGCGTTCAAGTATGGGCAAACCAACAAGAATACAGAGAAGAGACTTTGCAGATGCCGAGATAGCATGGCATGTAAGCCATTAAATGCCACTGTATAAAGTGCAAAACTTTTTCCATGTCTTAACGGTTTTCCTCCACAGAATTCCAGATTACAGAATATTACGATCTGGGTCAGCTTTGGCATGCTGATTGCCAAGACACCGTCCCATCTGTCATATGCCAACTTCCACATTTTGTTTCACTATTTGATCACAATTTAACATGTTTGCAGAGAGTCTGACAAATGGACAAATATCATCCTCCTAGCATAAGCGTGACATTCATATATTGCATGTCAAACTAAAAAACAGGCAAAAATATAACTGTCTCCGCAGAGCGAATGAAACAAAACAATGGTATGAAAGAGTGTAATGAATTAAATTACTAAACAAGTGAAGGTTACATACGACAGCCTTCTTCATCAGATCCATCTTCACAATCTGATTCACCGTCGCATCTCCAGGCTTGCAGAGCACACTCTCCGTTTCTACAGGTGAAGAAATCGTCAGGACAAGGTTCTATGGTTGGCGTTTCTTCTTCAATCATGCAACATTGCAAATGATACTGCATGGACTGACGTAATTACACAGCCACTACACTCTGTCAAAAAAACTGTGCCACTTTATTTTTGGCTCCTATTTTGAAACACGCTGGTCTATTCTCAAAATTTTTTCACTCCCGATTCAGCAATAAAGTTCTGTTAAAGTGGTAATTACATATTTCACCAAATCACAATCGTGTTAATGCTACACCACTCGGTGGTATGTTTGAGCTCAAAAATTGCGATACTTTAGTACTGAGTAAAGTAAATTGTCATGCAAGATTTACCTAATCAAAACAGTTGCTGAAAAGTTTTTATCTCGTCATATTAGCATCTTTTTTTTCACAGACGACAAGACATTGTCAAAGGCATAATTTAAAAAAAAAATAAAAAAATCACTGACTGCCACAAACAAAAAATGCTGTGATCAAATGCCAGTGCATGCAATCAACATTTGTTACAGTTAGTTACAAGTGGGTGAGACACTATACTTTGAATATTGTGAAAAATCTGGCAACGACAGTGGTCGTGATGTGTGTGGCATCAAAGGAAGTCCACTGGCAACTGGTGCTATGATAGTGTGTCCTATGGCTAGGCTAGTGGAAGCGAGGGCAACCACTTCCAGGGCTGGGAGGCTGGTAGAGATCCCGCCTCCAAGTCTGGGATCTTATTATCATTACCTACAGCACTGACGTCAGAGGATTCTTGAGGCATCATCACATTGCCTAAATTTAAACGTTATCCATTTATGATTTCTGTAGTTTTTGATCTGTCGCTGTTAACATTATGGATAAATGGTTGTTATTTATTTATATTTGCTCTTTTGTTGCCAATTTATATTTTATAACCCTTAGAATAGGGTCAGCACACCGAGATATGTTTAAATCAGTCCAACTGCATTTGGGATATTGTCATTTTTTCATTTTTCAAGATGGCGGATTCGTTTAGGACACATTTGGACCACCAACGAGTACTTGGAGGTGTCTATCATTGTGCAAACTTTGTTTGCAATAAATGCAGTAATTTCGATAATATACAAGTTGCAATACTTGGCACATTTGATTTGAAAACATTCCCAAACAAATGCACACAAATTGACGGATGTGTGGATGATGACACTATTGTTGAGAAATTTGCTGCTTACTTTTCTGATTGTTATTCGTGTAACAGCGTTAATCAGAAAGTGGCTCTTATGCAAGAATACAATAAA
>Ga0209782_1002238_pt1 | contig 10686 bp, 6 predicted proteins | sample WorMetmaBAHAMAS1_FD_187390 | JGI IMG/M metagenome (GOLD analysis project Ga0209782, IMG submission 187390) | Marine gutless worms symbiont microbial communities from Max Planck institute for Marine Microbiology, Germany - Inanidrilus... | ecosystem: Host-associated > Annelida > Digestive system >...
TAACTATATAGTAAATATTAAAAATTTAATAGAGATTACGTCACAAACTGCATATACACATTACAAGAACAAAAGAAGTGCATCCAACAGCTACTTAGTACCTTGTCGTGTTGTGAACACTGGCCTTTGCGTTTCCGAGGGATATTCGTCTCGATCTTTGCACGGACAAGAGTCATGCATGATGTCACAAGGCAGACATTGGCAAGTCCTTCCTGCATCACGACAGCGCCAAGATCGGCGTGCTGCATCGGATCACACGCCAGCTCTGCCATCAACACACAACACTTACTAACTACAGCAGGTCATTTTCCACGCACACTTCATTATTCACTCTTTCTATAGAGAACAGAAATGGTGTATGTATGTATGTAATACTGAAGAGTTGCCAGTTCTTCAGTTTCCCACCAAATTGGACCTTGCCCACGGCAAAATAAGTGTGCCACAAAACGCATGCACTTAGGCTAGTTTCTAGAGATTGCTGGGCAGAAATTTCCACGCTGTCTTGGCAACGACCGAACAACAACATGGTGGGCGATGTAAAAATAAATAAAAACAAGTTTGTTTTAACATTGTTTTAAAAAGTTTCATTCACATGGTAAGAACTATTAACTATTTTATAAATGCATAACATCCTACATTTTTTCTTTAGGCATACTTGTTAATTGATAGCACTGATTGTTGTCACAGATCAGTACTGACTCTTGTATTGGACTACTGGACCAGTTTGCAGTTTCTTACCTTTTGATCTCGGGAGGGGCCACTCGGAACAACCGAAAATTAATCCGAAGCCATGTTTTTTAACCTCAAAACCTGCCAAAACTGACTGTAAACCAGAATTTGTGAAGTGTAACAACACTATAAGCATATATAGAATGTTGATACTTAAGCATGCCGTTTAACTATAGAAGCACACAAAATTATGCCTTTAACACTGTTTACTCCATTATCATAAAAGTGTGTATGCTCACATATAACCAGAACATCTTTACAACAAGGAAAAAGTTTCTGTCAGATCCCAATGATTTAGATGGGCTTTCACAGAAGTACCAGAATTGATGTAAAGTAATTCTGCAATTTGATGCAACAAATGAAAAACAGTAGAACGATCCACAAAATAACAGACCAGACCAATTCAGTAATTTCACGTCATCTGGACCGGCCGAGTAAGTACCTGGTCCAGTGATGAATGCTGGTAAAATGTGTCATGTTTCCCGCAGCAGGAGGTGGCAATCATATTTAGTTGACGATCAAACCCTGCAGTAGTGTGACTGATGGCACCACAGCATCTAGGTATTAAATTTGGCATGCAGGGTAACCACCCACTTTGATAACAACAGGCTAACATCAACGAAGATATGCTGCCAACAATAATTTACTGGTACCGCTGGACCAGGGCTGCTCTACAAAAGAAGACCCGCATAAGTCGATCTACAGTGAAACAAATGTGGTCGATCTACTTTAGTGGACCGGGTGCTCTCCCGAATCAGTATCAAGGTATGTTCTAACTCCTAATAAACAGTTCTTACCAATGCGCTCAAGAGCAACACTGTCCCATTCACTTTTCTGCAGCGTAAACTTGCGGTTCATCTCTAAATCCAACGTGTGATATGCACCCATCTAACAGTAACAGTGACAGCCACAACGTAAAATAGCATCTATAACTAAATCAAGGATTCCTAACCAGGTGTTTGAGATACTGACATCTTGGGACATCAGTCTTGTTCTCTAAATTGACCAAATACATTTTTGTCAAAAAAAGGATTCCTCAAATCTTTAAAAATGTGAACACCGTGCTTTTTGGGCTACACCACTGGCTAAATGTTACACATCATGCTAGAAATTATAAGGAATATTTTCCATTAAGTATTTTGGTTAGTGGACAGGAAGGGCAAGAGCGCCATCCATGTTTGTTATTTTGTGCTCGATGACAGGCAGTTGCCAAACCAATGTTGAATGGAGCAACTTCAGGTTCAACTGTCTGGAGCCAAGTTTAACGAGGTCGTCCTGATCTGTGATTCCAGTCCTTTGGCAAAGGGGGCACCCTGGACATGAGGGCTCGACCGTGGTCAATGGAGGGATCAGCACGTGCAATGTGGCCTAAGAACTTGAGATGAATGGTACGGATGACGGGTGTTGGTTGGTACGTCTGCAGACCTCTTCATTTTGAAATGCGGCCCCTCCAGGAAATTCGTAGTACGCGACACAGTCACCACTAGTCAAATGTATCGATATTGCTCGATAGTTGTCGAATGGGAGACCATGTTTCTGCTCCATAGAGAATGACATGAAGGATGAAGACTCATGGTCTGTTCTTGGATCAGCACGTGAAGTGTGATCGAAGAACTTGAGATGAGTGGCACTGATGATGGCTTCCAACGGTGCTGTGAGAATACCGAAGAAATGAGTAAACCAAAGGTAATAATCTTTCATACAATCGTTCTACGAAATAAAATGTAACGAGAATATACATCTCATGTGGCTTCTCAACAAGTCGTATTGTTTTGCCGACAGTCTCCAGTCTCCGAACATAGCAGGCAGCAACAGTGGTAGTTCTTATCATACTTCCTAGGCACTATGAAGACTCTGCCCATTCAGTTTGGGTTTGGAAAACCAAAAATCTTAACAAGAATAAGACTGCATCACACTTCTGCCAAATAAATTACATTATGTGTACATCTAATTTTTGTTAAGACTTTTCATTAAATCCCACAACACAATAAAAAAATTGCAAAGTGAAATACAAAAAGTCAAAAGCCGCACATCATATGAGTGTCATTACATGTATTCAAAGTGCCGATGTAAATATCAAACAAAAAGCAACTGTTGTAACAGCAACCTTTACGTATTCATTTTCTTCCACATTTCGGCCTTTCACTCGCAGCACACAGGCCTGAGTGTCAAAGTCAATCGTTTCCACCTGGATTGATAACATCGTCCGTACTTTGTTGCTAGAACTGCTGCCAGTTGACGACTCAGTCAGCACTTTACTGTTAACACAGCAATTATTTTTTAAGCTTTTAGCTTATGGCATGTTAACTATGTCATTATAATAATAAGTAGTGTTGGCAGGATACAGCTCTTCAGGGACACGATGGATATGATACGATAATGAACAAATTATCACAATGCGATACAATACATGCGCTGCTGTATAACACGCAAACGGGCAAAAACCGTCTGCCACAGTTGTGTGGGCATGGTGGCACATTTTCACGACAAGTCAGGCACGACGGCACCTATGGGGCAATAAACTAATCAAATTCAGCATGCAGCAGACGCCGCGCAGTAGCCGTGCATCCATGGCTGCTGTTCTGGTAAAAGTGAAATTTAAATGATGCTGACTGCCTGATGCACTGTCATCATCCTACAACCTCACCACGTTGGCAGCAATGACGCAGTGATGTCACTCTGACGTCAGTGCATATATATGCACGTGTAGATAAACACTGCAGATAGCTTACATTCCTTCATTACAGCTGTCTGGCTGTTAAGCTCAGAATAATGCTTTTCGCTGGCGTGTACCACACGATCACTGTGACATCATTCTGTTATGTTATCTGCATTCATAAGTGAAGCGAATTTAAGAAGGCACATCGCTTGAAATTAACCATCATTCGTGCAGTTGCTTCTCCTCCATGTATGTGTGTGCATTAGCACCTTTGTTGTAACTGATGCTGTGCGTTGTGTGCAGGAAGTTGAATTATCAGTTCCGAGAACTGTCGCATGTCGGCGTGTACGCTCACGGATGTCTAGATCTAGGTCAGCTTGGCTTGTCGGCTTGTTGACTGAGCGACCAAGTCAATCGAGTAAAGTGACACTAATTGCTCACTCCACCAAGATGACCGAGCCCTATATGGGCTGTCTCCCTGCTAAGTGCTGTGGATCTCTGACTGTAAACGACAAGTACTGCGTGCCTGGCTAGAAAAGTATGGAGTATCTGAGTATCGTTCGTTTGGGGAGATAATTATCTTGATATCAAGACGATGCGATATGACACTAATATTGTGATGAATACAATACGATATATTGTGCCAACAGCCCATCACTAATGTTAAGATCACAAAATTGTAAATATACACCAACTGGAAATGTTTCCAGTAAATAAAATGACAATTTTTAATTTGTAGTCCACAAGTATTACTAAAATATACTTAATTATAATATCTGTGACTGTCAAAATAATAACACTCAGCAGACAGTAGTTACCAAAATAATGTAACAGCCAGTAGCCTAACACTCTTGCAATATTCTGTGTATAAAAATGCACATCTTAAAAATAACACATGAAACCACCAGAAATAAACAAAGGACACAATACATGATCTATGACTTGCATTATCAAAGTGATAACTGCAGCATATGAAACTGAATTACAAACCGTATTGTTGTTGACTTAAGAACATCGCCGACAGAAATCAGATTGTATGCATGCCACATGTCCTCCGATTCCTCAGGAATAAGAACAACAAACCTACAGAACAGCACATACTTGGATTTGCTGCACCCATGTTAGTTATCTCTTGCAGTTCGTAACTATTATGCTAAGATTACAGACACCATGGTTGGTTGGTCACTTAAGAGTTAGTGTGGTTAGGATATCCAATCTGAAACCTAGGTCTTTTCCTGAGTCCATACAAGTTCAATACCTATGTTTTTTTGGCTGAAACTTCTGACTGTGTTGAATGAAGTTAACATTTATTCAAGCAAATGTAGAAATTGCCTGCCAGTAAAATTAGCATGCCGTAATGCACATGCACTTAGGCTAGTCTCGGGAGACTGTTGGGCGAAAATTTCCAATGTCCATGCACACTTAGCAATGACGGCACAAAAAACATGGCGGGTGATATAAAAATAAATGAAAGCACATTTGTTTTAAAAGGTTTCATTCACATGGTAAGAACTATTAACTATTTTACAAATGCATAATAGCTGACATTCTTGTATTTGGTGTACTTGTTAATTCGTAGCATTAATTCTTGCAATGGACTACTGGACCATTTGGAGTTTGTTACCTTTCGATCGAGAAATGGGTTATTCGGAACAACTGAAACCGAAATTGTAGTTTTTACACCAAAACTTATTATGAACTGAAACTTGGGAACCATAACAACACTACTTAAAGAGTTTAGTGGCACTTCAACACACTGATACTACGACAGAGCTTTTGTGACCTTATTATTAGTGATGGGCTGTTGGCACAATATATCGTATCGTATTCATCACAATATTAGGGCGGGTTGCACCAACCTCACTTAAATCTTCACTTAGCTAATGGCCACTTAACTTTAAGCAGTCATTAAATCGCCAATTATATCTCTGTTTAATTAGCAGTTAAGTGGCAATGGTGCAACGTGCGTTTACACTAATCTCCACTTAAGTCAGAGTTAATTGGAGATTTAAGAACTACGATGTATGGATGGTGCAACCCGACCTTAGTGTCATATTGCATCGTCTTGATATCAGATGTAACCACACTATAACACATTGTACATATTTGACATGTTTCAGGTTTACATCAACAGTGCAAATCCACATGGCTTACTAGGAATCAATAAATACTACAGCGACCCAATCCACAAATTAATGCAGTAATAAATACTCTAATGACATAATTAATTCTAGATGTACCTTATCACTGAAATATTTGTATTCTATAATTCAGTTGGTGACAGTAGTGTGCTAATGATTAGTGCTGTCCAAGTTGAGCTTATTTAGGACTGAGTACTCGCTCAAGATTTTTTCATGTACTTGAGCTACCGAAAGCTAATGGATATTTATTCATTCTATAGACAGAGATTATGTGGAGACCTAATAGAAACATTCAAGGAATGTGTCAACTAATGTTTTTTTCAGCTATCAGATATCACAATCAGACTTTGAGGACATTCATTAAAACTGTTCAACCAAGATGCCACACAGCAGTCAGACAGAATTCCTTCAGTTCACGGGTAATTAATGAAAGGAACAAGCTGCCACAAGAAGCCGTGGAAGCAACATCAATCAACGCTTTCAAGAACAGACTGGGCGGACACTGGAAATACATGAACCGACCCCTTCAGCTGACTGGCTCTACAGCCCATCAACCTCAAGTACAAGTAAGTGGTTAAAAATTTATTATTTAAGTAGGATTTAATTTTGTAATTTCAGCAGGCTGTCTCATATATGTTGTTTCATGAATCTTAATAATGTGGTAAATAACTTTGTTGGCTACTGGTGTTATTATGGCTTGTTACACAAAATTTTTCCGTAATTTTGTCAGTGAATGTTACTATTTTAAGCCCATTTGGCTTACTTTGAAAAAATCATACAAATTAATAAATCTAACAAACAGCTAATTTGTCAAAAGAGGTGTTTTTATTAACTAACCCGACATTATGCCGGTCAATGTTCCGATGCACAAGTCTCATTCCTCGCGGTTAAAAGGTGCAAGACTGCGTACACAGTCTACTTAAAAATGTTAACGATTGTCGGTGTTCAGGATGAAAGTAGCCCTAAGCATGTTAACGTTAAGTAAAGATTAATACGTTAAATCACACAACCACACATGCCATGTTTTCAGAAACGACGCAGACGTAAACATAGCGACCCAACTAAACACCGACCGAACGGAAGGTCTTTAGTCTCACAGGCTCAGTCACAGCTAGAAGGATAGAAATAGAACAGAATATTATTTTATTTATTTATTTAGTATATAATCGTACACATGGTACAACAGAAATAAAAAGAAAGTAATACAATAAAACTAGTGAACATGAGAAGAGACCTAGCTCTTAGTAAACTTACATGACACCATATTCGTATATATAACTAGGCCTATATGATGTAAGATAGAAGATAAACATATAACTCGCTCAATGTCTCAAGATGTACAAACATATTCGATAAGTGTCGCAACTTCACTCTGGTTAAAAACTGACGGCAGATACTGACGGCAGATATAAAGCTCGATCCCGTATAGATATCTCTCTGAAAAGCTCTGACTCACGCCACTGCGTGTCGGAAATGCTGCAGTGCTTAAAACACCTTTGGCTCACACTGTCACAGCGGCCAAAAAACGGAAATGATGCAGAACTGTCAGAACTTTAAAGACCAGTGATTTTGACTCAATTCAGTCACAGTTTGGCCTAAGTGAACCTTCTTTCTTTATGTTAACCATGAGTACATCACGGATTTGTATTTGAATGAGAAAGGCATATAACACGATGAATTTGTACTTTGACACAGTGTCACAGTCCAATAAACTCGGAAGGCTGATCCAATGGGAGAGACATCAGATGAATAACATCGAACAGACAGATGGAGGCTTCCAAATGCCTCTGCATGTGAGAAATAGAATTAAACTATGACTATATAATCCATAATAGAATCACATATTTACAATATTCCAGTTCCAGATACCATGGAGATTTGCTATATAATCATACATTACTTCCTGATAATACCAAAAATTGTCTACAGTTTTAAAGTGTCACTGTTTCAGCAGAGACAATTAACATGGTTAGACAAACTGTTCCAGATGGGGATTTCCCAGTTAGTGAAATTAAATCTTCTTAAATCACAGTGACACTGATGTTGAATAAGTTTATATGTCTATTACCCCTATAGTCCTAATGAAGTCCGCTACCAGTTCCCTAATATCGATTTAAGATACACATGTTGGATCACATACCTTAAGTTATCTTGCACAATTCTATCATTCATAACCCCACGTTATCATCAGTACTTCAGTGTCGGCAGATTAAAGTTCAGTCACTATGTAAATGGTTATATTTTGGGCTATAGGACCAGCAAACTTGACTGACTTCTAACATTGCTAAAAATCTCATCAAGAGCTGCACAGAAGAATATAGTAACCATTCTGCTTGGTGTCTATTTTTTAAAAATGTATGTCCAGTCTTATATTTTCATCCTTTACCATATCCTCATTTCCATGGACTTGTCATGCTTGTTACATATCTACTACATTTCAGATCCATCACTATCCTTCTACTTCAATTTGTGGATGAGTTTCTCAGTTCTTGTTGCTTTTCTTGTATTAGCATAACAAATTATAATATTAAAATTACTTACTCAACCAGACACACTGTATTCTGATATGCCAACAGCATTGGTCAAAATCAAGTTAATTCTGAAGCAAGAGCACACTTTCAAATGTCAACAAAACTCGAACAACCAATTAGTTATCAAAACACCGTCTACTGTGCACAATGTCAATGTTAGTGTGCAATGTCACTCAATATAATTTTTGTTCAACTCATCAGTTTAAACTTTAATACAATGCTTGACATATCTTCAAATGTTCAAAAATACCACATATAAAATATTACAAAACATCTGCAATATGCACATTAAATTACAGACTAGCAGGGTAAACTACAAACACAATAGTCACTATTAGGGTTGGACAGACAATCAATTTTAATGGCATACCCCATTTGAATATCTAGTGCCTGTGACATAAATTGTGCCAGATCAAAGTTTCCTAGCTAAAGCAAACAAGGTAACTCATCTGTTGATGAGATAAGCACAACACATGCCGTCTAAATATTTACATACTTATTACTCAAGTCACATATAATCATGGCCACCTCATCTGTTGACATCCGTGATGTGCAGAATTTGACAGGTTTCAAATGCAATGTCCGGCACTTTCGGTTGTCATAGGTGCCTGCAGATGGTACCATTCGATATGCCACATGTGACTTCCTATTAGCATTCGATAGTGATCTAATGCATAGTGCACTGTTTGAGATTATTGCTGCCAAAGTTCAAAAGTCAAAGTTTTTCCACAACCCACTTGTGTTCCTCCGCAGCATTCGGGATCACAGGATATTACGATGCTAGTTACCTTCTGTGTGCAAGCAGCCAAAACACCGCTCTGTCCTGCCATGTAAGTAAGTAAGTAAGTAAGTTTAATGTTTCAAAAGCAGTCAGAAACCACAGCAGCCATGTGCCTAGTTCCACTTTTGTTGCACTATGTACTATGTTACCACATTCCACTAACATTACAGACAGATGGACAGACGTTTTCCTCGCAAATGAAAATGATCTGCATATATTACATATCATGGTATGGTAAAAATAAAAGCATGTCAGACTGATTACTTTTTACTAATATACAATGTAGTTAAAAATGGACCTCTGCCATATTTTCAAATAATTTCAACAAATAAAGGTTAGCACCAACAATTTTTGGTAGACAGAATATACAAAGTGTCTCCGATGTTCTTACGTGTAGAATTAAAATTTTAAAATAACGGTACGAGCTTAGGCTAATTCTATAGCATCAATTTTACACTCTGCATCAAAAACAACACCCTTGCGTTACTGAAACAAGATAATACAATAAATCATGAACAGGGGCATAGCGACGTGGGGTATATCGGTATATATACCCCCTCCTCCCCCCCCCAAAAAAAAAAACAAAATCAGTCTATCTTACAAATTTTTACTAGCTGTTTTGTTCACATGTGGGACATTAACATGTTTTGATTTTGAAATTGGAACGACTAGTTAAAATATATACCTGCCCAAATGAAATTCCAGGCTACGCCCCTATCATGAAATGTTCAGCCATTCAATGTGAAGATGTTTAAGGATGACATGTTGCATCCATTATTACAACAAATTTTCAGAATGGCGTCGTTTTGCATCAACACAAGCCGAGAAACGTCGTCTCCAGTCGTCAACTGGCTCATCGACAACTGTCTGCTGTATGCTAGATGAGATCGCACTCAGACATTGCGGACGTTGTTCTTTCAAAAAAAATAAAGTCAGTCTTCTTCTATCCATTTGTTGCAAACTCATTCACCAGCCTGTTAGCTCTAAAACCTTTAAACTCATACAAATTAAAAAATAAATAAATTTATTCGTAGGGTACAGACCATTCCACTGATTAGCGTCATCCGCCGTAAACAACTGTCATGGAAATAAAGTAGGCCTAAGCCTGTACCCAGTTTTTAGCGCGAGATGTAATATATACATCTCGAGCTTATGCTACGATGTCAGTGTCTGTCTGTCTGTGACAGAAGTGCATTGGCGCATTATAGCTAATTTAGGTTTCAAATTCCGATCCAAATTTAACATGCATTGTGGTCGTGGGGAAGGGTAATCTAAACAACAACATCTCGTGCTATGCTAGCTACTGCTAGGCCCTCTTGTATCAAAATGCATCAACTACCTACCTGAAGACCAAAGACTCTGTAACTTCACTATACCAAAAATTAATGTTGACTAATATCTGCTTAAGTTATTTGAATTATATTAGTGGCCCGGGTGTCTCGAACACCATGTATGTCCAAGTATAGTATAAAATAACAATAATGAAAAACTGGTAATAATAAATGACAAATAAAAACATTGATAATGGAATCTCCGTTTAAAATTTCAGCATGTTTTCTTTCACAATTAACAGTTTTGCTCCATAATCTGCTGACAAACCAAGCCCTTCTGTAAACTAGTAATTACATTTTGTAGACACAATACTGCATTTATTTGACAGGAAAGTGCTAAAAGTCAAATGCCAGGTCAGATGTCAGAAGAAGAATTTGATATCTATCTGTCCATCACTAGTTTCTACAGACACAGAACAGCATACGTGATAATTTCAGGGACAACCGAATCAGGATTGCAAATGAGCAAAAAGCAATCCCAGAATATAATAAGTTAATCACAGAACTATAACTA
>Ga0209782_1002239_pt1 | contig 10686 bp, 6 predicted proteins | sample WorMetmaBAHAMAS1_FD_187390 | JGI IMG/M metagenome (GOLD analysis project Ga0209782, IMG submission 187390) | Marine gutless worms symbiont microbial communities from Max Planck institute for Marine Microbiology, Germany - Inanidrilus... | ecosystem: Host-associated > Annelida > Digestive system >...
TCTAAAATAACTAGGCCTACAACTGTTTAGCATCAGTTAACGTAACAAAATACAGCGCAAATAGGCCCTACATACTTTTCGTCAGAATTATCCATCTTTCGTTATGGCGCACAAAGAAATAAACAAACGGGCGTGGCACTTGTCCAGCACAAAACTCCGACGAAAATCCGAGCGCTCCGACGACTTCAGTCGGTCATTAAAAAACGAGGAACGAAACGCTCGGACGAATAAAAGAACGACAAACACACCAGGCTAGATCGGTCAGATCGCTCTGACGCAATAAAAAAACGCCCCCATTATGTTGATGTATAATGTGCAGCATTTATGCGATGACAAGTTTAAGTGCAGTTGATGTGAGGCTGTAGCAGTTTAATAGAATTGTTGTTGTTATACATTGTGTAGCGAGGCAGCTTGACAAGTTTACTTTGTGGTGAGCATGGTCTCGTCAGTTGCATGGAACATGTTTTCCAGTTCGGCTTCAAGTCGTCGCGACTCTTCCGCAACCGCTTCTTTATCTGGGATTTTCTTGGCAAGTTGCTTATTCTGAAGTGTTTGTCTACACTGTTGTTGACATAGCATTTGTTCCAGTATTGAACGTTAAATGCTGAGTAGATGATGCTGAAGGGTGAGACAGGTGTTGTGTTGAAGTTGAAATGTCATTGTACAGAAAAGGTGCTGTCATACCTCGAGACATTACTCGGCGACACGGAGAACTATGAGATTGCACCAGAAATCTCGACAACGATGCAGTCACTGTGCTACGTCATCTCGTGCATCAATCAGGCGTCAGAATCCATCGGCAAAGATGGACGTTTCCAGCTCTTCATTTGCATCGGTGTTAGGTACTAACGGCCGGTTTTTCCACAGCAAATTAATCTCACGTTAATTAAATCCGGCAGATAATGATCAATTTACTCAGATGTAGTTTTTCCATCGGCAGTTCGTCAATTAAATCGTCCATTTAGGGCGATTTAATTGACAAACTGCCGGTGGAAAAATGACATCTGAGTAAATTGATCATTATCTGCCGGATTTAATGCCAGATTAAATTAACGGGAGTTAATTTGCTGTGGAAAAACCGGACCTAAGTGTTTTTTTTACCATTACTGTAAATGTTCTTTGCATGTGTATCGATTTGTTATCTTGTTGTGAAAACCAGTTTTTTTGTAAAGTACAAGTGAAGGTTATTGATGCGCACTGTATGAATAATCAGAGCAGTGGATATAAAACTGGCTATCGCGTTATTGACCATCTCCTCTTCTAGTCTCTATTTTATTGTTCTCAGTAGCGTGGTTGTCATTCACGAAGGCATTGGTATCACTTTGTACATTTATTTACAACTTTGTACAACAGTTCACTGAACATCGTTTGTCACGTACACCACACCCTCTCTCATCTCTGTCTTACATCTCCTCTCTCTTGCTGCATTTCTGCCTCTGCATGCGTGGCCCTTGGCCAATCAATGCACATTTAACTTTAGGCTCCGCCTTACTACTATGATGGCGTCGTCGCCGTTGCTCCTCTCATTCCATAATACCGCCACACTGGCAATATGTTAAGATGCATAAACGAAGCATAATCTAAGAGCTGAAGTATGACAGTGAGACATCTAGCGGTAAAGTCTGCATAACAAAGACCGAGAAATGTTTGGTTGTTTGTGCAAGTTTGATTGGAAGGTTACTAAGTTTGTGTGAAGCTATGTGTAGGCAGGGAGAAGGTTGTGCTTAAGAAAATACAATGGATAGTTCTCTGGAAGTAAATGTTTTGACAGTTGTGTGACAGATGACATGCCTGCATTGAATTAATTGTGACAAACAGCAGTCTGACTAGGGTTGATAACTATACAATAAGTGGGTTTAGCCATTTTAATGACAGTTGTCCTCTCTCCTGTCGACTCTTTTTAAAACAATTTTCATCCATTGGTGTCGATTTATCTCCAACGTTGTGAAGGTCCAATCGTTCTAAGTTTCTCTCCATGCCTTTTTTGTTTCTTTCCTCTGTTGCCATAGTCCTTCCCATGTCCTTCCCTGCTGAGAATTGACCCCGTGAAATGCAGCTAGGGAGTCTGAGGATCACTGTACACTCCAGCAGTTAAATCTCAGCAAAACCTTAATAATTTATCTTATACTTAGATATTGGAAACCCCCAAATCCTACTAAATATTTTTTTATTTAAAACAAATTTAGTCAAATTTTTGTGAGCCATTGAGGACCCTTATGACTGAAATTTTGTTAGGGTTTTCACGGTTTCTAATGCACATTTATCCATCATGACAAGTTGTGGATCAGTTTCTGCACTGGTGTGTATTTTGTGTTTGTAGAGACCGACTGTTGCCAAGGTGGATCAAAATAATCAGCAAGACGCGAGTGACGACGAGTATGTATGAAGAGCAGTCATTCCTCCGAGATCCTGCATTGCTCCAGTTCGTCATTCAGGTTCTAGAGTCGCTGAAGGACTTTGAAATCATTCTTGAGGCTTCGCTGATACGAGGAGTTAATCTGTGACATAATCTGGTTGACGTACCAGCTTCGACGTGGCTGAGTTTGTGTGATCTTGATGGTAGGAATCGGCGTTTTCATTGCTCTCAAGTCATGTTGTCTCTTCTTCACTTCACCCGAATGTTGAACTAATGTGATATTAGTGCCAACGACGGTTTGTTGTTGGAATGTTGTCATCCGTTGTTTTTTAGTTTTGAATACTGCGATGTTGTCATTGTGTAACAGTGATATACTGTACTGTCGGTAAAAAATGTAAAAATATTTCTGCAACATATCTATCTGAGTAGAGTTGTAGTGATAACTTACAGAGAAGACAAGTAAGGTCCGGTTTTTCCACAGCAAATTAATCTTCCGTTAATTTAATCCGGCATTAAATCCGGCAGTTCGTCAATTAAATCGTCCTAAACGGACGATTTAATTTACGAATTGCCGGTGGAAAAACGATATCTGAGTAAATTGATCATTATCTGCCGGATTTAATGCCGATTAAATTAACGGGAGATTAATTTGCTGTGGAAAAACCTGACCTAAATGTAGTTGATTCAGGTACCACGTTTTTAACATGTCCTGGGCGTGTGGCCGTGTGCAATGTTTTACAATTTTTAAACTGTGTTCTGTTTGTAGTTAGTGACACTGACGTGCTTGGCTGGTAGCTAATCGAGTTTTTACACACTTTCTGTAGATCCGTTGTGTTGGTTTATTGTCTGACAGTAAGAGGTCACCATTTGTTAGCACTGTTGAACGGTGCTACAATAGATGGTTTCAGTGAAGTGTTGCTTAATGTCCGCACATGTAAAACAATGCAATTATAGATGTCAGACTTTACCCGCTGTCTGGTGCTGCCCGTGGAGTGTCAGTTTGAGGATACGTCGTAGTGTCAACTCTGTGCTGCCCCCTGGTTAGTCACCTTGAGCTTACTGTACACTGTGGTTGCACACTGCCTGCACAGTAGGGCTCATTGTTGGAAAACAACATCATCCACAAAACCAGAATTACATAACATATTGCATACTGTCAGAGGAGGACATGTGGTTTCTGAGATATGCTGATGGACCCACAGACTTGCTCATCAAAATACTCTGCTCCATGTATGGGGTGAAGTATAAAATAAAATAAATGCTGTAACAAGCATTTACTTTAGTATGGCACAGCTGCAGGAAAATCCTAAGAAAATTTGGGCGAGGCATATGCTAATTGAGTGTGATGCCTGATGTACAGGTCTTGCCAATAGGCGATGTGATTAGCTGCAGCAGCTTTATCTTACGAATAGTTTGGTGCTTGTGTAAGCATAACACTGCACAAACATTTATCTTATTGCAGCATATATTTTATATTGTTTTACATGCGCGGACGGCTTAAGTTAGGACGAGGAGCTGTTGATCAGTGATGCTAGTCATTGCATGTGTTCGTAGTGTCACAAAGTACTTTTTGTTATAGCTTTATGTTCATATGTGATATTGTACTTTCTGTGGATTTAGAATTATAATATCTGTTTAAAATGAAAGTGGAGTTCTTAAGTCTGTCGAAAAAAGCTTGCGTTTATAGAGTTTTATAGCAGTATTACTGCTATTAACTACTGTGACTTTGCAACATACACTGATCTTCCACTGTATATGTAAGATATCAACAAATAAAAGATAAAATGAAAATGGTCATAGCCATTATATGAGCGATTAGCATAGTTGTGAGTCACTGTGCATTTCATTTAAAGCAGATACTTGAAGTTTCTTAAGTTCTAACTGAGTGTAATGTGGACAGTATTTTGTTTACATAACCGATGGAGTGGCTGGTGAATGCAGTCTTGGTTGCTTGTTATGTATGAGTGTGCACAGTTGCCATTCTAGGAGGAGTCTGCATTGGGATCTTAGCATAATTTAAATTGGGTCACCCCAATTGGGGTGCCAAATGCAGATGGAGTAGATCAATATTAACCACTTTTGACAAATAACTCACATATCTCGCATATGGTACAAGATATATACATAGTTTCTATTAAAGGCGTATAGGAAGTTGTATGTGCTCTATTGAAGGGTGACATTGCTGTTGATCTTGGTCCTATGCGGGCTCCAGGGTTTAATGTGCCTAGATACATTTGTTGATTTTGGCTCTGAGTTCAATGTGTCCTGGTTTATTTGAGCCCAACGGTTGATTATCATGCGTTTCAGCCAGTCAGTGTCTGAAATTTTGTTACCGTACATATCTTTTGCAGTGCTCTCCACATTTGCTTGTTTACCTTTACCTAATAACTTACTTCCCTTTTCTCTTGCAACTTACTACCTTTACTCTTGCTTGTTTTTTTCCCTTTATTATTTACTTCCTCAAATATATATCTTTTCCTTTCAGAATCAACCTGCTTTGTTTCCAGGCTACATGTCGTAAGAGGCGACTAAACCTGGTTCTTTATTTTGTGTTATTGTTAGATTTGTGTTTTTGATGAATGGTTATTTATGTTATTATTATCATTATTATTATTAACTAATAGTTTAACAAAAGATGCTAGTTCACTGTCACAAAAATATGCATATTATACTGTTAATCCATGACAGCGAAGTCTTCCATGGTGGGTGTGTGCAAGGCAAGTGTGCAACAGCGTTGGAATGATGAATCATCACCAAAAGGCACTCTCATGATGATCGTCTGCCTCTTGTGAAGTGCGCCTTCCGAGATCTCTCAGAAACTGAAGTCCTTCTTCATCCATTGGCCGATAGGCTTCATAGGTTATTTACAGGGTGGGCCAAAAAACGGACTATTTTTGGAGTTGATAACTTTGCAATGCAAAGGTTAATGGGAGAAAGGCATGTGATATGTGAAAAGTTTCAGAATTTTGTATAGAAAAAGCCTAAAAATTGCATATCAATGCATTTAAATATTCTTTGCCTAGTTTGCATAAATATTGAATACTTGTGAAATTATGCTGAATTTGATAAAAATGCATGGGTTTTACCCAGTTTTTAACTCAAACATGTACTGAAAGTAGCAGCAGTATCATATGCACACAGAATTGGTCTAGACGAAATTCAGCAAATACACATTTCGCATTGAAAACTGTCATATATCTTTTTGGCAGCTGATCGATCGCTGAGTTCAATATGTCCTGGTTTATTTGAGCCAAACGGTTGATTATCACACGTTTCAGCCAGTCAGTGTCTGAAATTTTGTTACCGTACATTATCTTTTGCAATGCTCTCCACACTGAATAATCCACCAGATTTAGATATGGAGTATTTGGCGGCTACTTTTGCGGTAAAATGAACTCTGACACATGTGAGTACAGGTAAGCCACAGTGTGGCATGACTAGTATGCCTGTGATCTGTTCCGCTGAAAGTGAAACAGGAAGTGATCATTTGAAAAATGGTGAATGTCTGGTAGTATCCTTGTTCTACTATGTGATTACAGTAATAGGCACTGTTTATTTTAGTAGCTCCTGGTCAAGGTCAGTTTTACCATGTTTTGAAGAAGCAACAGAAACCATAAAGCTTTGAGATAAGTGTTAACATCCCTCCTGCAGACGCTCGGCAGACGGGTAGTAAATATATATGCAAACTTTGGAAAGAATATTTAAATCCACTGACATGCAAGTACTATTCTGCTCCTAGACAAAATTTGGAAAGTTTTGACATATTACGTCTTTCTGCCAATAAATGTTGCAAAGTTATCAGTGCTCAAAAACAGTCCGTTTTTTGGCCCATCCTGTATGTTATTTCGGTTATTTGCATTAGCCTGAGTTTATCGTTTATTTTAGGTGGTTGTTTATCCTGTTTTTATTTTCTCAATACTAGCCAAGAGATTGGCTGATAAGAACATCACCAAAATGACCTAGTTTGTGTCGAGAGGGATGTTAAACCTTAACTCAGTGAATCAAGTCGACGACATTGAGTGATCTAATCACCCCAAACCACCCAATTTGCTGTATTTTGCATCACATTTCATACCTTATTAGTGAGTGCAGATAGTGACTTCAAATTTTGTACATAGATTAACCATAGCAAAATTCAGCCTGTGGTTGACAAATCATCCCTGCAATGGATGTGATCATGGTCACATGACCATTTTGTATCACAGGAATGGCTGTCAGATTTTATATACAGGTGGGCTATATCAAGTCTTACTAAAAGAATGAAAAATCATCCCCTTAAGGGGTGTGGTTATGGTCACATGAGCAATTTAAATCCTTAGTTCCCCCTACGATATCTCTGGAACGGCTAAAGCTGGAGACTTCAAATTTTGTCCACTGGTTTGCCATGTGACGGTTTAGCATTGGGATTACAAACTGTCCCTTGAATGGGATTGGTCACGGTCATGTGACGTCTTTAAATTTCTGGAAATAAGCGATAGTAACTCGGAATCGGTGCAAGATAGAGACATAGTTACAATGGAAGACAAATAAGAAATCATATATGGGCTATCGAATGACATGATTGCCGATGACCTTGAGTGAGTTTGAAGGTTACTTTTGTTGTGTGAAACCTTGGTAATAACTACTACTCATAAATAAAGCATGATTTAGCTACTATATGTTTACACTTAAATTAGAAAGTATGTGTGGCTTGTAATTTAAGCTTCGTTGTCAAAAATGAAGTTCTCAAGGTCACAGGCAGTCACGTTCACTTCAAAATTGGTACTTAAAAACGGTCCTAGATAAAGACATTGAAACAACAGTCCACAAACAGGAAGTGATGTGCCGTATTGCCATTTAATAGCAGCAACTGTGATGACCTTGGGTGTATGTCAAGGTCATTCATCGATTTCAAGCTTTTTTCTATACTGACAAGCATGTCGTGCGGTCCGTCTGCCATAGCAGAGCTTTTTGTATACACAGGTAGGCTATATCAAGGTTAGTACCAGGATGACAAAACACCCTCAATTGTATGGTCATTGTCACAGGATCCAAGTTAAATTTTTAACCTTCGTAAAATATCTCAGGAATGGCTAAAACTAAAGAGTAGATACTTTGTGTTTTGTGTATTGATTGGCCATGTCAAGTGCTGGCCTTGTGATAACAAAGTATCGCCAAATTGTACGTTAAAATGGTACAAGATACAGACATAGCTACAGTGGAAGACTAGTAGGAAATTGTGTATGCCCTATCTGTAATAAAACACAAGTACAGATTGAAAAGATTAAGAGAGAGGTGGAAAGAGTAACAGTGAGAGAGAAAGGTCAAGTCATGTCTTGATTGTGCTTGTATGAATAAGACTTGTGGTGTCACGTTTAAAACCTGAGTATTATACAGTAGTAACATATTAAAATGATAGTTAATTTGTTGTTGTGTGTGACATTCACCTGCTCATCTCCTTGCACTTGTGTAGATACCATACTATGTGTTAGAAATATCATTGTGTTTATGTAGCTCTGTTAAGCAAAAAACATTCTGCTTTTCTGTTAGAAGTTAGTAGAAGTTGACTAATTAATAAAATATCTTACAGTTGTCATATCACTGCCCGAAGATCATGTCCCAAATTTTACATCGCTAACTTCAGTTTGTTACAGTGAATACATTGTTTTGTTAAGTGATTACAGATATATGTTACTTTTGGTTGATGACAACATCATGAAATCATGTGAACTAAGTCTTAAGTGAAGTTGGTTATACATGTAACAGTTGTAATATCAGTTTCCACAGTTCTTACACTTGATATGTCCAGTGTTCTGCAAGTTCTTTCAGAACATCAGTTTGCTGTTTGGCATGTCTTGCATATAATTATGCAATTTTGCTAATAGTTGTTTGCTGGGAGCAGCCACAACTTGTTGGTTAAATTAGTTAGTAACCCATTGTCGGTTTCTGATGAGACTGACTACATCTGTGAGCCACTGATGATGTCAGAGATGGTGTTTGGCTATCTTTACCACGATGAGAAAGAAGTCACTCCTTATGCACATACAAATTTGAGTTCCGTGGCACTCAAATGGATGACTTTGAATGGTGTCTTTCTTCTTTTACAGATGCCTGTTCACTGCATGTCTCGTTTGCTGTCTTTTTTATACTGTGGCACATGTTTTAATGCTGCATTGCAGCTGATTGCAGAACACAGTTGTCCCATTAATGTTTATGTTGCTGAATAATTTTGACTGATACACGGTTTCTGATGAGTTATGTGAATGTTGTTGGTGGATACTGTAAAAAGCAATATCGTTGCTTCCGTTGTGTGAGCAATTGCAGCTTGATGTTACTGCAGTGGCATGTCTGGTCTCATGTAACATTAGAACTGAACGTGACAAAACGTGCTGACTTTGTAGTTTTCTATCTTGCAACTTGCCACATTTTATGTGACTCTTTCTGTGTGTCTTTATTGTGTGTGAAACTGGTTTTTAGCTTTATCTCTATTCTCCTCCACAGAACTCCAATGTTGGGTTGCACCGTCCATGCTTAACTTAAGTAGTCCTTAAATCCCCATTGAAATGTATGGAGATTTAAGGGCTACTTAAGTTAAGTATGGATGGTGCAACCCGGCCTGAAACATTTCGGTTGCTATTTTTTCCATATCACTGACGTGATCTGTGCTGCATAATACTCCTTTACTATAGAGTAAACTCTTATTTTTATGTCATACACTGTGGAAAGAGGTAGATTGTCATTATTCTAATTTTCACAATTTTCGATTACACTAAATGTTGGCATTGATTATGTAAACACTTTACTTTATAAAAATGATTTGCAATTGACATTTGTCAATGACTCATATATTGCTGGACATGGTTTTGAAGTTTATCACCATTTTCAGTTTTTAAAAGAACTTGTTTTCAGTGAGGAAATTGTACTTTGCCAGTGGATGTTGGTGGTGTATAACTACTAATGTGATGGTATGTTGAACTTTGGAATGCTAATGCTTATAGTCAGTGCTTCTAATTAAATTAATAGCTATTAAAATAAGTTATGCATATTGTAATCTGGAAATTATTAATGATTTAACAATGCTTAAATAATAGTAAATGAACTTAATGGCACCATACTTTATGCCAATTGTCGTCACTTTTGGAAGTGGTTGATGGTAAAGTGATAAGATGTGTAGACTTGTATTTTATGCATTTATGTGCAACTTCATAATGCTGTTGATGTTGTATTAACTTATTTGTGTCTTTGTTTTGTGTGGTTATATCTGTGAAAATTATGACTATCAAATGAGATTACCTCAATATTACTTAGTTAATTAATAAATCATTTACAAATGAGTAATATCTTTTGTGAAACCTAAAAGCTTTGTTTGTGATTTTATGCCACACATTGCATAGCATGGATAAAAAAGATAACAGCATACATATTATGTGCAGCAAAAGGTGTTTTTGATTGGGCAAGATTGATACATATTTATTATAGTAAGTTTAATGGTGCTTTTAACATAATTAAATTAAACAAAAAAATACTAATCAAGTTATTGGTAGTTACTGATTGCTGCAGTGCCTAGCAGTGCTGCCCCCTACCAAACAGAGTTAAAATAACCTCAGTAATGATCGATGCCTGCTGTACATATTATTCTAAAACAGTACAAACTCCCATAGACCAACCCTAGTCCAGAGTCCAGATTGAGCCAGAATCAGTGTTGAGAAAGAATTGGTAAAGTTTCTGAGATGGAGTCTTACCCGGATTTCGAATCTATCCAGGGCTAACCCTATCCTCACACTCTAACCCTATCCTGGATCCGGTGATCTGGACACCCAGATTAAGCCAGAATTGGTTGAGCCAGAACCAATAATTTGTATCTACTCATAGATACAAAAATAAGCCACGTCATTCTTAGAGTTACTGTGCCGAAGTTCACTAAATTTTTACACAATGTAGAGGCATTATTTCTGCATTTTATGCACACATATAGATGGCGATATTCCAATTTGTTGTGGAATGCCAGCGCGAAGAACGAAGGTGGTATCGATAAATGTTTTTCGGTGTCAGAAAAGCAACAGTATTCGTTCAAAAAATATTTGAGTTTACATGATAAAAAAAATGGGCGAAAGTGTGCCTCAATTGCAGTTCTAAAACAAGGTTTTCAGGTTAAGGGGGTTTTGCCCCTTAACCCCCTGACCAGGGGCTCTGCTCCTGGTCCCCGCTGGGGATCCGCCTCCAAACCCCCATTATAGGCTCGTGCTTCCCGCTTGCCATGAGCTCCCCCACTTTTATGGCGAAGTTTATGCCTATGCTGTCAATTTGAATTCGATCAAAGACTTCTGGAAGACTGGAACTGTCAACAATGC
>Ga0209782_1002240_pt1 | contig 10685 bp, 4 predicted proteins | sample WorMetmaBAHAMAS1_FD_187390 | JGI IMG/M metagenome (GOLD analysis project Ga0209782, IMG submission 187390) | Marine gutless worms symbiont microbial communities from Max Planck institute for Marine Microbiology, Germany - Inanidrilus... | ecosystem: Host-associated > Annelida > Digestive system >...
CAATCCCATATAGTATGTAGGGGTAAACAAAAGCAAAGTAAATCAATTTCAACCAATCAAGTGAAAGTTTTGACCGAAGTTTGTACAATATTCCAGTAGGCCTACGAAAAATTCGAGAAGTTCAACTGGAGTGATTTTCGAGTTATGCGAGCGGACAGACAGCCAGACATACTCGGACTCATCACAATACTTCGCACACCCGCCAAGGGGGCGAATTAACAATGAGTACGATTACTCTAGGTAAATCGGCGAAGAGATGAACATTCCTGTTGTTGGTAAGTTGGTAACTTGGTACTGTACGTGTATGCACTCTGCAATTCAATCTTTCGAAGTCATAAATTCTCCTTTTGGGGAAATTCATCATAGTTGAAAATCACTGTTCTGACATATGATATGTTTGAAACCGACCTTTGCTTATACTCGTTTGCTTACTTCTGAACCACTGCACTGCGTCGTACTTGGAGTCGTTGCATCGTGATGGATTGAATTATTTGCGATCTACAGTCCAACCACTTCTCGTGATGTCCAGGCCACGCGTAAGACCTGGCTTCAAAAACATCATTAAACGATCAAGTCAGTGTAATAACGTTTGTTGTGACAGCAAGGACGAGCTGTACACAGCCGGCAGACAACTTTCAAGAACTTTGATATTTAGCTTGTGCTACATCCGAGACATTGCCGTCTGATTCGCAACTCGATTTCAATTAGTCATTTAAGCATTGTGAAGGTATACAAAATGGGACAAAATCACGCTATTAAAGCTACGTCCATAATAATGATCACAGAACTAGAAATGCGCGACAGAGCTTAGCGTGTAGCCCGACCGACATAGCAGTGTCGCCGAATAGCGCACAGCAGCGAAACTAAACCGTATACTGATCGATGCGGTGCCTAGCAGTGCCGCTCCCTAGCGAAAGTAGATAAACTAATCCAAGTCGACGCCTGCCGTACATAGTTTAGCCACGTTACGTTACTGGACAGATGCCCATAGACGGATCATCGCCACTGTTAACGCGCCCGTCGGCATTCCAATCGTCCAACACGTTTCGGAATGCCAGCGCAACGAACTAAGACGATTGATTAAGCTGATTTTCGCCCGTACAGGTACAAATTAAAGTACACAAATGAGCCATGCAATTTTTGGAGTTACTGAACGAAGATCGCCAAGCTCTTACACAATATATCTACATCGTCATTGCTGCTGTTAATGCATTAATTTAGATGGCGACATCCCAAATCACTGTGAAATGCCAGCGCAAAGATTTTAGTTGGTATAGATTTTTGCCTCTAAAATATATTAATTATCATAACAACGTCCCTTGGGCCAGGTTTAATGTTATACCACAGTATGCTGTGGTTATACGCTGGACTCTCCGGCACGCAGGTGGCACGCCCAAAAATTAGGCCGAAAATGCCAAGTTGCCAACCACGATGCTTACGTTTTTCAGTTTAGTTTCATATGTGCAGTCTCGATTTACATTTGTCTGTACGCTGTCAGTTGTTTGTTTCCGGTTGTTTTGTAAGTCTGTTGGGAAGTTGTTATAGTGATATTATTTTGAATCTGTGGCGGTATTTGAAAGCCTTGTTTTTTAATGTGATAGCTAATACGTTTATAACTGATCTTCGCAGGCGCGTAGGCATGTTTTTCGTTTTGGAGGGGACGGACAATGATGTGGGGCGCCACTGACTTTTTATCAGACGGCAGCAGTGAGGACAGATGCTATTTTTGGCTAGCCGTGTGTATAGACAATAGCGCCATAATGAATCAACATATATACGTATATTTACATATCTGTTATAAGTACGCCAGCCAGCTGTGCGTTTTCTAGCAGTGAGCTATTGTTAGCAACTCAAACCTTGGACCAACCTCGTACTGCAGCAGATGGGCGTTGGTTTTTCCAGTAGGCCGTCTTCACTCTCTGGCTAATACGTGGTTTCTGATTGGCTGAGCGACTGTGGCTGGCAGGACGTTCTGGCTACACTGCAGTTGGTACTCGACCGGCCTTCTGGTAATACAGCCTATATAAACAGGTTTTTAAGGAAAACTATATGTCTATTTATAGAGAGCACGAGGTTAGCTTCAATCTTTGGCATCAATACGCATCTTCTGAATTCTGATTGACTGGCGAGGCTTCCAAACCCGTGTACGATTATACTTTTAGCCAGTACTTCCATACTGGTCACACTAAAAGCAGACTGCATGACGACCGCAGAGTCTGGACTACGACTGCACGTACCTTGCTAATTACGACCACACAAGCTTTCAATTTTTATTTGATTTTCGCATCTGCACATTTTACTTTTTTGAAATTTCATTAAATCTTAATCTGTCTTTTGGAGGTGCATATACAGACAGTTAACTGCATACAGCATGATCGCACTGTCTGTGCGGTCAGCCTGTGCAGTCATATTTCCGTGGCAGACTGTTATCGAGAGCTAATTAAAACTTGGCAGTCACAATTATCATTGTCTCTCGTGACCCAGACTGTGCAATTATCGTGTGGTCGCGCAGTCTGCTTTTAGTCAGACCCCTTCCAGACAAGTTGTTTATATTCATCACCTGCACAGGATCTAACTAAAAGCAGACCGCACAATAACCGCTCTGTCTGGACCACTAAGGACCATGATAATTAGTATTTTTTTTAATTACGACCAATGAGCATTAGTTAGCTTTCGATAACAGTCTCAGTCTGCCATGGCACCATGAAGACTGCACAGCCCAACCTCACAGACAGCGCGATCGTGCTGAATGCATCTCAAAAATTTAATGAAGTTTAAGAAAAGAAAAAGTAAAATGTTCACCTGTGAAATGTATTTAAACTAGAATAAAAAGGTAGTAACTTCATACGACCACACAATGATCAAGGTGCGTGCAGTCATGCATGCAGTCTGATCCAGAATGTTGTTATGTGGTTGGCTTTTAATGACATCACCTGTACATCTCTTGAGGAACCACTCAGCATTTCTGCATGATGATACCGCCACTGCCTGCTCCGGAGTCTTCATCTCCTTGAACTTGGTGGAGTACCTGTGATGAAGAAGAAGAAGGGCACAGGATCAAAGTGCTGAGTAATCGTTCTTAAGTAGTCTGTTAAAACAGCAGTACTAGTGACAGCAGCAGTGTAATGGTAATTACAGGCTGTAATTTAGTGATAAACGTGGTCCATTTTGCGGTGGGGCATGTGGGTGCGGAGAGCCCAGTTTTTTCGCCATGAGCATGCATGCATTTTACCAAATCCAATTTCAGCCATGGCTGTGCCTCAGACCTTGTTGGGGGAGCTTACAACACTCTCCAAACCTCGTAGTCAGTTGGAGAGGTTGTCAGCAGTGTATTGAAGTCCAACACTGCAAACAGGTATTTGAGAATGTTGCACAGATTTTTTGTTCTTAAATGTTGTACAGTTATTCAGCACTTTTACAGAAGTCTAGTCTGACGAAATCTAGAATATTGTGTTTATGTATGGAGATCTTATGTACAGAAAGATGTAACGTTACTAGAACCGATCCAACATCATATGATAAGAATACTTCCAGGTTACAAGCGCATACTGTGTGAGGACAAATTTCCGACAGTGACATTACAACAAGAATTATTAAGAAGGAATTTAGACATTTAAGATTATAAAAAAAATTGCTGATGTCTTACCATTACCAAAATTAGTTCCACTATGTATACATTGGCCAATAAGCTATCCATATGAGTTCTTATGAGAGGTTTCAACATCATATTTGTAATAGAATTGTTTATTGAGTGGAATTAACTGTTATTGTTATTCTTAACGCTAAATAATTTTTGAAATACGCTGATCATTGTATGCACACGAGGGAATTGTAAAGGCTGTCTTTTCCCAATTAAGTCCTGTAATAAGTAATCAGTAATAGCACCTGTGTGCAATACAGCATTGTGAAGTTTGCCGACTGGTACAGCAGACCCCTTTTACTGGCTCCCCAGCAAATTACACGACCATCACTATCCACTACAGCATACTGATGAAACAAATGTACTAAGTGAGAGCCAAATGTCTGTTCAAATGTCATCCTCTGTTTGCTGTTCACACTTGTTACATTCGCATAACTTTCCAGTGATAACTTTAATGTTATGCAGTGCACAACACCTCAGCATAGATACTTACTAGTGTGTGCACACTACCACGTTATATTTATTTTGGCAGAACATTTGTAGATAGAGTGACAAATTTGTAATGGAAAGATATCACTTGTCTGCATGTGACATGTTATTTCAAATTTCAATAACTCTGTTGGTGAAAATGGTGGCTTTGAAACTTTCAGTGTAAGTTGAGACTATTTTTCTGTATTATTGCATATTTTAGGTAGCAGCTGCTGGCTGCCTGAATGGAAAAGAAATTGTTGGTTGGTTGGCGGTATGCATTATTTGTTGGAGGATTGGCTGGTGCGGTAGTTTTGTGCATGTTTCCAATTGCCATATATCCATACTTTTATCCACAGAAATGGAGTAAGTCCTTTTCATTTTATTCTGTCATAATGTGCCTTACCCTGTTGGGTTCAGTGTCAGGAAGATTATCCAGCCTGTGAAATTAAGTGACGAGATCTGTCATAGTTATCTTAGAGATGTTTTAAGTGCAAAGATTTATGTATGGTCCAGCTGACATCATTTGCTGCCGCATGATTTCTTGTTTCATAAAAATCCAGAATGGTTTATCTTTCTGTGACTGGTTAATCTAGATTGTCCTGGAAAAGTGACCATCAATTGGGTGATGTATTTGTCATCCACGTAATAAATTGTTATAAAATTAAACAAATAAAAAATATTTTTTCTAAATTTTAACAATGGGTCACTTGACCATGACCTCATTTATTTGTAGGTGATTTATCACATGTACACTAGAACTTGCCATAACCTACTCTGTCAAAACTGAAGTGAGGCCAAAAGTTCAAATATATATTTTGATTTTTGATACATAGTAACTGAACAGAAAGAGAAAATAATTAACTTAAGCTGTGCCAAGTTTAAACAAAATACAACATGGTTTCTGCAGTACAGATGTTTAAAAAGTAAAATTTAAAAACTCAGTTTCCTATCAGCAAGTTGCTGTTGGCATCAATTATACCTAATGAGTTAAATTTAGTTTTCAAAATGCATCGATTTAATTGCAGTTTTTTTTGCTGCAGTAGATTTGTTGTGATCTGGACTCACAAAGATTTGTTGAGCTGATGGCCAGTGCGAGTTGTCCAAAGAATGTTATTCACAAATACGAAGAGAATTTTATTTAAAAATTAATGCAAGAATAAATGCCACAGGAACTCAGTATCTCAGAAACTAGCTTGTATATTTTGTCCAAACTTGCACTTTTTGCATTAACCAAATAGTAATAAGTGTCATTAAAATGATGTGTTTCTGTTGTAATTCACTAGATTTGAAGTTTAGCTACAGTTTAATGGGGACACGGTATATTATCAAATTTGAAGTCTTTAGCTTCAGTCTGTACAAAGATAGGAAAGGTGTCCGAGAATTTTTCAAAAACTTTGTTTTGGAGTGATTATTAGGTTTTATTCTTGTTTCAGTTTGCTTCTTAGTCTGTGACATGTGAAATCTTCATATTGCATAGGCTGTATGACAAGCAATTTTCTACTTTGGTTAACATTGTAAAATACAGTGGTCTGATATGCATGTAATTTCACTTGTTCTGTACTGGGCTGCTTGTGGAGGCATGCTATTATGTAATGGTTGGTTCTAATAAATCTTAGAAATGAGGGTCCTAAATTGTCTTGCTGGAGGAGGCCAGTTACTATGTCCTCTGTCTGTCACTGAAGCATTTAGTTTAAGTCTTGCCTGTATGTCTATTAATGTTTCAAATATCCCATTAATTGTTCCAGTTGTAGTGAGTCACTTAGTATTTGCCATAACTGATGGCATAATAGGCTGTGGCCACATCAGTAACGTACTGTGATGTTATAATATCATGTGATGTTGACTTCAGTTTTCACCAAATATCCTCACCTTTGCACGATGTAACTTTGACACTTTGCAACAATGAGATGAGTTACATACTTGGTTTATTGCTGTCAGTTGTGTGCTTTCAAACAGAAAATATTCAGCAGAAAACTCGACAGCGAAACATTGAAGAAACTCAGCCTGGTGGTAAGTGTTGGCCTAAACCATCCTTGTTGTCAATAGATATGTGTACAGCGTGATCCAATAAAAATGAAAGCCCCCTATAATAATTATTTATTTCAGCAATGGTAGCATGGATTTGGGCCAAATATTGAGACTATAAATATGAATATTCATGCAACATATCCTGCAAATTTTATTGAAACAGCTGATATGCTTCAGTGGATACAGCAGTTTAAACTATAAAATTCACTTTTCAAGTGAACATGCAGTTGTGCATTGAATGTTCACAAATAATAAATTAAACTTTGCAATTCTTTTCGTTAACAGTTCAAACATTTCAGTTATGAGTGTTAGCTGTCTACAGCTTACTCAGTATTTAAACAGTGTTCAGATTGTCCACCAACTGCAGCAATACACAGTTGAACTTAATGAAATTATATGATTGCTATATCAATGAATTTATGCAGCAAACCATTCCATGTTATCAACAAAACAGTCCTTCAGCTTGGAAATGTTAGTCAGCTTTGGCATATATCTCTGATACTGTTCCAGCATTGCACCGCATACGTGGTGCATTTGCACTTACTTTTACATCACAATCACTGTTTAATTACTTGTTCACTTATAAAAATATACTTTTAAGTTTAGATAGTTGTAATTTTATATTAAACCAAATAATGTAACAAAATTTGCTGCATATAATATAGCCCGAATCCTGCTCTGTAAAAACTGTAAATGTAGTGGAAAAATCTGCTTCCGTTACGGAGATAATGAATTTTCCCTTTAAAGAGTCCTGTAAAATCTCCATTCTGCTAATGCCTATAGTTCTATTCCAGAACAGATAGAGTAGGAGGTCTCACGGACAATCAACTGACCAAGGTTTATCTGGTGAAATGGCCATTAAATGGAAGTAGTAGTTGTTAACAAGTTGAGTTTGGATTTGAATCGTTAGTTTTATCCACATACTGCATTTGTCAATTTTCCTACAGCTTTAGATCTAACGATGCAGGTTGGGGAGGTCATGGCCCTAAAGTGTCCCCAGAATATCCGTAAGTCTGCAGATTTTTAAAAATGCTGATGAGCACTCACACTCAGTTTCAGCCACCAGGAGAAATTTTTCACAGTCCCAAACCGTCTCTTTGGTGTTAACATTTGTGTTTGGTCCAGTTTTTTATGGATTTGTTTATTTTCCCAATTGAAATGTTTTCCCGCACACATCATGGTCACAATTCATTTTAGTTTGTATATTACTACTGCTCTCGCTAACAAAACACTACAAATATACTGAGTTTAATCATGGTCTGTTGAGTTAATCATCTATAATCCTCTTGTTCTGTTATCTGAGCTTTAAATATTGGTGTTTGTATGGCTTTTTAATGAAAGTAATTTTTGAAACTGACTAAAAGTGAATGATTTCTTCATTTAAATGCTGATTTATTAACTGCCAGCCTGTTACTTGTAGGCATGAAAGTTTGGACTGATCCATTTGATCGGAAAAAGAATTGACTGAAGCTATTTTAGTCGAATCATTCATATGTTGATTATGTTACGAGATTATGTTGAATACGACCATTACAACAGCTGGATGATTGGACTCAGTTGCATTGTCAGGAAATACAGGGTGGCACAAAAATGGATCATCATAGTTTTAGTCAAAAGGATACCTATTACTTTACAAAGTGGTTCTACAATATGTTTAAAACATGGTGGGATTTTTACTGGTTGGCTTTTTGGCCAATTTTCTGCATAATCTGATGTATTTGGCAAACTTATTGTGGCACCTTTCTTGACTCAATCAGTGGCGTAGTTTTTGTGTCACCCTGCTTGTTTGGTGCTGTCTTCAATTTACATACAGTTTACATGGCCTGTATGGTTTCAGCTGTTTTTCTAGGCTTATTTCAGCAGTCGGTCGAAGTAAATTTGTGTTATTCAGCATAATTTTTTCTACCTAGTAAAATACTGTTTAAGTTAATGATGTGATATTTCCCTAGTGTTATGGCGACAATGATTATGATGGTTATATATAACTTAAAAGTGTCAGCATTACTTAGATCTGACTTAATTTTTACTTTTGTCATGTAAAAAAAGTATGATTAACGGCCACGCTTAGCACGGAAGGTAACGCAATCGCCTTCATCTGTCTGTCCCTCTGTCTTTCTGTCAGTCTGTATGTATGACCATCTGTTTTTACTCTAACCTTTGACCGGAGTGACCTTTGACCTTGACCTTTCGCATGTATATAGATCATGACCGTTGCTTTCCTGGGAATGAAGGTTAAAATGCACACGATGCCACACTTTAACTGGTAAGAGTTAGAGTCTGTTTAAACTGCTGTTGGTGTGATTTCCATCCTCCACCAAGAACCGTTTTCTATTTGCCTACTAATTTAGCGGCACTTTGCTGTCATAATGCCAGTAGTTTCAAAGTTTTAAAAACACAACATGCCATATGCATGCCGTGCTTATACTACAAACATGACATTCATCCATCTATCTGTCTATAAAATTGGATTGTGATCATGTTATGCAACACAAAGTGGAAATAGGCAATGACAGGTTAGGTTAATGTCTTGGTTACTTACATGCCGAAGCTGACCCGGATCGTAGTATCTTCTTATCCCAAATTCTTTTGGGGAAGATGCATATGTATGGAATATTGGAATATGTGGAGTTTGGACACAGAAATTATTACTGCAGAAATGCAAAAGGCTGGCATGTCTTACTGTCATAGCATGTGCTGAGCTTCTTGTTTTATGGGTTTTTGTTAGAGTTAGATTTTACATTTTAACAGAAATGAGCATCTGTTTTAAGGACTGCATAACTGTAATATCAGATTGAGGTGAAATTGTAGCAAACAAAAGCTGTTTTAGAACTTCTTTCGAAATGATGATAATAGTGGCAGATAATTTGCTACTTATATAGTGTACATTGCATGTGCCTGTTTGATGTGAATAAATAGTTAGGCTGTTAGACATTGTGGCCTACAGCAAATATTTTACTTGTAAAGGTTTGACACATCAATCATAGCCTCAGTTACTGCTGCCCAAAAATAGCCAAAATCACTCGAGTTTTATTAATTTGTTTGCACCAATTTTTATAGCAGTGCTGCTAATTAAGTGTTTCATTTATGGACGTTTGTAATCGTGTCCATCACTTGTCTGACTTGTATATTATTAGTCTGCATCGCAAGCAAAGGCACAGGAGGGGTTAGCAGGAGCAAGTGCCTCTCCAGCTTTGAACGAGGAGGGGCCTCCCAACTTTTGTTTCGTGGTTTATGGCCTCTGAAACCTGAAATATTTCACTCTGTAAACAGCAGTGAATGTTGTAAAAATAACTCTCTGAATTAACCAAAATATGCCATTTTTAAGGGGAAGAAATTTCTGGGGATGGGGCATTTACCCACCCATTTGTCCGTCCAACTCTATATGCATGTATCTTCCCGCATCCCTGATTGCAAGCCCTGCAACTTGCAAGTAGTGCAAGATGAGGGATGTTTCAAATGTCTTGACGTCTGTGTGTTTCTCTGTGTGTTGGTCACACGGCGAGCCTGCAAAAATGGCTGAACTGACCGAGATGCCGTTTGGGGCTGAATGGCGTTGCCCAAGAACCATGTGTTAGGCACATATGGGCGCTACCTGGCGAATACGATTGAACAAGTCGTGCTCGGCGGCGATGCGGGCTGTTGCTACCGTTGCTGTAGCAACTTGTTGCTGTTAACACTACATAGTTATCACTGCAACAAACAACAAGTAACTTTAGAGTTTAATCGCAGGCATTTGTAGGTGAAACATATTCTATAGGCCTAATACATTTAGGTCGCGTTGCACCATCTATACTTAACTCAAGTAGTAATTAAATCTCTATTGAAATGAACGGAGATATAAGTACTACTTAAATTAAGTATGGATGGTGCAACCCGACCTTAGTTTACCGTTGGATCAGGTTGGCCCTGTTATTCACGCAGGCCTATTAGCCTAATGTGATCAGTTATTCACGTCGCTATAACGATTGCTTCAAGTGAGCCTAAAGCTTCTTATTTGACTAGCGTGATAAAGTAACGAAGACGCTAAAGCAGTGGCGTAGATGGGAGTTTGGGTTTAGTGGCTGAAACCCACGAGGATGAGCATCGAAAGCCCGAGGATTGAAGTTGTACCACATCTGGGGTCCTAGGACCCCCTGACCAGGTTCAAATTTGTTAGGGTCTATCAGTGGTGTAATAGAAGGACAGTGTAGGCTACATTACATTACGTACTGCTACGCAGACGACCAGCCTTAGAAAAAGCAGCGACAAGTTAAAATTCAGCCTTGGACTAGCGACAAATAGGATAAGACACTCAACATGAGGGCCTAGCAGTGGCTAGCATAGCGCGAGATGATCCCTCCACTCTTCCCGGCGATTCCTTCCTTCGCGCCTGCATGCACCGCGACCGCAATGCGCGTTAAATTGGGATCGGAATTTAAACCTAAATTAGCCATAATGCGCCAATGCACTTCCGTCACAGACAGACAGACGGACACTGACATCGTAGCATAAGCGCGAGATGTATATATTACATCTCACGCTAAAAATACTGGCTTTGTCCTTGATC
>Ga0209782_1002241_pt1 | contig 10683 bp, 2 predicted proteins | sample WorMetmaBAHAMAS1_FD_187390 | JGI IMG/M metagenome (GOLD analysis project Ga0209782, IMG submission 187390) | Marine gutless worms symbiont microbial communities from Max Planck institute for Marine Microbiology, Germany - Inanidrilus... | ecosystem: Host-associated > Annelida > Digestive system >...
GATTAATAACGTTGGCTGTAGTCACTTGACACAGGGTGCACGCATGTCAATTCAAGCAGTTCACAACCAATGCAACATCTGCATCGCCTGCTGTCAAATCCGATCATGGATGTTGTTAAGATTTGCTAAGCTGCATTATCAAGGTATCCTCTATAGTGGCTCAGTGGCACACGGCTGTCTGTCGCAAATATCAACGGAGATGTGTTTATAAACATTATAAACTCAACTCTAAGGGACTCATGCCATTTATCTGTCATTAAAAACATTACCTGACAGTGAGAAAACGTAGACTGAGAATACAGTCACAGGGATTGCAGCAGAATGCGACACAAACAGGCAGTTTGGTCCATTCAACCATGCCATCGATAATACTAATTTACTTCGAAAAAGAGCTAATGTTAGTGTTGGTGCTGCTGAAATTGCAATTCCTGACAGTCATACTGAAGGTAAATGCCAGCAGTAATTGTCAACGAGACACTGGTGACACTGACATTGAGCAAGGTTTAATGTCCAACCAAACATATTATAGGTCATATCGGGAATGGGTTTTATGGGTCAAAAGACCCAACCAACAGTGTCAAAGCATTGAAGGAAGAGAGGTCCTAAGGACTGGGCTTCAATCCCACTAGATCCACCCCACTATGCTGACAATAACACAACGTATATGCAGTATGAAAAACAAAAGCACAAAATACACACAGATGAACACAAATAAATCTAGGCTATGCACAGTGAAATGAACTCAGTGTGACAAAACCCAATCCAAATACTGGTGAGGATGGTGACAAAGAAACTGAACTTACGGTTGAGGTAAGTGTATATATCCGAGCAATAATCCCAATGTTAGTCATTTAGTTGGCATATAAATGTCCACCGCAAGGTATCATTTAGAGACATGAACAAAGAAACTTAACAGTGCAAGGTGCCCCCTCCCATCTAAATGTGCAGCCCTCCACTGGACCTGACATGGAAACGTCAGAACCACCCTGACTCACGGAACAACTCCAAACAGCATCACAAAAATGAGCTAATCAACAGGACATCAGAATCAATTATCACGTTATTGCCAAAAGTTCTTATCACATACCACAAAGTGTTGATGTTGAAATGTAAACATGATACAAAATTACAAAAGTCAAAAGTGTGCAAAGTAATGAAGTTGATGCACATGATGCTCAGACATAAACAAACAGTCAACAACAAGATTTCAAGAATGACTTGAAAACCTTTGGGAAAAAAAGTAAGGCGTTATGATCGCAGAAAGGAGTTCTGCCAGCAAAGAAAAGCACCATGTATCAGACATTATGATGACAAGTATACCTGCATTGGAAACTGAACAGTATATAATCAATAACCAATTTACAGGCCGCGTAGGTGAGACTAAGGTCCGGTTTTTCCACAGCAAATTAATCTCCCGTTAATTTAATCCGGCAGATAATGATCAATTTACTCAGATGTCGTTTTTCCACATTATCTGCCTGATTTAATGCTGGATTAAATTAACGGGAGATTAATTTGCTGTGGAAAAACCGGACCTAAATATGCTAATACGTCACACAAGACTTGCTGCATTCATTATTGTTTTGTACTTCTCCCACAAAAACATATGTGTTCCCATAGGCCTATAAAACATTCTGGCGACGTAGTCTATTCCAAAATTACTTTGGGATTTCTTGTTATTGCTTGTCATCATACTTTGCACAAATACATCACAAAAGGCACAATCTTTAACGCAAGTGACTGTCAACATATGCAAAACTGATGTGATATTCGATTAAAGAATCTGGATTTGGATACATAGTGAATGTAGATTCGGATTCACATCGCAAATCAGATACAACAGTGACGTAATATGACGTCACTGTTGTTTGCTTACGTTGTTTTTGTTACTATTGTGCAAACTTTAATTATTCACTAACAAGATATGCAGTCTGTTTGCCACAGTTGTTGCTTAAATCATTTATAATTGTTAGCACTCATCGCTGACGTCACGTCGTAAGTGAAATGGGGTTCCAGCAGGATTCACCGAATCCGGATTCAGATTTATTAACAGAATGCACTTTACTGAGTCCAGATTCGGATTCACTATGTATCCAAATCCGGATTCTTTAATCGAATACCCACTGAGAGTGCAAACACAACAGGCCCGTTTTTCGTAGCCTACCAGAACCTACCAGGTAGGTGTCTGGTATGTAAACATGGTAGTCACATGATTAAAATTCCGAAAGCTGATTGGTCTAGCGTGAAAAATAAACAACTAACAGCCATGCCCTGTTAGGTTCTGGTAGGCCATGAAAAACAGGCCTAATATTACAGCTACGCAATACAGTACAATAGTCAGTAACTACTGATCACAAACCAATTACTTTGTGGACGACTTTAGCACTCAAACAGAAATCAATCAAATCACAGTCAACCAACTTTAAGTAATCAACTCACTAACAGCAGGACTCCTCTCAGATGTAACAATGAAATTCCCTGATTTTTTTCACGACTAACAAATGTAACATTCTCTGACCATTAATAATTAAGTTCTGCAACAAAATAGTCAACTCCTCCACTTCAGTGACTCCAATCTGTCACCTTGTAGCAAACAATTTCAGACATGCTGTCCGAGTTGTAACGATCAATTTCAGCTGTCAAAATACTGCAACAATATAGTGATATCTCTGCTATTCACACAGCAATCGATCGGCTAATATTTTCCCTGACCTCAAGTGAAATTTCTCGACTTTTCCTCGACATTCCAGGTCAGTAGGAATCCTGTTAACATAATATCTGGTATCTCTCTGACTCGCAGCAGCAGCGGCATGGTTCCTTTGTGACCCACCCCGGTATAGTTAACAGCTACTACAACGTCATGGCTTCGAAGCAAGTAAAGACCGAGCGATCAAACTCATCGTCTTCATCTGTCGGCGAGATTCTGTCGACGCCGTCGCTGACAACATCGCGACTTCGACGCTGTGAAGCAGCTGACCAAGGACCTTCGGAAAATGTTCCGCGGTGAATCGGTTCTTGCAGTTGAGCCGCAGCACCGCCTCCTCTAGATACCTTCAAAGTTCACGTGCGGCAGATCGGCATCACAGTGACAGTGATCCATCTGGGTGGTAGTGGTTTGGAGCAGTGGTAATGTCGTTAGTCAACAAAGTTATTCTACATCGAGCCCGGTTAGTACTGAAATGGGTGACTTCATTCTGAGGTGGTTTGTCCATACTGGAGTCAACCAGCCACCAGCCAATCAGATCAACACATCGTCCTATTGTATGTGGGATGGGAAATGAGCACCGGATAAAGTGCTATGATGCGCTGTAGTTGGGGAGTAAAACCAGGACGATTCACTCCATACATTATTCATTCGGAGTTGTTCGGGAAAATACACAAAAATAAATAATGCACTTGGGTACTGGATGGACAGCCAAAGGAAAGGCAGAAACTTCTCTCTGTTTATCAGTTAGTTAGTGGAAGACGTCGTGAGTGGCTTGACTCACTGGTGTCACGAAACTCATCCAGCCATACCAGCATTCAGCACCAACTACCCTCAAGACAATTGTAAACATCAGACTTCATCCCAGTGCTGTCCCCTGTTGAATCACTTTAACATATGCCTATTCACTTCACATATGCTGAGCTAGTATGTGAAAACCTGACGTCATCCACAAAAACAGAAGTACATAACACACTGCATTGTTGTTGGAGAAAGATGAAGCCAAGGCCAGAGATAACGTGCACAAAAAATTCCATGGAATTTTGACAAATGGTTTTTGAGATATGCTTGTAGACACAGATATTACAGACACACTCACTGCAATTCTCCGTTCCAGGGCCAAAGTTAAAATTAGCATGTGACACAGGTTTGTGTGGCCTGTGTTAAGTGGAGTGTTCACTCACAACCCAAAAAGTGGGTCGCAGGTAAATCTCGGCCGATTTGCTTCCAGGTAACAGCGTTGGGCAAGCGGCACACATGCATGTGCCTCTGTCACCAAGCAGTATAATTTGATACCGGCCTATGGGCTGGGAAGGTAACCGAAGCCCTGGCGGAAAGTAATGGCAGCCTACTGCCGGATGGACAGCTTAAAGTCACCTGTGGGCTGATTGCCTGTAATCAGCTCTGGGCCCAACGCTTCGAAACGAGTATGGGAGAACTGTACTTTAACTTTATCTACCACAGGTTTTGTTTGGACAATGGTATTTAATCTGGTAGGCCTATGTGTAGTAAGTTAGTAGCTAGTGTACTCACTGCAGCTTGAGAGTGGTGCTGGTGGCAAGGTCGACAGACAGCTGCTGTATCAGTGACAGTAGAACCGGCTGCCGCAGCAGACATGATGTCATGTCTCGGCCGAACACGTCCGCCGGGCGTGTTGCAGCACATAGTGACATGACGGCATTCAGGTCTGTTGCCGACAGAGCCATCTCAAAGGCTGCGTTGACTTGTCCACTGTGAAGCAGCTGGATAGCACTGACGGGAGCTGATGCCGATGTCCCGCTGCTGAGTTTCACTGGCGATATGTTGTTGATTGGCAGGTCAAGTCTGCCAGCGATCTGTCGACTCATAAAACTGTCGTGCTGCTGCAAACCGCGACACAACTCATCCTGTATCAGTCGCGGTAACACGGCAACCAGAGACTGTTCCAGCTTCTTCACTGCACCAGCGCAGGCCGCTGCAGCAGCATCGTGCGACTTCCCATTGCTGTGATGAATCTGATTGTTGATGGCCTCAAGTCTCTTGCACACCGACGTGGCCTGATCTCCAGCTGTGTGCAGCGACTCGACAGCAGACTGAAGCTGGACGACGGTTCTCTGTAGATCATCGCCGTGGCTCGACAACGACTTGAGTCTCTCATCACTTAGTTTGACCAGATGTCTACTATTCTGTTGCACGCCGGAGTCAAAAGCATCTTTAATCTGAGCAAACAGTTCACGACAACATCTGTCGAATGCCGGAATCATAACGTCACGACATGCGGCATGCACTGCCAACTTCACGACATCTTGGGACGACTCTCGCAGTGACTCTACAGCCTTCGTGTTGACCAGCTGTCGTACATAGTCTTTGAGTGTCGAGTCAACGGCGGACACAGACAGTGAGAAGTCCGTGTGAACTTGCTCAGTTATCGGTACTAGCAACTGCTCTAAACGAGGTAAAAGAGAATGACGGATCTCACGCTGTATGCTGCCGTTTAGCTGCGATACAATACTTCGCTCTACGACATCGTTTATCAACTCAACGTCCCTTGCATCACAGCTCTCACAAGTTTTTCTCGAAGGCCTTGAGCTGGCAGCATCAGTAGCTGCTCTAGCAAGTGACAAGGTGATGTTCTCCAGTTTCACTGGCAGTTCACTAAGCCGAGCCTCCATCAGTCGATTATCATCATATAATTCTCTCTGCAGATCTCTCAGCATTGCCGCCTGCTGCCGCAACTCGGTCAGCATCTCCTCCACTGGACTTTGCAATCGCTCTAGAGCAGCAAAATCACAGCTGACATTCGGCTGAGCTGCGTCAAACTTTTCTTCGTCTTCAACGTCGCTTATTTTGGTCAGACGACATGCCGGATTAGTTGCAGCAACAGTGCTGTTATTTACTGAACAACTGTCAGTTGTAGATACTGTCTGTTTCAAACCCGGTGACACGTCCATAATAGAGTCGGCATTTGATATGGCACTGATCACAGGAGACCGAGGACTCAACTGATAGTGACCAGCTGTATGAGTTTTGACTTTGGAGTCTGGAAAGAATTCCCGGTTAAAGTGGGACCCAAACATTTGTGTAGAAAATCCAGGTTGCTGAACTGGTTCATCTTCAACAGCTGAAGGGTGTTTTTGATAATCAAGTAAATTTTCGGAATCAGACGACTGTGACGGTGCATTCAAGCAACTGACGACACAACTCGTTGCAGACATGTCTGCGGCTTCTGAAGGTTCACTGCCAGGATGACCATGCGGACTGGAGAACACGTCTGACTCTGCCATCGATACAGATCCAGCTGGATGAGAATCAGATGCATGAGGTACTGTGAGTTCTGACACAGATGAGATATCTACTGAATGAAGCGGCACGTCAGCGGCCGCATGGTCAATGGCTGCTGATGACCCAGGAGTGATGGAGAAAGATGAGGATGCTGCCAGATTATCATCACACTGCTCGGCATCAAGTTCAACATCAGCATCGGCTCCACGTTTGTCTACACTGTGACATTCATTCAGATTGTGATCGACTGCAGAACGAGAAATGACTTTGGCTTCTGCTATCAGACAGCCTGACTTTACCGACGCATTCTGTTTACATCCGGCAACACCAGTCAGCATCTCTGCACTCACGATGACTCCATCAATGCCGTCTCTGTTTGTAGCATCTTGATAATGCATCATGACGTCATCGCTGCAGCTGCTGGCATCAACTGACGTCACATACGTCAGACTGCTCAACTCTCCGTCGGTAACTACATCGTCCATCGTTCTACAACAGCAAACCGTCGGTGTAATGATCAACTCCAGATGACAGACGGCAACTCAACAACATACTTTATTTGACCAGCATACAGTCGGAGAACTCTAACATTCATACTGTCATTAGCTGGCTACTTCACTGACCCTAAGGTGCAGAATTACTGTATGATTGACTGCGTTAAGGTTTAACACCCACTCGACACAAAGTATAGCAAGTTAGGGACACTCTTCCAAGCCAATCTCTTGGCTAGTACTAAGAAAACAATATCAAAACAGAAGCAACCACAGAAAATACACAATAAACCTAAGCTAATACAAAAAATATTTCTATAGAACATAAGCAATCATGTATCAAAAACACGCACAAAAAACTGAAAAATGCAGGTTTAGTCGCCTCACACGACATCCGGTCTGGAAAATAAGCAAACCTCTCTCAAAGAAAAAAAATAAGGCAGTAAAAGTAATATTACGCTTTGCGGTAATGTGTCTAATGCAAAGACTAACAAGATAACCAACCATTCATCAAAAACATAGATTCTAATTACGATGTGGGCTGCGGCCTTGCAGCATGTAGACGGTATGCTGCTGTCAAACTGCCCCTGGTTGGTGCATATCATTCACGGGGCCCACCTGGGCAATATCTTGTTCAAAATATTCTCTTAATGAACAAATGGAGGAAGAAAAACAAAGGGGGAAATGGCAAACGCACATTCAGTTCAAAAACTTCTGCTATAATTGAGGTAGCTATGTCATCTCAGCATCCTTACTACCATTCACCGAGGCACGTCTCAAGACGCATCTCTTCTCAATGTTCTTGCAGTGATTGTGACATGGCCGTATGGTGTGACTTGCCATTTTGGCCGCTTCCGTCATTCTTTTTAATTTAACGTCATTTCGTCGCAGAATTACAACTAAAAATACTGTGCCCAATAAACAGCAGAACAAAGCAGTGCACTGCAGATAAAAAATAATCACTCTCGCGTCAGTGTTTGAGATGACATTTTTTTATGTATTTCAGATTTCAAAAAAAGATTTTTTAAAACTTTTCTTCAACAGACGTATCAAAAATGTAAAAAAATGCTTAGCAAGAGTTTGGTACTCAGCCTCTTGAAATTAGTTCACAACTTCACCGAGTGATCACAACAGTTTACTGTTGAGCTTGGTAGTTGAGTTCTCAGAACATGAGTCGAGCCATTTCCAGATAAGACCGTGGTTGTCTACTTGTACGGCCAGACTCTGCTTAGTCAGTTTAGTCAACTAAAACTGTGCATGTGTTGTTAAAACGTTTTTTTTTCAAAATAAAAAAACGTGACTTTTTACGTTTTTTGAGTTGTTGTACATGTTTTCTCGAACATTACTCGCATCAATTTTGACGACATTTAGCACGATGATGAGTCTTGGCCTTCCAGACACTGTCTGCCAATCAAATTTCACAAAGTTGAAAATATGAGATGACAGTGGCCTGGCCACCATTTTGAAAACTCTTTATATCTTTGCAACCGATTGACAGATTTTGACGATATTTGGCATGCTGATGCGCCTTAACCCTCTGGAGCCTGTTAGCTGAGAAAATTTCGCAATTTCAATAATCCAAGCATCAGAGTTCTGAGAGAGCTAGTAGACAGCAACCTGTGAGTGATGGTGCCGTGATCACTGCTATCGTCTGTTACTTGGTCACTGTGTGCTGATATCAGGTGGTCGGACAGCGAACTTACGTCTGACAGTTTGTCAGATCCTACATAAACAAGCCGCTACCGCTACAACGGTACATCATCAGGCCTAACAATAATTACTATAAACTAACAAGAAGCATTTGAAAAATGTTGGGCCCATTCGCTGTTTTACATTGTTATTCACCAGGGGTCGCCACTGTCGCACGCCGCCTGTGCATCGATGTCCACGACGACGACGATGACGAAGACGACAATGACAACGCGTGACAGAGGGGACCGCTATGGCCCCATGGAATGGGCCCAATTAAACTGTGTACAAATAGTTAACACCTCTGATGGCTTGCTACCTACAACTTTAAAATGCATAAGCCAATACTGATGATTTAAAAAAAAATCATTACAAAAAGTAAGCATGCTTTATTTTCCAATCTCACCAAACTGGTGCTTCTGCAGTATCTGGAAAACTTAAAAACAGTATCTTTTTTACTTAAACAATGGGTGTTCTCTTGCCGACAAGAACGCAAAACACATTAAATTAGCAGCCGAACAATCCTTCATTTGCAAAACAACTGACTGTGTAAGCAGCCGTGCATCCTGCCATCTGACGCCAGTAACCAATGAAACGACTTTCATTACAGGTGTCAATTTTATTATGCTGTCTGTGATAAAAAAACTGCAAATGTGGAAATTTTTTTTTTTAAATCGTAAGATTAACGTGCATCGGACTGCGACAGCTAAAACTATGGGCATCAAAAGTCGGTAGGACGATATAACACAAACTAAGTGGTTACGTGAGATGAAGACTGAGAGGTCAGTCAAACGACAGAACAAAGGACTGGAACTGATAAAAGCAAACTGAAATTAATTTATATGAACGTAGTACAAAGGATGAGATACAGATATAGCACCACAATGCAGACATCAAACAAGACGGAACATGGCAAAATAAATGGTCAATTTGCCACCCCTCCCACAGGCAGCTGCTAGCAAGAACACGTACGGGATGCTACATGCGTACAACTTTATATATGACACAAACGAAGATGACGTCAGAAATCCCGTGTGTGACTAACTTCGTCGACCATATTCAGCAGTTTAAAACTGTTCAGAGAGCTCTACTTGTCCCACTGTGTTGCACGACAATGTACACAAACATTAGTCTGTGTTTTCAAATGTGGATGTAAAGAAACGTGTGATCTAATTTATTTGCTACATTCATTGATCGTTGATGCTTGCTGACCTTTACAACCTGGAATTCCCAATCTCGGCTTCTCTCTCAACTTTGTTGCCATTCTCATTCCGAGTGTTCGTTGCTGTTCACGTTTCAATTTCCGTTCTTGTACTGGGAATTTTCAGTTTCGGCGCATAGTGACCGGTGCTTTTTTGCGCCGTGTATAAATATTCTTACTTACTTACATACACTGACTAGTGAAACACAACAAAGCTAATCACCGACCGGAGCCGTGGAATGGAGCTGAACTCAACATGTGATCACTGACGGCTGACAATGAGTCAGGCATAAAGCTCAAGCACAATTCTTGTAACATTCTACAACCGACACGACAACCGCACACACATAGGATAGGTGGTGGGTATATCACCTCGGTATTTAACCAAGCCAACAAGATCAACTCAGCCTTGAATCCCTCCTGGATCATTAAATCGAGTACCAGCCTAAACTGAAAGGGATAAAGGCGGAAATGTCACCTCTGCCGGGTGGCAGGTACCACTGTGCAATCTCATATGGCATGTGAGTTCCCATAGCAACCTTACCGCCTTTATATGTTGGTGTTTACGTGTTTATGTGTATTCATATTTATGTGTGTTTTGTTTATGCGTATGTAGCCTTCACTTGTTATAATGCTGCTATTTTGGCGAAATAAAGATGAATATCTTTACCTTTAAATTATACATTCACTGTTGTAAGTAACCTATATCATGGCAGCATCTGACTAATTCACCAACCATTTACTGAAGTCCAATATATACAAAAACATATATTTACTGCCTTTCCTGACTACAACAGGCAAATACACTGCAAGCTTGCTACAACATGGCAACTAAATGTCATGAACCAACCTGTGTTATATCAAGGTCGATGTTGTATCAAAATAAACTATTTTAACCAACCCGAGAGAAGACATATGTGTCTGTACTATTGTGTGCCATCAGCAGCTTTAGCTTTAGAAGATGATTTCTTTTCTTAGGGACACAGAGTAGAAACCTAAGCATAGCCAAGCTGACAGCACATGACATAACTGTGACTTTTACCTTTGACCTTGTGACCTCAGGGTCAATGTAAGCCGAGTGACTGCCATGCACTGGGTGAGGTCAACTTTGGCTAAGTCTAAAGGCTTAGACCAAAAGATACACATTTAACACAGGGAATTACCTGCTTCAGTGGCTCAGAGGGCTAGGGCTGTCGGAGCTGCAGTGCAATGAGCCTGGCTGACTAGTTCGGCAGGGCGTGGGTTCGTCTCCCACCCCTGCCAGCATGTCAAGTCAGGTTTCTGCATGCTATGAGATTAAATTCTCGGGCAGGTACAGAGGGTTCGCCTGTGTCCTC
>Ga0209782_1002242_pt1 | contig 10682 bp, 6 predicted proteins | sample WorMetmaBAHAMAS1_FD_187390 | JGI IMG/M metagenome (GOLD analysis project Ga0209782, IMG submission 187390) | Marine gutless worms symbiont microbial communities from Max Planck institute for Marine Microbiology, Germany - Inanidrilus... | ecosystem: Host-associated > Annelida > Digestive system >...
GGGGTGAGAGGAGGGAGGAGAGGGGGGTCGATTGGGCCTGCAACAAATTTTTTTTGTCACGGACGGACAGAAATGTGACTACTTAAACTACTTAAGTCACGCCTCACAGCATGCGAGAGGCGCGACTAAAAACAATAATGTATTTATAACATTAACAGCAATGGATCTAAAACTGAAAAAGTCATTAGAAGATGATATTACTGAGCATCACAGTTACATTTAGGCAATGTGATGGTTGGCAATGTCACCTTTTTATGATTTTTGCAGTTTTTGATTTGTCACTACTAACAGTTTGGGTCCGCCATTCCGGGGGGCTGCTATTCCAAAGTACCAATGATGGCCGAGAGTGACCGTGCGACGGTGGCCATCACACAGTCATTCTTGGCCATCACTGGCACTTCAGTCAGCGGCCAACTGACGTTTTACCACCAGCAAGTGGGGAGATCAGATTAGATCTCACCCGCTTTTTGCCAATGTCCTACTTTCAACGCGGCCAAAACAGCAAGATATGTAACTGAAATCTGGGTGTTATGGAAACCATTTTTGTAAAACATTAAAAATTAAAAATTATCAGTAACCTAACCTTGACCCTAACCCAACCCTGCTAACCATAATCACCCTACTAACTCTACTGACCCTAACTGACCGAGGATCACTTCAATCACCAGTTGTCGCCACAGAAATGCTAACTCATTACATGCTAAATAAGTCAGTAGTACACTGTCGGAATAGCAGCCCCCCAGAATGGCGGGTCATACTGTTTTATTTTTTATATTTGTATAATGGCATAATGGTGAACATGTCTAAAGTGCTTCTTGTCCAATGATCTGTGATCGAACTGCTCTCAGTGTACTTATGTACTGCATAAATGTTTTGATTTCAAGTTTTGAAACATTTTATTCACCTGGCAGCATAGAAGTGGCAAAGTAATTTTTTAACAGATAACAGTGAAGTGGAAAATTCTGTGGATTTGAATGCATAAATAGCTTCCTGTATGTGTAAAGTAGAAGATTATTCATTGTTTCTGATTAAGTATAAGGTTCATATTGTTCATAGTTGATTGGTTTCAAGCTCCAGGCGCAGTCTTTTATATGGTTAGAGAGTTAATCATTCAGTAACATAATTGTAATAAATTTAGAGTAGCTGATTGCTGTGAGTTTTAACATTAGATCCATTAACAGTGTCTTAAAGTGACGAGCAGCTGTTACATTGTACAGAATCAGCTGATGAAGGTTCAGCAGGAACAAGAACGAATTCAGGCTGAACAACGGCAGTCGTCACGAGATAGTCGCATCTGTCTGATACAGTGATACTATTCAGCATGCATGCAGTGCATAAGTTGATGTTGTATCTCAGCTGAACACAGTTGAGCTGTGTATGATGTGGGTCCACCAGGGTCGTGTTATTTCTGCTGATGATTTATCTGTCTGAAATATGTGCATTAAAACAAGTGGCCTTTGTTAAGTCGTTTCATGGCAGGTGTTGCAGCTGACCATCAGACAATAAAACATGCTCAGAGCTTATACACATGCTGTAATTAGAGATGTTAAATGAGCTTAAACTATTGATGCCACTGTAAAACTCTTGTGGCCAAGGTTAAGGCTGAGAACAGAAAGGCCAGTTTCCAAATTTGAAGCTGAATTCAGAGTCTGACATATCGTAATGTACTATGTTGGATAGCAATATTTAAACTGTATCTGTAACCTTTATTCTGTACTGCTGTCACTTCACCAGAAAACGAGAGTTACAGTTAGGCAAATTTCATTGTGAATAAGCTAGTGAACTCTGGGCCAATTTGTCATTTATCTAAATGTTGTAATTGCATTTTAAGTAAAAGGCTGAGATAACATTTAACATGTACTCGGCGTGATATCACAGTAGGTACTCCATGAGAGAAGACTTTCTGGACTGGAGAAGAATGCACAAGTATGCAGAACAGAGAAACAGCTGCAGCAAAAAGAACTCGCATTATAGCTTAGCAGGTTGAGATGATTCGGCTGTTTTTGGTTGAAAGTGACAGAAATGACGAAAGTTGTTCTTATGATTCGTAAGAGCCTTCCAGATTCTGGGATCCAGCCACAGAGTTTTATGACAAAAAAAACTCTTTGAGACACAATAAAGTAATGGTTGTTTCTTGACCACTGTACAACTCCCTAGCTAAGACACCAAGTTCCATAATTAAAGTGCATTGACTGCGAGGCCGAGTCAATCCCAAAATTTAGGCCTTGGGGTCAGTCTTGCCTCAAAGCCTTAACATCTCTTGCTGTTAATGTTTACAGATTGTGATATTATTGTGCATTGTATTTTGTGACGTTATACATGTACAGGACTGTCAACACATTCCAAGATAGTAAATCACAGCAGTGATCTCTGTGATACTAGTTATGTCTGTGTAATATGGGGCTGTCATACAACTCAACTATTTTAAGTCGATTAATTGTGGAACTTTACTCGATTAATCATTGAATAAAACCGACTAAAATGACATTTGGTTTACTAAAAATTGTGGACTCATCTTGTCAGGTCGGACCGCTAACCTGTGCATTTGACTACTAGCATGGGGTATCTTATTCAGTGTTTTATAGTAAACACAGCTCTAAAACTCTCCATTCAGGGAGATAGAAGCATGAGACAGAGACAGACGGACAATAGGGATATCATAATGACGAATATATTATAATTGATTAATCATCACGGAGAGATTAGTCAATTAATCATGGATTAATCAATGTCAGCCCTAATTTAGTATTTTCAGGGTATGACTGTTACTTTTTGTTGGTAACAGTGACTAAATGCTTACATTTGTTATTTGCAGTAAGGAAATACATAAAAAAAACTTTTGCCCAATATTTAGCAACATTTTCTTGCTGCAGTTATGAAGTTTGGCTCGTGACCTTGACCTTAAAACTTGACATAATAATGTAAAGGTGAACTAGCATGCTAAATAGTTAGGTCAAAGCTCACTTGGTTCAAAACTTATTAATGGTGTTTGTCTGGAGGTAAGAGGGGAGATTATCAGAACTGTTCTGTGCTGTATTGTATACAACAGTTGTGCACAATCATAAGCACACTTAGATGGCAGTTCTTACAGTTCTGTGGATTGGGTTTTGTCACACTGGGTGCATTTCATTGTGCATAGCCTAGATTTATTTGTGTTTATCTGTGTGTATTTTGTGCTTTTGTTTTTCATACTGCATATATGTTGTGTTATTATCAGCACAGTGGGGTGGATCTAGTGGGATTGAAGCCCAGTCCTTAGGACCTCTCTTCCTTAAGTGCTTTGACACTGTTGGTTGGGTCTTTTGACCTATAAAACCCGTCCCCGATATGACCTATAATGTGTTTGGTGGGACGTAAAACCTTGCTCAACTGAACTGATGATGATGATAACTACAGTTTGTCATTACACTCGTAGTACCAGTGTACACTATTTGACGGTCAAGGCATAAGGTTTAAACAACTTAGCAGAGCTTGTTACACAAGAGTGCTTCTACTTGGAACAAATCTGGCCTCTCCTGATGTAAATTTGATACCATACTATTATGTAACTATGCACTTCTTTTGCTAATAATTAATTGCTACATTTGAAAATTTGTATTTATGTATATGCTGTAGTAGTTAATACAATACAGATTTATGTTATTGTGATATGGTATTATAATATTATGGTATTATTTTGATGACCTTTACTGAAGACAATTGCTATCATACTCACCAGGTACTCACCAGGTGCAGCTGCACCTAGCTGTCGTATTTCCATAGCATAATATTCGAAGTTCACTTCAGTTGTCGTGCAGGGAATTCATTGTACTAGGTAATATACACTGTTAAGCTTCTTAATGCAATCACCATGTGGCAGTGTTGTGTTGTCTGCTACAGCTATCATACAGTTAATTGCAGCAGTAACTAGAAAACTGTCCTTGATAGAGGATTGAGGTCCCACTGACTGCATTTTGAACCGAGACCCTAACCCTAACCCTAACCCACGTCTGTATCTCTATATTCTGCCCTCAGCCGAACGGGCCAGTGGAAGTGTGGCATCATGTGCACTTTGACCTTTGACCTTAACCTATAATCCAAGGAGATTGATGATCATGACCCATACACGTGCAAAAGGTCAAGGTCAAAGGTCACTCAATTCAGAAGTTATAGTGGAAACATATGGATGGATGGAGGCTATTTATATTAAAATTACCTCTCATGCTAATGCGGTTGGTAATAATTATATTGCTGCAACTTGCTGTTCTGACGTCCATGGCTTATATAATGAGCAGTATTGTTTGTTAAGATGTGGTAATTTCTGCTGCATTTCCTTAATTTTTGGTTAGATGCATTTGTGTTTTATAGACACTTTTTATAATAATGAGCCTGAGATCATGTTTTTGATTGCACTTTGCATATGTATTTTATTGATATTAAGACATTTCCTTATTGTTCCATAAAAAGTATACCACCCAACCACCGACAATAACTTTAACAGTAATTGTCCAATTCCAATAATTTTTCGTCAAATATTACTGAGTGAATATGCCATCAAATGGTTGTTTAATTTCTTACCTCACCTGTTTAGTGTACTTACCTTACCCTGCAAAACTTCAAGACCCTGAAAATCATGAATTTAGCCTCAAACTGTACTAGAAGTGCTAGAAGTTAAATGTAAAACTGTAATTAACAGCAAAAGTTTATTGTGCTCTATTAAATGCTTATTTTACTTATTTTTCATGCCATTTCCAGCATAAGAAGAACAGGAGTAAGTTAATGATGAAGCAGTCAACAAATGGAGAAAGCTACTGACAGCGTGCATGCATTTGCAGATGAACAACATTTTGAACACTACGAGCTTCTCATGAGAGCAAAAAAGAATTATGCACAGATAAAGTGTAAAAACTTTGTCTATTCTCAAAAAGAAGTTCCTTTATGGCTAACTTTGTGATTTTCAGATTTGTAAGTTTCCGTAGGTAAGTTATGTACACTAAACAGATGAGGTGGGAAAATAAATCGCCTTTCGATGGCATATTCACTCGGTAATATTTGTACCAAAAATTACTGAAATCGGGCAGCTACTGTTAAAATTATCACTGGTGGTTGGGTGGTATAGTATACTATTTTTTCCGACACAGTGTAAATGGCAAGTAACAATAACATTACATGCAATGATACTAAAGTCACACAGTCATCAGAGGCAGGATTAATCACTAGGTGAGAGCACAGATAGATGAGGAGCAGAGACGGATTAACGTGTTGGGTGTTGACAGTAGTGTAAAAAGTGAGTTTTCAGAAGTAGTTCATTCCTTATTCCACCGTTGCACTCGTGCCTACTATGTCTACAATGGATGTCTGGCGTGATATAACGTAGTGTTAACTCACGGATCCACTCAAGCATGAAATTCGTAGGCCTACCGCTGGCGACTCGTGCGATGGTGAAATAAGTGTGTTATACAACTGTCTATCGTGGTATAAGTTCGTTTACACTCACTTATACTACTCTAGACAGTTGTATAACATACACATATTTTATGAATAAGATAAATTAATTTTTAGCCAAACATAGTGTATCATTGTGGTTGGTCGAGAATGTAGTGATGGCTTGTTTAGTTCAGACTGTAAATGTAAAACATTAAAGCAAATATTTAACTTTATAAAAGTGTAAAAAAATAAAAAAAATAACCTTTGTAAACATTTTATTAAAATGTTACAGTGACAGTCCGCTGCTGCTAATAAGCCAGAATAGCTATTCCCGCTGATCGACTCACAAAGAAAAATAAGCCTTTAATGTTTTTCTGTGCTGCTTTTTACAAAAGTGCTGCTTGTTAAATTCTAAATAGGCTTATATATATGCTTTCATGAACATTATTTTTGCACATAAAAAACTTTGGCAAAAAATGTTAAAAATGAAATTTTTTAATACATCTTTGATGCAGAGATGATGATAGTCGTTAACAGTTATGAAAGACTGGATGAAACTACTCAGCAGTTCAGTTTTGTAAATGTATTTTTTAAAACAGTGATCGAATAATCTGCAGGTTTTTAAGGGCCAGAATAGTGGCAGTGAGTGATGTGACATGCTCGAGCACAGCATGAGCATATTTAATGGGTTTCCTTGTATTCTGGTTCTGGAAAGCATTTTCAGAATCTACAAAATAATTATAGGAGGTCAAGGCCACCTGGGCTCCATAAATTGAGCAGAGTGAATGGGCTCAGTGGGGGAGTTAGTTTGCATGATTTCAAATATACAATAAATTCAATATATGCTCAGATATTATCAGCTATGTAAGTATAAAGTTTCTAGATGTAAGCTTAGATTCTTGCTTAGTTACAGCAAAAATGCTGATGCTGAAATGCACACTGTGTTTGTCCATCACGGTAGTACCTTTTAATTAAGCAACATATCAAGAAATAATGACCAGTAAATCCTGCAAATTAAAGAACAAAACATCACACTGCAAAAGACTAACCTGGAAAATGTATTCTGTGAGTCGAACACTAGTAGCAGCAAAATAATTTAACAGAAATGAAATATGCAGAAAATGAAATTACCATAAATGATAAACAACAGTTAGTTGTGGTTCTAAGATATACAGTGTGATGTGAGCTAAAATTACGTGTCGTCATTGCCACTGTGTGGAACAAAGGCATACTCGATCAGCACTTCACTAACACCGTACTGGCAGTCTGGCATACTCACAAGGACGGATACAGGTTAGGAAAGGGCAATGGATCCCTTCGTCTTTGTAGCATTTATATCAGGAATTAACGACAAAAAATAAGGGATAGGAAAACATCTTTTAGCATTCTAGGTTTTATTACTACAGCCTTTACGAAAGGCTGCATCAGTAAAGCAGTGTTCTGTGACAACACAGTCATCCCTATTGCTTTATTTCATACTACTTTTTTAATGTTTAATGGATCCGCTAGTGGTGCTGACATGAGCGTACTCCTGTATCCATCCCCATATCAACAGCAATCATCCTTGCACTAGTTTCAGAGGTCCAAGTGAACACTGTGAACATAGACTGTGCACTTTTGTGTATGATCAGTCATTGTGTACATTACAGTAAAATATAATAACATTATACCAACAGTATGACAAACCAGACAGTCAAGTGCTCTATCGAACACAGTCATGATAATACTGATCATAAAAATGATGATTATAATACTGAAGAAATGATGCTTTTATACAGCATATTCAAGTCAAGTAGAGTGTATTTCTATAGCAATCAACTATTTGTGATATTTACATCAACGGCAACAATGTCACGAATTAATCCCAATATGGTTGTTGATATCGCAATACACTCTGAACATAATCACCTCCAAATGATAAATAATTACAATATTATGTTCATCTCATGAGTGCAGCTGACCAAGCATACAATGTGGACAATGCAGTAATAAAACAATGACTGTCAAAATACTGCCCGGATGAATAAAACAATAGCTGTCTGCAGGCAGTTGTCTGTATCTCACAAACACGATTATATTATAAGCAAACGAGTTACCTACTGGCATTACCAGTAGTCCAGCATTAGTTTGTAATTGTTACCTGCTAATATGACAGCAAATTACTTTAAAATGTATTGCTGAACTGTCACTTTCTCAATTAACATTATCAAAACACTTTTATTCATATATAATGTTTAATCATTATTTAGATATTTCATATATGTAGTGATCAAAATATTTTTAAATTTAATATAATGCACCTGAGTATTCTTCAGTTAGTTCTATATAGCTGATTACAAAATAGAATAGCAACAAATATTTTCAGTTTTTTCAGCCATTGAAAGTTACTTTGTCATCCATTTTTACAATTTGTTTCATACAAGAAAGCGCAATTGTGGCTCTGTGTATCGAGCTTTGCACGACTGTGGCCTGTGTATCGCACTTCGCGCTCGTGACACAGACAGAGAATCAAACTGTGATCTTTATAATGTAAATTTACTCATCTTTCTAAGCTGTCAGTAAATGAATCACACAGTAATGTGATATTTTAGATCATTTACTATCTACAGTACATTTATATTTGACTTTCTTATTCTCTCAGATTCTCTGGCAAAATAACCTTGGAAATTTGTGTTGCTTAATGCTTATTTGAAGACGCAAAGAGAAAACAGCAAGTGTGCTGTAGGCCTATAAGCATTAAGCAAACGTTCGCTCTGCAAGTTAGATTATTTTAAATTTTTATTTTATATTTTTACACCATTTAAATGAAACTCTAAGCTTTAAATGCAGCACTCTGGAAGACAGGCAAGCTAAGTAACAAAATCGGCCGAGCACGAATCAGTCTCACATAAGCACTGGGAACTCAACAGGCAGCTTCTGGTGACACATCGGCATGTTGCGCATGTACTCATACTTCATGATGTCTTCATCGTTGACCAACACGCGTGGGTCTCTCGGGTACCGGTAGCCACCGTTATGGTGCACATCCAACTCCTCGTGGTAGAAGCCGTAGTAGGCACGTGGGCCGCGCCATGTCGGGAATGTGCGGATGTCCGTCTTTGGCCATGGGTTGTGTGGGTTATACATTGTTAGCGCTGGAACTCCAGTGCGATACAGATTGTATGGATTGAATGCATACCCATCTAGCTTCAGTTCCGGCTGCTTGGACGACTTGTAGCCTGTTAATTGTTAGTATTCACTATTAGCATTCAAATCGCTAATTCGGCAAAATAAAATTAAAAAATACACAGAAACAGATATTTAGATTCAAGTTAGCAGCATAAAAAGTGCAAATATCGATGAAAAAATGCTTAGCTGGTAGCCAGACCCAGATCACCCAATTGACCTACGTCTAATCATCTTGAAAAGGATACCCATCCCCAGTCACCATCCTTTGTCCTGTCAACTTCAAAACTGGTTGCTCCCATTACTGAGGTTAGATTCCTCCAGTTTGTACATAACTGTGCTGATTTCACGCTAAAGATGCACCAAAAAGCATTTGGTTCAGCCTGTATCAGCTAAGGGATCATACAGTGCACGACAGACCCTCTCACTGCTTTCAAGGAAGGTCTCCCTGTTTGGGAAAAGAAAAGGAGAGACAAATGGACAGGGGAGTGATGAAAGGGGCAAAAAGCTGGGGAGGGAGAACGAGAAAGGCAGGGGAAGGAAAAGGAAAGAAAAGTGAAGGCAGGGAAAGGTTAGGGGTGGGTAAGGCAGACAATGGTCTCCAACACCCACTGTTAGATTCAAACTCCATGTACGTAAGGTAAAGATAGTACTGCAAAAAACTTGCCAAAGCCTCCACAGTGCTTAGAGTCGTGTTGGTCTCGTCTCAGCTGAAAATCACGCCACTGGTCCTCTGACGTAAACTCGATTTGTCCAGCGACTCGGTCATTCGGCAGTGCACGCTTGGCATCATGTCGTTGCCACTCACGATTGTGAGGTGCATAGTGTCTGTGACCCATCCACACCGTCGACATTCCCGTCCCAGACAAATAGTTGTATTCGGGATACAGTTTTTGTGGGCCATGCCGCAAGTCCCTGTCACACGTTGCAACAGATTTCCATAACAATAATAATCATGGCATCAATTAGCACATCTATTAAGTGATCGGCATCTTTCTCATTACAGATCACAAACAGTTTGTCTCAGGAATCAATTCCGTGTCTGTCAGCCTCATCACAGTCACTCTTCTGACCTCCCCCCTCCCCGATATTGCATATGTCATATCTTCAGTTCATACAGACTCATCCATTATTCTATCACTTTTAAATTGCAGCAGTAAAAGTTATAAAACTAAACCTTTTTAGGTCATGTGCAGAACTAGCTAGATGTTGCCCTTCACTACAGTTGTCTGGATACAGCATGGTCTGTTAGTGACCACAAGGTCGAGTCAGGTTTTCTGCATGTTATGAGATTAAGTCTCGGGCAGGTACAGAGGGTTCGCCTGTCCTCTTTAAAATGTGACAGGCCATCACACCCGATTGGGGGCGTCTGGGAGTGGTGAGAGCCGCCAGTGTGGATAACAGATGGTAGGGGCCAGTGGGCTTATATAGGAAGACCGCATGTTGGCACCTGCCAGAGAAACCAGCCGGCTAAGCTGGACTCTATAAATATACAGTACAAGCCCCAGTGTTAGAAGGGAAAGCGCACTGGGCCAGGCCTAGGCTAGACTTCACCACCAGCCTGGGCCTCATAGGCCTCAGCGCTGGCGGTAGGCTGAAAGAACGTCGAAAGACTGCCAACGGCCTAACGCCACCCTACAGCATTCAACAGTACTCAGCAATAACTGAGAATCACCTGGGGATGGCGTATGGGCCCGTTGGCGGTCTGTGTCTATAGGGCTGATAAATACCCTGCCCCTCTATGATACACATACATGATACACGCTGTGTCAATGCATTTAAGGCATGTTTAGGTAAGTTTTGGTTACACCAAGAAGTTATGTTTGATTTCACTGGTGATCTTAGTGGAACTGGAAACCGATCTGTACAGTCATACAGATTATCAGTTTGATAGATTAGTTAGAACATATAGATGCAGACTTAGAGGTGGAAGAAACTATATGACATTTGCACTTCAAACCTCTGAATGATTTTAAATGGAAACTAAAAAATAATTTTGTTTAGAAAATCTTTAGTATTAACATTTTAGCATTTTAATGTAATGCACCAGCAGCCTGCGTTCCCAGCAGCAGTTCTAAGGGGGAGGGGCCAGGGGAAGGAGACCCAAGGGC
>Ga0209782_1002243_pt1 | contig 10680 bp, 7 predicted proteins | sample WorMetmaBAHAMAS1_FD_187390 | JGI IMG/M metagenome (GOLD analysis project Ga0209782, IMG submission 187390) | Marine gutless worms symbiont microbial communities from Max Planck institute for Marine Microbiology, Germany - Inanidrilus... | ecosystem: Host-associated > Annelida > Digestive system >...
TATATATATATATATATATATATATTGGTACTTTTTAGGGCAGGTCTCTGTAGCTGAAATCGGTATAAATGTGCACTTATTTCTGAAAGTGTTACTGATTATTTTTTGCTGCTGATTACGGTTAGGCCTTAAGGGATATGTACACACACGTACACAAATCTCATTCCCATCTCTAATTTCAGATGCTTGCTGATCACTGATATACTTAATATTGCCTTTGAGCTGGTGTCCTTATGTGTCTGTGTGCATTCCAGTATTATTGGTACATACAGTATTATTTGACGGTGATAATTGGCCAGTCAGAATCAGCGTAATTTAGATCTGTATATGACTGCTTTGTTTTCCATTCTACTATATATGTATACAATATATATATGTATGTGTGTACTGTCTGTTCATTTCGTCCGACGTTCTTTGTGAATTGGAGAGTTTGCTGCATGGATGTTTGTAATGTGATTAATGGATTTGTTGCATTGTCTCCATTGTCTTTGTTCTGTTGTCAGCCATTTTTACTTTTTTGTGGTTTTCTAAAACTTTTTCTTAAAACTTTGTGTTTTTTTCTGCATACTTTAGGTGTAGTTCTCGTTTTTTTTTCAACTTTTTTTGGTTATATTTATATGAGGCCTATTAGTGATTTTTTAAATGTTCAGCAGACTTATTGAAGCATTTTTCAGTATGTCTGCTAATGCCAAACTAATAAAATTAGCCTCAATACTGTGATCCAGGCTACCAGTACCTTTTGAAACATGCATTGGCCCTCAGAGAGAATGGACAAAAGGTAAACTGGCTGCATTTATGATGTGAGGAGGGCCTGTGTGTAAAGCAGAGATGTAGGAGGGACAGACTGATTGACAGATACCATACCATTGTTTTGTAGTGTACCACTATAGACACGGCTATTGTAATAAAAGAATATCCACGTATCGTGTATTTAATTGTTAAGCTTCGTGTCTGTAATACAGGGTGAGGCAAAAAACGGACTGTTTTTAAGAGTTGATAACTTCTTGATGATTACTGGTAGAAAGGCATGTGATGTGTCAAAAGATTGAGAATTTTGACTAGAAAAGGTACAAAACTTGCATCTGAGTGCATTTAAATATTTTTTGCATAGTTTGCATAAATCTTCACTACACGTTAAATTAACTGAATTTGACAAAAAAAGCATGAATTTTACTAGTTTCAACTTGGACACAGTGAAAGTAACAGCAACTATCATCTGCACACGGAATTAGTCCAGACCAAATTCAACATGGGCACCCTTGGCCTGATAACCATCATCAGTTTTCAGTGCGAGATGTAATATATACATCTCGCGCTTATGCCATGATGCCAGTCCGTCTGTCTGTGACAGAAGTGCATTGGCGCATTATAGCTAATTTAGGTTTCAAATTCCGATCCAACTTTACTGCGCATTGGCCACCGTTCTGCTTGCAGCCCCCGTGCTGCATTCGGGCGAATTATCTCGCACCATGCTAGCCAGTGCTAGACTTTGTTTTTGCAGCTGATCGATCACTCGGTTTAACGTGTTCTGGCTTAGCGGAGTCCAACAGTCGATTAGCACACAGCTGGTCAGTGTCTGAAATTTTGTTCCAATACACCATATGTTGCAATGCTTCCTCAGTGAATAATCCGCAGCCTTTAGACTGTTTGCCAGTTTTCCAGTTCAGTAAACTCTGGAAGAACGGCAGCAATATTCACACCGTTCACTCTCTGCTGTCTGACAGCTTTCCTGCAAATAGTCCGGATGTAAATCCTGTGCCCATGTTGAATTTCGTCTGGACTAATTCTGTGTGGATGATCATTGCTGTTACTTTCACTGTATTTTCAAGTTAAAAATTGGGTAAAATCCATGTATATTTGTCAAACTCAGCATAATTTCATGTGTAATGAAGATATATGCAAACCAGACAAAAAGGCAAAGAATATTTAAATGCACTGATATGCTTTTATACTTTTACTAGACAAAATTCGGAAAATTTTGACATATCACACACCTTTCTCCCTTTAAATGTTGCAAAGTTATCAACTCTCAAAAACAGTCCATTTTTTGGCCCACTGTGTGTATAGTAAACGTCAATAATGCCTGTTAATGTCATTGCACACGCTGTAACACCATGCTGCAACACTGTCGAGTAAAATAAGCCACCAGTGAAACAACTACTAATCTGTCTCACATAACCGAACACAATTGTTACATTGTTTTTGCTGCAGTGTATTCTGCAGATTAAAGGCATCCACACATGTAAAATAAAGTAAAATAAATGTAAGATATGGCGTCATAAGCATAATATTTATGAGGCAGAATTGTTTGCAGCCAATGTCCATGCATCACCTGGTGATGTGAACTGATCTGTTGTCAGGCTAACTTTGTGACACATGTGAAAGTAACAATAATTACCAAATGATTTCGCCAGTTTTATCGCATCATTTTCGTGGAGCCACTGCAATAAAATAAATGCTAAAATACAATATAACACGATAAATGTCGTGGAATTTATGTTATTTCCATGTGCGGACCACTAGGAGTGATAGTACTTTATGGAGGTTGACCAATTATTACTCGATAATTGATGATAGTCGAGTCGTGTTTTTGCTGCAGTAAAGAGCTGATTCTAGTTTGTATTGTTTGAACATCTATTTGCCATACTGCATAATATCTCTGTGTTATATTTGCTATTGATACAACTTCAGTGCTTTAACATTGTTGGTCGACCGTCTGGAAATGCATTCTGCATGTAAAATATTACCACTGAAGATTGTCCTAACTGTGATAAGCATACAGTAGTTAGATTGCTATCACCATGTGCACATTGTCACAGTAGACTTTGATATGTAAAGAGATAATCAGTCCAGCACTGCAGCTTTTGCTTCCACAGTAAACGATCTTCGGTTTATGAAAATCTGTGATATGGCAACAAACTCAGTATCTACTTGTTGTAGCTATTCAGTACCGAGCTATATGTGCTTAGTCATGTTATTAAAGAAATCTTTGCATGCATTTTTCAGTGCTTATATTTTTATTGTTATTAGGTATGATTCTGCTTTTATTTACTTCACTACAATTGCTTATGGTTTCATTATAGAAGTATAGAATAAGAAAGTGAAACATGTTACGAGTAGTATGCTTGGAAAGCATAGAATTACACGAGGCCATGTAAGCTGATTTAGTTAGTTAAATTTTTTTGCATGTTTCTAGATATATAGGCTTGATTGTGTAGAAGTTATCAAGTACTTAAAATTAAGTAGGTTTGAAGACCAGATACTGGATTTTTGTTGTCACTTAACCTTTTTTAAGTAGTAAATGTTCTGATTATTTTATTGTTGAAGTAATTTAGAACTGCAGCTTTGCAAGTTACCTGATGATGCGAGTTGAAAGGCGACTGGATGTCAATCTAATTAGTTGTCGTTGACGTGTCGTTTAGTTGGTCTGTTATTTTTCTGCATAATGTCTTGCCTTAACAGTGAATTATTGTTAACTATATGCAGCTGAATACTTCTGAAATTTTTTGGATTGAGATATTGCTAGAGTATACGACCTAGAATAGAATAATTTTATTAGTTGTTTTTTCTTCCGTAATTTTGTGCTGTACTGCATATTGGAGTTGCTCATTGCACATTCTCTGCACGTTTGCTGCCATTTTTTGTCAGTTAACAATAGAGCGGGAATTGTGTGCTAGTATTTAATTTCAGAAGTTTGTTGCAGAATGCACAAATGTCCAGATTTATATGCAATTTGTGTAACGTACTGTAGCATATTCTACAGTGCACATTTTGTCAGGGTCAAGACGAAGAATTACAGGATTTGACAAAAGCAGATGTACTACTCTGAGTTGTGTTATTTTGGTTCCATGTTCTGAAGAAATAATCATGTTGCCACAGTTCCTCTACGACTAACGTGACAATGCTGGTCATGAACGACTTTTTGTTGTAGTAATGCGTTTTAGACTGATAATTGTTGATTGCTCAACTCATAATGTACTGATTGAAAATGGCGTGAGCAGAACCATGTTATAGTGGTCACTTAATTTGTCATTTGGATTTTCAGTTGCCAAATTTCGTTTTTCTTAAATAATTCTATTGTATATTTACAACTTTAGTAAATTGGGTAAAAAGATGTGATTTATCGTGATGAAATCTCTGAATCTAGTGGAACTTTGATTTTGTTGTATTATCAAATGATATTGTTATTGAGCAGTTTTGATTGCAGAGCATTTTTTGAGTAGTTTAAGTAGAATTTTATGTTATTAACCATTAAATGGCTGCAAGTTTTCTGAAGAGTACAGTATACTGTTATGTTATAGGATTTATGACTCAATAAAATCGAATGAAAGATTTTGTTTTAGATCTTTGTTTAACAATAAACTGCATGTAAATGCAGTGAAATACTCGAGGATAGAGTGGTCATCACATTGAAAAGTCAGAAAATTTTAAAGTAGTCACGGAAAACCTGTTCTTGACTGGTTTTCAAACTAACAGCGCCTCTGTATCCTATATGGGCGGTATATAAATACTATTGTTATTGTTTTTTTACTACTATTATTATATAACAACTTTAAAGTGCAACTAGGAAATTTATTAAAAATAAAATCAAAAAGTGTGTGCCTTAATGTAAATGATCACAAAATCTGTCACAAATATCAGAGAAACTACTCCACATGTTTCTGATCAATGCAGTCATTAACAGCATATAAGTTTCACTGTCGAAATAACAACTGAAGTGCCAGTGCTGCCATAAACTGCACCTAAACTTACCAAAAAGCATCAGACACAGACTAAGAAACTGGCATTTATTTATCTGTCATTCATAGATATGCAGGCACTGACAGAAAAATCTCGTATCTAACATTTGGCTAGTTGACTCAAAAACTACAGCTACTTGACAGCAGCAAATTATGATGTGCAAAGTACAGCATTTGGCGATACACGTTTTGCACAATATACAATTTGCAGATCAAGTATTTTTCTCAACATCTAACAACAAAATGGTGGTGTATCTTGCAGGCAGTTTTGTCCTACAAAAAACAATGTTTACATACACTATATTTGTAGCAACAACACCCGTTTAACGGCCCCTTGTCCGGGACTACCCAAGTCAGCCAGTAAGGTAAAACCAATCCGGATTTTACTGAAGCAAGAAACAGTGAGTGGCAGTGGCATCAGCTTAGCCATAGCAAGTCTGCACCTCGCTACAGACAGATAACCATGCCAGCACCCCACCAGTCAGTTTTTTTTCACAGACTGGATGCCCTTTCTGCTGCCAACCAACAGCATCAAGGCACCAAAGAAAGTATATACTGTATTTTGTTAATCATTAATCATCTCCACATCTTCTGCATTCAAATGCACATCTATCATACTTTCACCAACTGCATCTTGTCCTGCCTCTAGGATCCACTTCATGAAACACACACCCCTCCAACCAACCATTTTATCCTTTCCTGAGCAACCTATCATCCCAGTCTACCATATTGCCGCATATCCTGTGCTACCTACCTCACAGTGTCTGTTCCACGCAAGTCAGCTTCACAGACTTTCATAACACAATCACTTTCGCACAACACGGTGCATTGCCACTGCATGTACTGTTTCTGACAACTGTCATGGTACTTCTCAACTGCAGTGAATCGCAGTGTTTGAAGTCGCACTTCACACGTAACAAATCATTTCAGAGCCGAACAACCAGATAATAACCAGAACAAGACTCCAATGTCGGTAACAGCCGGATCGCTAATCACCAGTCGACGGCCGAAATCAAAAGGTACCAAAGGCAATTTCAGGCACTTCCGGTCATCACAGCAGCACGCCGACTGTTTTAATAACTCATAAGGTATTACTTCCTATTAGTGTCCAAGTCTGACCTAGGTCTAGGTGAAAGCATTGTCGAGTTATAAGATGAAAGCATAATCCTGAATAACAAGAATGCCACGAAGCTCCCTAAAAGCTGCTATTGCTATACGATGATGGACCTAAAACAATACAAAACCAATCAAAGAACACAAGACTAATGCTATCTTAACACAAACAGAGCGCGGTTAAGGTAAGGATACAAAACACTTGTCAAAATTAAACCTACAATCTACTATACTACTCACATGCGCATAATATTACGCAAAACTAGAACAAACAAGTTAGCATTAATTAGTCCTGTTAGTTAGCAATCACTTGGCATTGCTCAGATATTATCTACTGGAGGAGAGGCACCTCATAATCATGGAAGTGTCCATAGTCTTCAATATCCATAGTCCTCAATATACTAAGTTTCTTGCGGATAATGCGGTAAGTAACTACCATCAAAAATGTTACGTTTACAATGATACGTACGTCTGCTAACATGATACACAAAGTATACATAATTACAAAACGGGGCTGAAGCCACTCAACTGCATAACAAAATAAATATTGCTGTAAGCACAACTCATAATATTTCAACTAGATTACACCATTATCTGCACTCACTATAACAAAGCTACATTTCACTCTCAGCACTCTCTGTAGCCGTCCCCTAAATCTGTCACAAATATCAGAGAAACTACTCCACATGTTTCTGATCACTGCAGTCATTAACAGCATATAAGTTTCACTGTCTAAATAACAACTGAAGTGTCAGTGATGCCATAAACTGCACCTAAACTTACCAAAAAGCATCAGACACAGAGTAAGAAACTGGCATTTATTTATCTGTCATTCATAGATATGCAGGCACTGACAGAAAAATCTCGTATCTAACATTTGGCTAGTTAACTCAAAAACTACAGCTACTTGACAGCAGCAAATTATGACGTGCAAAGAAATATACAAAAAATATACAAAATTGGGAGCAATCCCTCTCCCTTAGAAGTAGGACCCCTTGAATCAAGCTAGAGGGTCTATGAGCTCCCCCAGTGGGTCCGGGCAGAGACCTGCATGCAGAGGTTTTAAAAATACTCTTCACAGGTAAACTATAAACGAATTCTGGTGGAACTGCTGCCATTAATTATAAGATGATTACTTTGGACTGTTAAATTACAACAGCTTGAAATTAATATATTTAATCTTTATTATCTTTACATGCATGGCTGTTTATAATGTCATCCAAATCACACTTTATTAACAATGATCTTCATTCATTCAAGATGGGATTCTATTCAAATCCGACTCAGTTTTCACAAACGCCGCATACAAGTTTCATCTACTATAACATCTCTACAAACAAAGCTACTGCAATAAAACTAACAAGACTGCCCAACATAATTTGGAAACAGGCCGCATTGCCACAACTCCCGGTGACAAGGCCTCGACTGCTGTGGCACTAGGTGCGAAGCGCTCACTGCAGACGAGCGACAGTACTCAGACACGGTTACGCTACATTCACACTGCAGTCACCATACACTGAAATGGACCAGAACATATTCCTAAAACTATCCCTTCCTGTAGCTATGGTGCACTGGGTCAACATGAATCGATATCACTAACGTCATCTCTATCAGTTCAGTGAATTTGCATGGCTCAAGGTCTTGACCAACAGACAAACATGTGCAGACCACACTGTGTGCAACACTCTAGCAGTGGGCCACATCGAGCTAGTGCCGCTGGCTGCAACATGTGCTAAAACCAGCAAATTTATGCACTTGCAGTATACACACACTTATTAAATAAAGCAACAATATACATGTACAACATAACCGCGGTTTTAACAACGAAAATATCTATAGCACAATGTTGACACAGAATATAGATTAGTGCAGGTGATAAAAAGTACAAAAAAGCTTACACTGCAACAATATGTAACAGATACATCTGCCAACTTACCTGCAAATCCCAATACTAAACTCAAGTCTTGTTTACTCCAAAATTTACTCAATTAATCCTCCTGCAAAAAAGTGAAGTCCTTGCCATGGCAAATGGGCGAATGGATGACCACATTTCTGTAACAGACAGCCACCTTGTACCACAATACCACCGCTAGTGTATCACATAATGCACTTGCTTACCAGTTCATCTCGGCTTTTTTGAAACAGAATCTTTGATGGCATCTTTTCATTGGGCAGATGCCCTTCCACCCACAGTCCATAAAGATAAGGCACAATACGCATAAATAGCTATAAATTGCACTACAACAGAGAGCGAACGGCATCATATGTGTGAACGCCAGCCGGCCGGTGTACCAGTAAAATATTAACAACACTCAACAATAGGCAAGTATAACATAATAACAGAACTCAAGCGTATGTTATTATAAAAGCAACGGTTGACAAAAAATTTAATAACAACAACATTCACACAGATATGCACGGTGTTCTTAAATGGATTCACTGCTATGGGGTGCAGAAAAAATGCATCAAGTTCTTTCAGAAAATCAACTTAACATACCAAACAGAATTTTCCACAATTATTTGCAAGATCTGTCTCCATCAAAATTAGTAATGAACCTTACAAATAATTCCAGAAAAACTGTTTTTTTTTGTCTCATGGGACAAAAAACCAGCTGCACCCCGAATGCACTGATAAAAAGGCAGTAACAACACAAAAATTTCATAACAACGGTGATGCAAATACAGCATGGCATGGCACGGCATGGCATGGCACTAGCTTTCAACTGGATTCTACACAGCTACAAAAACTCACGTCGCAGCGCGCCCGCTACATGCAAATAATCGTCTACGGTTCTAGCCAACAGTGAGTCAACGACAGCACACCAGCGCCACCTACTGAATGCATCCAACAACGTCGTGATATACTGCAAAGGTGGATAACAGAAGCATTACAGCAGTGGTAACAAAGCCGTTGCAGTTCAGCACCGACATGCCATGACTACCGGAACGTAGTGGCCGAGCCAACGGTCGATTCATCTGATAGCTGTCCTCAAATGCACGTCTGCACAAGCCAACAAAGTTTACACATTTTAGCAACTTTACAGACAAGATTACACACACACACACACGCACACAATGCCGTTATACAGCCATTTGTCCGGAACTACTGGGGTGGGCTGGTACCAGATGAGACATTCACCCACTCACACCTGAAATGTGTTGTGGGAGTCTGTCATCAATCTGGATTGTAAGAGGCGTGGGGAAGCTAATAGAGGCAAGTGCACTGAATATCCGGCTGGACGCCACCCCATCCGGACCATTGATGCCCCATCTCCATCATCCCCCAATTTTGCACTGGATGCCTTCCTGTCGCAACCCTCCCAATTTATCGTGGCTTGGACACGCACCAAACATGCTGGATTGCATACCTGTAGGCTTGGTTGCATACCCGGAGGCTTGATTGACAAGATTAACACTCTACAAAATTAAATGTTTACAAAAGCTCGCCGCCACTGTTTGCATACCAATGTTCAGACACAGACCTGTAATCCTTGACCATCTTGAAGAGTCCCTTGAAAACGCTGCCGGTGTGATCAAACTGTGAGCTGGCGTGTTGAGAGACATCTCGGATTACACTCGCATTGAGCTTAATGCGAGCCACTTCGCCGACGGCCGTATACAGCTAACAAACACACAGATTACAGAGAATGGTGAGTGTATCATGTTAAACAAAGAGCAGCGATCTGAGCATCACTGAAGCAAATATGGAAAGTCACAGCATACCAATTTCAACAAAAATACGACTAATAAAAGAGCTACTATGGCCTGTAGCAACATAGGGCTGTGAAAGCTGGACACTTAGACAGAATGAAGAAAGACGTCTTGACGCCTTTGGGATGAAAGGACCGAGGAAGATACAGCGAGTTTCGTGGACAGCAAACACTGTATTTGACACCCTACTCAACAAAAATGGCCAATAAGTTTGTGAGCCATCATGTTTATATATAATACTGACCACGGCATCATCCAGTGAATAGAGTACGATTACATCCTCAGTGCAGTGACCAAGTTTCCAATTCTCCAGCAATTTCTTGGCGAATGATTTGGCCTCGTGCAGCAGCCAGTCACGCCTTCTCTCCTCCCAGTTTCTACACAAGATACAGCAAAAAGCACGTAATTATGATGATGCAACAATATTCAGATGGCACTATGTTTTCAAATAACGCCAAAAAAACTGATCAAATATTGGTTTATGTTTAGCCATTTTGATGAACTCCAACAGACAGACAGACAATATGTACACACACAGCTGAAGAAAGTGGCGCTAGCAGCAGCATAAACCATAGCTGAACGGCAGAGAAAGTTCAAAGGAGCATCACAGCATTATACCAACTGATTACTTAATCATTAAACAACCACAGCCTATAATGAACAAACTGGCCATACTTTTCACTCTGTTCTTGCGCATCCCAATCGTCAAATGAAGTGCCGGGTTTTATTTTCTTCATCAGTGCAATTCCAATCTTATAACCGCTGTTGTGCCGAAGGCAGCTATAGCGTGAGCAGGGACAGTGCAGTTGCTCAGTAATCTCTGTCAGCTGTTCATTTAACTGGTTCGCTACAAACCACACCACACGAGAATATAAATTAATCTCTCACTCTTTATATCTCTTCACTGAAAATGACCAATGTAACAGCATTATTGTGTACCATAATAGAAACAATAATAACTATTAATGAAAAACAGAAATAATACATCATGGGGAGGGGGTCATTTCACTAGTCCACTCGGCCATTACTTTGAAGAGTCAGTTCTCAGTCCTAATAAGTTACTGGTTATGACCAGGTGGGGATTAATAGAGTTGTGACTATGACTGTGACACTAATA
>Ga0209782_1002244_pt1 | contig 10677 bp, 9 predicted proteins | sample WorMetmaBAHAMAS1_FD_187390 | JGI IMG/M metagenome (GOLD analysis project Ga0209782, IMG submission 187390) | Marine gutless worms symbiont microbial communities from Max Planck institute for Marine Microbiology, Germany - Inanidrilus... | ecosystem: Host-associated > Annelida > Digestive system >...
CCGTTTTCGAGTTATAGCGCGTTTTTCGTCGAAAGTGACCAATTTTAACCCACCCCACCTGTATTTGTCGCCCCCGTAGGGGGTGATCGCGTTCGATTTTCGCCATGATCTTTGGCATCAGAAAACTAGAGTCATGGGGCTATCGTGCGGCGTTGTTTGCATGATCCTACGTTTAGCCGTTTTGATACAATACCGGAGTGTGACAGACACACAGACACACAGACACACAGACAGACACACGACGACGGCATATACCGCGCTTAGCATAGCTGTCGCGCGGTAAAAATGCTATTCGCATTCTCATCTACCACATGTAGGCCTACATATATAGTAGGCAATAGATTATGGTAACACCGTCAATTAGTCACTGTCCTGCTGTATCATATCATCTGACTGTATGTTACGACTGCTGCCCAAACACAGAACGCAAAGAACTTGCCAACTTCTTTCGTATTGAAAAGTACGCCTTTAGTCGGTAGAGAGTGCTAAAACATCATAGTCGGCAGCGAGATATTTTATTCATCTGTACGTACATCCTCCCACTTGCGACGCGGTTCCTGTCTCGTAGAACGTGTTGAACGGCTGCTGCATTGCTAGCGACATCTTGTTGGCCACGTACAGCTGTATACAGCCAGCAAGGAACAAGTTGATCGTTTAATCGTATTCGCCAGATGGCCCTTACATGTAGGCCTACACCTATCTAATAATGTCTAATACACGAGTCTCCCACAAACGGCATCTCGATCGGTTCAGCCATTTCTGCAGGGCTCACGGCCGTGTCTAACACACTGACACAGACTGATACCGATGCATGCGACATCAGTAGCAATAGCCTGCATCTAGCACTGTTAGCAGTGCTGGCGATGCAGTCTAAAAATTGACGAAATATCCGCCTATAAATATACTAGTTTTTTTTATTAATTTCAACGCTATAGTCTTAAACAAGACACTAGGTCAATAGCTGGTTTGTTTCTAATTTTCAAGCGTTCTCGCCAGGGGCCGCCACCCAACTGCTTCCAATCGTTTTGACGACGTACACCCTACAGGTCTCAATTACGCAGAATAATAATGAAGTTTGAAAACTAGCGCATTCTAAGGAAAATATTCGCAGTTATAAAATTGAAATATTCACTTAAGTTCAAACCCTACGAGTTTCCTATTGCAAAATTTTGCTTTTGAGAAACGTTTATGTTGGTATGAGACATTGCCTCATTCATATTGCATGACAGTCGCACAAGTAAGGACGCACAAACAGACGTCAATTTGTTTATTCGCCCTGGAAAAAGTGTGAAGTATTGTGATGACTATGTCTGTTTGTCTGCCAGGTCGCATATCTCCGAAACCACAGACCGCAACTTCACCAAATTTTTGTGCAGGTACTGTGGGATCATGGGATGTTGCCTGTCGCCGTGGCTCACTCCTTCGTTGGCGGCGTTGTGATACGTTATGCACTTCCGGGTTTGCGGATGACGTCATGTTTTCACGCCAAGGGCTCCATGGTGCGTTATTTGTATTCCTATGCGGCGACTGCAGCGTCACAGTCGAAACCAATCTTGCTCAACAACAAAGATCAGCAAGTACACATCGTGGATTGTTCACTTGAGCAAAGTCTGCTATCTACGACTACCTTGTTGTACACGGCACACGTATGTGGCATGAATGCAAAAATTTGGAAATAAGGCTCGAATGCGGGTAATAATCGCGTTGCAGTGATGAAACTAAAGTCAGCAAATGCGTCAAAGCAAAGAAAATTTTCGTCACTTCTGATAATCAGAGCAACACTTCAATGGTTGCGTTTAGCTGGCAAGTGGCAAGGTATGACTTCCTATTAGTGTTCTGTAGGAATATTTGGTGTAGTTTGAACCGCTGTCGAGCTATAAGCCGCTAAAGCCAGCAGAACCGCAACGTAGCAACAAGAAAAAGAACATCGCGACGTATTTTCACGGCCGCTCGCTATACGACACGTCTAAAACCCTTAAAATGTATTTGGCGTTGAAGTTGCTATAGGCTAAGGATATGAACTTCGCCCCAGGAGGGGTGTGTAGTAAACTGCGATGAGCGTGACTGTGTGTCTGACGGTCTGTTATCTCAAAGACCATTCGTCCAAACTTCACGAAATGCTCCATACATGTTATCTGCAGCGATAACTCGGTTCTCCTCTAATGACACTGCATGCAATATATCACGTTATGTACTTCCGGTTTCGTGGATGACGTTATGTCGCAGTGACTGTATTAGGCCTATTAGTTTAACTCTAAACGAATGTCCTGAATCTAATGCGCCCTAGCGATTTAAAAGTTGCATTGTTTGGCGACCTTCAGTGTGCGCCGTGCGCTATATAAAAGCCGTGGCGAATTATTGATATTTCCGACTACCTTGTTAGCCGTAGCGTGGGTATGACGATCGCTTGCGTCTGTGAGTTTGTCTGTGTGTCTGTATGTCCGTGCTCTAAACGGAAAACGGTTAGAGCTATCGACACAAAAGCCGGCAAAGATGTAGTCCACGGGAGGCCCTCGGTATGTACTGACTGTAAGGTGTAAAGGTCAAAGCTGAAAGTTACGGTTAAGATGGATGAGAGCTGCGCGGGGCTGCGTGTCGACACGACTGCACTCGTTTATCATCCAGTGTGCGTGTGTGAGTACGGTACGACGACAGACCAGGTTGTTGTGGTCGTGAGGAAGGATCTGCTTGGTGTGGTCCCAGCGTGTGAGAATGCGCTCGCCGTACGAGTGATAGGTGAGAAACGCGATGAAGCTGCTAGCGCTCGTCGTCAACAGCTCGACGATATTGCGCACTTCCGCCTCCGACATGGCTTCCTCGCCTCTGTACTGACCGCTACACGCGCTCGCACTCGAATCCGCTGCACAATAACCAACAACAGCATGACAATTTCACTAGTGCACGGGGAGAGGGAGCAGAGGGGCCACGCCCCTTCCCAGTCAGAGGTCTGCCCCCTTTCACCAGCTCCCCTCCCCTCCAAACGAAATTGTTTAGTGTAATTGGACATGTAGGATAAAAAAATTATTGATTATATGCTTGTTTTGTGTAAAAAAACTATACATATTTCAACATATGACCGACAAAATTTATCCGGTGACTGCCCCCCCCCCCTTCCGAGACCTCTGTACCCTCCTTCCTCTGTAACCCCAAGGTGTTGGTGCTAGAACCGCCCCTGTTATTGTCGTTCATACTTCCGGATGGAACGTGCCCTTGCTAAGTCGCGTGCTGTCCTCTAGTGAGTCACTTTGAACATACGTCGCATGCCGTGGTGGCATAGGCAGACAAGTGCTGCGCCCTGGCGATTGATTTTGAGTATACGCAAGACGAACAGACAGACAGACAAACCTCAGACCGACGAATGTAGCCTACGCTTTCCGTTAAACGTTAAGAGCAATTAAATCACTAAAAACAAATTAACTAAGTAAATCATTATAGACATTACTATAGAAAATGTAACCCAGGAAAACTATAGGTTCACGATAATTTTATAAGCTAGTTAATCTGCAAAAACATTAATAAACTGGAAAGCCTTCGGACAAGGTCGCACGTCCACTTTAGCACAAAACAACTCTGCAAAGAACAGCTCACTCAGTAGAGCGCTTATCTTCGGCACTCCATAATGAAATCGGCAGTCTCATTACCGCCTGCATTTACCCACACTGCGCCGAAGCTAATTTTCCCAACTTCAGTCTAGATGTTCAGTCAACAGGCTGCATCCATGCATACATTAGCCTAGAAAACGAGCCAATCATCAAACCTCCTGCCCAAGCCACGCCCCAGTTTCGGTTGAGATCAACTCCGGTGCAGTTAGTGCCGGGAATCGGTCGTCGGTTCTTTCGCCAGTATCGATCCTTGAACAAACATATGCAAAAATTGTTAAGAATTTAACGCAACGTAATTTTAATTTATTACATACATATTGTCAAGGGAGATGAGTTTGCGGCACGGAAAGTCGTCAGCTTGGATATGATATAATGTGTGCATTTTGCAGTTTCGAACTGTGACAGGGGCGGATTTAGTGCAGTCTCTTGCGCAGTTTTACTTTTCCGGAAGATGATCAGAATAATTTTCGGTGATTTTTTCATACGTTTTTCAGTTATGAAGTATAAAAATTAAGTTGTAAAAGGCGATCAAAAATCATCTTTTTTTCATATCTTGAAAAACGGTCGAACAATATGGCTGTGTCCGCCCCTGTCCGCCTCTATAGTCTACGAGTGAGCAGCAGATGAAGGTGAGACAACCTAATTACGTACGTAATTCGCGCTTGCTGAAACTGGGACTGAACTTGCCTATTATAAAGAGCACAGAACCTCCTCCCTTCACGTGTTGTCACTGGCTCCTTTCAATCCAGTTCACATAATCTCCTCCAGCGGCTCCTCCACTCCACTGAATACCGTATCAGTTTCAAAATATACAACATTACTTTTCATTACAGTACTTCATTCCTCCCAACTTGCATGCTCAATATTCCTCTCGTTCTCTTAGGTTGACAAATACCAATCTGCTCTCAGTCTCCGTCACATATGTCCACACTTCGTTTGGCGCCCGCAGTTTCAGCGTTACAGCTCAGGACTACAATCTAAAATTCTCTCCCTTCAGCCCTCCGAATGTGTACCAGCCCTGACACCTTCTGCCATCACCTCACGACCCATTATTTCCAGCAGGCCTTCCAACCCACTTACCGCGTTCCTCTCGCGCGTCAAATTCGGCTTCGGCTGATCATTGCGCACGTTCACAAACTACTTACTCACTTCCAGGTTTACTTTGCCAAAGTTATGAACAAAAGTCAAACGTTTGTTTGAGAAGTAGCACGCATTAGCCAAGTATGTGCAACAAATCAAACTAATGTAGCAGAATGTTGCAATACTGATACATACTTGCGGTGAAATTTACATCATCTATCTTGTCATATCTCATCGAGTAAGAGGAAATCGGAAATATAATCGATCGTTTACCGTAGTCATTGAGTACTCGTAGCCGTCTGGGTTGACGACGGGAAGAATGTACCAGTCAATGTTGGCCAACATCCAGTTGCCCCTCCCGTCCGCCGTCGCATAGCTCTGAAGTAACTGAATGCACACAACACATTTTAACGTAATATAATTTAATTAAATTTTAATTTAATATTTACTTTTATTACTTCCACTCGTGTTTTGTGTTATAGATATATCTTCGTGTTCCTGATCAATGCTTGCTTCTGTTGTGCTGGTTTCAGATGCCTCAGTAGGCCTACTACTAGCCAAGAAATTGACTAGGTATCGCTTCTCCGAAATGATCTATTTTGTGTCCAGTGGGACGTAAAACTTCATCTCAGCCAATCAACCTGTAAAATAATTGATAGCCAAGAGCGCGGATGCATATACGCGGATAGCTTCAGAACATCAATGTATCCTGGCACAATGTATACAATGTGTTTGCACAGTGTTTGTATAATTCTCTGTGTGAATTTTCTGCGTTTTATATGCTGTGGTTCTTGCTCGTACGAGTTCTTAGGCACTGCTCACGTCTGGTGAGCAATAATAAAGATTTAGATCCGGTTTTTACAAAACAACATCTGAATAAATTGATCATTATCTGCCGGATTTAATGCCGGATTAAATTAACGGGAGATTAATTTGCTGTGGAAAAACCGGACCTTACTGGCTCACTTATACTTACACTATGATCGCGATGCAGAGAGGTTGAAGACAAGCACCTGATCGGCGATGTAGATGACGGTGGCTGGCGTGATGTGCTCGCGAGCGTGAATTCCTCCGTCCAGCCAGATACGCCACTTGTAGTTCTCACCCGGCGTGTCGCTCAGCTACAACCGTGTCAGCTTCACACTGTAACTCCGTGTCGGCCCTCGTACAACAGGCCGCAACCAACACGCTGGCCGCGAGCGCTGCTGTCCAGGATGAACATACGCCGCATGCCGAGGTGGGCTGGACATACAGGTGCTGCCCCTGGCGTGACAGATGGATTATTCGCAATATGGGTGTATTGTATATTGGATCGACCTTTACCGCTTTCCGACAGACGTGGTAGGCGTAACACGATATGCCCCCTCCCCCGACGACGGGAGTTCGACGGCGCATATCGAAGGTACAGCCATCTAGCGAATGCTTCTGAAGCAGAGCCGATCACAGCTTCGTTGCTGTTTCAGCCACTTCCAGGCCTGCTGAAAAGTGAGTTCGACTTCCAGCATGGGGTTTCCTATTCGTGTTCCGTAGTAACCATAGCTTTTGAGACAGACGGACTGATGGCGATGATGCAGATGTTGGCGACCCAGTTCGATGTGGCTGCGACAAATCACGTCAACTCACTTCAGATAAAATGAGGTCAGATGGGACGAGATTGGTGAATGTTTATGTGCACGGCCGAATGCGGTCGAAGGAGTAAATTAGCGGCGGCGGCGACGCCGGTGAAAGAAACGTTTCAATAGCTCAGAAGAATGACAGGTGCGTTATTAGGTCGACGATGACATACGGCCAGTCGGCGTGTTGTGTCTTCACACCGCCACCCTCTGATTGGCTGCCGCCTAGCGCCATAATTGCAGGTAGAACCAACGTTTTCACCTGACCCGTTTTAAAGCGTCGACGTTGACGACACGAGGAGAATAATTGGCACGTACACGCGCGTGCAAAACCATCAAACCAACCCGCACCTAGTGATCGTGGATTAAACGACCCCCTCAATGCTTATTTATAGACCACGCCTAACCAATTTTTGTAAAAATTACAACCCAGCAATATCCTTCCGACCTGAAGCGTAATGGTTAAGGCGTTGGCTTGCGACTGAAGGGTTGCCAAGTTCGATTTCCGGATTTCCACTGCTAGGTAGCCATATTGGACAAGTTGTTCACACACATGTGCCTCTGTGACGCTGTGTAGTATCATCTTTTTTATGATTTTTGCAGTTTTTGATCCGTCGATGTTAACATATAAACAAACTGTTGTATTTTATTTTTTATATTTCTTGTTTTATTGCCAATTTCAGTACTTCTTATAGCCATTTGTTAAAAAGAGCAATTATGCATCAGCACACCAAATATTGCTGAAATTGATCCAACTGTTTTCACGACATCGTGATTTTTTTCTCGATTTTCCAGATAAAGGCCGCTGCCATAGTGGATTGTGAAAATCGCGCAATTTTATTGGCTGACAAGGTCCAGGGGCCGAGATGCATCATCGTACAAAAGTGGGTCAAAATCGGGCAATCCGTTGCGGAGATAATGCGATTTTTCGATTTTTTAAGATGGCGGTCGTCCGCCATGTTGGATTTGTTTAGGGCGCATTTCGACAGCCAATGTAGAGTATATACTGGGCGGTCTCTATTATACTGTGCGATCAATGAAGTACATGTAGTTTTGATAATATGAAAGTTTTAATATTTGGCGAGTTTGGCCGGAAAAACGCCTATTTACGACGTATGACCCACGCATCTAACCATATACGTAACTCTATCCCAAAATTTGACCTTTTGACCTTAGAATCAATGCATGCCTACAGCCTGTCATCGACTATAATTCTATCGATTTTGATGTTGATAGCTAAAGTTATTTTTCATTTAGAGCGCGGACAAACAAACGGACAGACAGACAGACGGAACTGATCACCATACACACGCCTCAGTTACCGTCTGCGTCGGTCAAGCTGGAATTCCACGAAACCGACACCGATAAAGACACCGACACCGACATTATGGATGCGCCCATCGTGTAATTTTGTAAACGTGTACACGATAGCTTATCGTGTACAATACACGTGTAGGCCTACACTTGTACACGTGCGCATACAGACACCCTCGCGAGGATCCTCACGAAGAAAATCGCGCGTGTCGGACAAGTCGGCGAGGATCCTCATGCGTGTCCGGCTCGTGGAGAACGAATAAGTTATTCCTTTGGCAAGCTGAACGGGGAAGTCGCCGCGGACACGCCGACATCCTCGCGACGATCCTCGCGCAGAAGTCGGCGAGGACGTCCGTGTCGGTGTCCGTGTCCGTGTTGGCGTTGTGGAATGCCAGCTTTACAAAAGCTGTGCCCGTGTGCCGTGAACCGCGGAGAATCACGCACTATAGTGACTAGTCTCGTGACCTCATCCTGTCATCATTCACCGTCGTGCTTCGAAGAACTAGCGCGCTGCTGCGTGTAGCCCGCCGCCAGGGCAAAACCATCTCAGTGCAAAAACACGACCAACAGGTCACAACACAGAATCGGCACCGGTAGGCTGTGTCCATGTAGAGTCATTAATTAACGCGACCGGCCTTTGTGGACCTGTCGCCGTTTTGACACGTGCACAGTACGGTACGAGAATATGAAAGTTTTAATAGTTGGCGAGTTTGGCCGTATACGCCGGTTAGACTCGTATATTTGTACTGTATGTATTACTGAGCGAAAATAAGCGAAAATAAATACGATACGATGCTGAAGAATGCACGCGTATTGCATAGGCAGATGCATCCCGCCATGTTTTTTTTCCGCTCCTCGTCTTCCTTCTCCTCCCATATCTGTAATCAGCTTAGAAATCCTGTCCGGAAGAAAGCAACAAGCTCCAAGGGAAACCGGACGGACGCCAACTGTAGTTTTTGCGTGAAACCGCCAAAAGTCACATTTTACGGAAGTCTGATTATCTTGAAACATGTGTAGCAATGTACTTGTACATTTTATCATGCCTGCGGCTAAGTTGGTAGCATGACCTTAGTCCCCCTAAATAAACAAATAAATCTACCCAAAGGGGCGCCGAGTTTGGTGAATTCAGTTTACTTTGAATGTGCAATTTAACAATGCCAGTAGTTGTCGTTCGGTGTCTTGCACGTTATAGCGCTCTGCGAATGTGTTTCATAGACAAAGCTAGTGTCACTTTTCCAACAGTTCCTCTGGTATACAAACGTCATTTCGTGTCGGTGCCAAAACTACCACTAGCCAGTGATCTAAGAGAATGAGTCACAGCTGTCGCAGACGAACCACTTCAACGAGATGCGTCCATCACGCTCTAGAGGTGGACGCTCAGTGTGATAAACTGGCGACAGTTGTCGGTCGAACTGAGTTATCGACACTTGCATCGATCGACAGGTCGTATAACGAAATTTTTAAAAGTAGAGTTTGGGTCGAAGTTCAGAGAAAAGTACACCTCTATGGAGATACCAGAAGTTTTTTTTAAAGACAATGTTAGATAAGCCGAAAACGAGCGAGATCCGTTTAACCGTTTCGATGCAATACAGGCTTATGACAGACAGTCGGGCGGACTTGAATATACCGCAGTAGCATAGCGTCGCATTCCACGATGCCGACAGCGACAGCGACACCGACTCCGACTCGCCCGACACGCCTACATCCTTACGTCCGACACACGCGATTTCCTGAAGTTATTCCTGTGGCAAGCTGAACGACACGCCGACTTTCTCGCGACTATCCTCGCGAGGATGTCGATGTCGTGGAATGCGGGCTTAAACAGACTCAGATGATGATGATGATGAGACGAAAGTATTGTGCGGAGCTTAACGGACACGCACGTACATGTACCTTGAGCACTCGTAGTGGTCGTCGTTCGTATGTTTCGCCGATGTCAATCAACTGTGCCAGATGCGGATATCGTTTACACACGTCTGTCTGCCACTGTAAGATCTGTGACAACCACACACAACAAGACACACGGTTACAAGTCCAGTTCACACTGACGCAGACGCCGAGGCGACGATACTCGACAGTTTCGTGGCGTCGGCGGAAGTGTGAACTGCGCATTAATTAACACGACGCAATGTTCCCACATATGTAGCATTAACTAAAATTCAAGCAATTGGCGAAAAGCGCGTCGCCGCTAATATTTTCATAGACAGATCGAAAATGTTACCAAGTTTATTAATAGATTATGTATAACTAAGAAAGACCTTTGCAGCTTTCATCGGTTCACGAGATATAGTTACTGTATTGTCGCGGGCCGTGTAACGAAAACAACACCGGCGTTTTTGTTATACATCAAGTTGTACAACAAATACTGTACAAAACAAATCGAACCGATGGAGTTCAAGTAATAGTGTTGGCTCATGTGTTCAGGTCTTTACTTATTTAACGTTATCTATCAAATGTGCAAATAACCACGCGGCGTTAAGAAGTGTTTAACTGTTCATATCACAAATTCCACCTCATCTCACCTGACCTCATCTCAAATGAACTGAATGCCTGTGAAATGACCCTGTTCACCGTGACTGCGACCAATCAGAATCATCAGAATGGAGTAGGTCTTCTGTTTGTGCATGCGTATTGCGTCGCGTGACGGATGTGATTTTGGTTTGTTTTGTTGGCCATTATCAAGTAGAAAATATTCAAAAGATATGAATCGGTTCAGGTTGGATGAAATGAGGTCAGATGAGGTCAGACGAGGTGAGATTTGTGATATGAACAGTCCTTTAGTCGATATCGACGGATACGCCGAGGCAGAGACAGGGAGAAGGAACGCTAGGTATTTATATAGTTGGCCGATTATTATTGACACGTGAAGCCAATAAATCACAATCAGCTGACTGTTGTAGGCCTACCTCATCATAGCGGGCGTATCTACCGACGATATCGAACTCTTCCGCCGCATCCATGACGTCATTGCTCGCGTCATCATCTGCTGCATCCGTCGTCGTCCTGCGATCGGCCACAACACCATCCACTATTACTATTATTAGGCTCATCACACACGGCCACGGTAG
>Ga0209782_1002245_pt1 | contig 10677 bp, 8 predicted proteins | sample WorMetmaBAHAMAS1_FD_187390 | JGI IMG/M metagenome (GOLD analysis project Ga0209782, IMG submission 187390) | Marine gutless worms symbiont microbial communities from Max Planck institute for Marine Microbiology, Germany - Inanidrilus... | ecosystem: Host-associated > Annelida > Digestive system >...
GTTTCCTGGAGTTGTAGTCGTTTTGTTAAAGCTGTATTCGTCTCTACTGAAGTCATGGTCGTTTTTACTAAAGTTGTGGTCGTTTCTGATGGAGTTGTGTACGTTTCTGATAGAGCTATGGTCGTTTCTGTTAATGATGTCGTCGTCTCTACTATGCTGGAGTTGTCGTTTTTGTTTTTTTTTGTTTTGTTATTTTTTTCGTTAGGGTTGTAGTAGTTTCTACTAAAGTTGTCGTAGTTTACCTGAAGTTGTAATCCTTCCTGCTAAAGTTGTATTCATCTCCACTGGAGTCGTGTGTGTTTTTTTTTACTAAAGTTGTAGTCATTTATGATGGAGTTATGTACGTTTCTGATAGGGTTGTCGTCGTTTGTGTTAAAGATGTTGTCGTATCCGTTAAAGTTTAGTAGTTTGCTGTACTTGTAGTCGTTTCTGCTAAAGTGGTCGTAGTTTCTGGAATTGTAGTCATTTCTGTTAAAGTTGTAGTCGTCTGTACTGAAGTCGTGGTCGTTGGTACCTAAATTGTGGTCGTTTCTGATGCAGTTGTATACGTTTCTTATAGTTGTCTTCGTTTTTAATAAAGTTGTGAACGTTTTGATAGAGGTATGGTCATCTCTGTTTAAGATGTCGTCGTCTCTACTGTGCTGGAGTTGTCGTTTTTGCTGAAGTTGTAGTCGTCTGTACTGGAGTCGTGGACGTTTGTACTGAAGTTGTGGTCATTTCTTAGATAAAGTTGTCGTCGTTTCTGCTGAAGTTGTTGTCGTCTCTGCTTAAGTTGTAGTCGTTTCTACTACAGTTCTGGTCGTTTCTAATGGAGTTGTGGACGTTTTTTTGATAGAGCTATGGTCGTTTCTGGAGCCAAACTTTCAGACTTTTTATGTGAGCATTTACACAAGATATGCTGCGAATTTTATTGAAATAACTGATAGTGTTCCTCAGATACAGCAGTTTAAACTTTAAAGTTCACTTTTCAAATAAACATGCAGTTGCACATTGAATATGCATGAATAACAAATCAATTTTTTACAGCCTTTCATCAACAATCCAAATGTTTCAATCATGAATGTCAGATGCCTATAGCTCACTCTGTATTTAAACAGACTTTCTCAATGTCAGTACCCACCAGTTACAACAACACACGATCAAAATCTGTTGTAAAATAAAAGAATTGCCTTATTCATGAACTCGTGAAGCAAATAATTCTGTATCGTCGACAAAATTGGTCTTTTATATCAGCATTACGTTGGCCAGCTTTGGCATGTGTCTTTGATAGTGTTTTAGCATAGTACCTCACACATGATAATCCATTGGCACATCCATATGGTGCATTTTCTGTTATTTTTACATCAAATTTGCAGTTTAATTACTAGTTCACTTAGAAAACTGTACTTTTAAGTTCAAATGGTTGTAATTTTTAAACCATAGCAAATATTTTGACGAAATTAGCAGCGTATGTGGTGCGAGTCCTCCCCTATGAAAGCTGTAAATTTGGTGAAAAAAATCTTTTACAGAAACTGAGATTATGAATATTTGAAGTACACATTTTAAATACTTTCTGGTATTCTGAGTTAGTATGTGACACACTCTCTATGAAAGTAATCTTTAGTAGTATTTCAAATAACTGTATTATAATATTTGCTTTTTCAGAGAATAAAAACTACAGTTTAGTCTATAAAAACAGTTTCATTATTAAGGACGAATACTGATAACTGCTGAGTCTAACGGTAGCAGAATTTGAAAACTCTATCAGCACTTGGCAAAATTACGTGCAACAGAAAAGTGACAGTTTCTTTGATTCACACTGCCCAGTATAGTGCAGGTTTTTGCATTAAACTGCAACTGTCTGCGTGTCAGAGCGGAACTAACGTGTAAGGTGTTAGTAAACACAGCCAGCATAGTTCAACAAACATAAGAACAGCTGGGGTGGTCGTGGCCACAAAGCTCTCATCATGAGTGTGGGCTCGTTAAGACCTGGTTGAAGAACTCGGCCAGCAGACGGTCGAGCCACGGTGTAGCGACATTTAACGGCCGCATCTCATTAGATATGTCGGCCACTTTTATCAGTATCTGCATTAGCTACATATGAAAACAATCGGCATCAAACAAAACTTAAAAAAAAAACAATCACCAGTAGGCCTACAAATATGCTCATTTAATCATGCTATGCTTGCTGTAGTTACTATGGAAGTACAAGTCAGTAACTCCAGGGCTCAAAAAAGTTTCTGAGCAACACGTTTGCTGACCATTGCAGTATTCTTTATAACCGTGAAGCTTCACAAAGCCTACATAGCAGTGTTCAGACATGACTAATTTCAGTTAAACTTTAACCAACAGATGCCTTTCACGAAAATGTTGTGTGTGTCAGGCTATTGGCGAGGATGTCACAAGGATACTACGAGAATGCTATGAGAAAATTGCTCCCATGAAATTTAAGCTTTACTCAACAAATGCCATATTTTAGACACTTCAGCTAGTATGCTATATTTACACAAGCCTTATAACTCAAAAACCACAGCTTAAAGTTTTGCAATGTCTGACAAATGAGGCATATGCATTGTCTATCTGCGAATGTTGTATGTACTATGCACGTATGGTTGAATGCACTAATACGACAAAAAAAATAATTGGAAAATGAAAATACAGATTAACTTTTCGTTAAACTACATTTTCTGTTCTGCTGAAAGTTTAACTGCAGTAATTGTTTAACTCACTTAAAAATTCTAGTCACCATTTAACGTTAGGCCAAACTGTTTGTAAGTTTAACCAAAGAGCATGCAGAAGGAAGTTGACTGATACTCATTGTACTGTTAAGGGCATGATGTCGGACATTAGCAGTTAACTAAGTGAACACAGTAACAGTGAAAGTCAACTTTGACAAGGTGTGTATGTATAAGCAACTTACAATCTCCTTCTGGTCTTTTGCGGTGATATCAAATGATGGAATGATGGCTCGAAATGTCTTGAGAATTTCATTGTGCTTTGCCATGTCTGTTGCCAATATACATCTACAATTGTATCGCATCAGCATCACTGCAAATAACAACGTACTGTTGACAAGGTAAATAAGCTGGAGAGATCAAGTTATCGTTATTGAGGTGACATGTGGGAAGCAAACAGAGTACATAATGTGGCAGCAGTGATAACAAGGATCAGTACTTCAGAAGTGCATTGACAGAAGTTCAGCAACTACCTTACTTACACTAACTGGTGAATGATTCTCTGTAAAGCTGAAAAGCAAAGTATATCCATCGCATGTGAGTAGATGTGGCAGTGAGACTGAGACATGGTCAACAAAAATGGAGTATGATGTAAAGTTGGTTAGACCTGAAACATGATCAGATAAAAAAAAACTGAATTGCAGAGATCACAGAACTGTGCGTGTGTGTCTGTATGTGTGTATAAACTGTAAAAACGACAGACTTGATCATGCCTTCGCGGACACGTCGGTAGGTTTCGCTGTCCAGCTGAGAGAGGATGTTGACTTGTGGGTTACTGAGAATATCAAACGTTGCACAGCAGTGATGGTTCTCCAACGGAGAGACGTCGTTGTATGTCAGCGCCAGCTCAGTTTGAGCGTTCACCTATACGTATAATGAATGGTGTCACCATCATGCATCAACAGCAGCAGCAGCAATACGACGAAGACCAGTCAAGTAATGAAAAACTAAAAATGCACGGTACAGCCAAGCATGTAGCCCGCCGGCCTAGCAGTGTTGCTTCCTAGCAAACAAAACTGAAACAAACCAGAGTGCCGATTAAAGCCTCCTGTGCACATTACAGCCTCGCAAACTCCAGAGTTATCGGGCAGAAGCTCATCAAAACTGCAATAAGACCACAATGTCTACAGCTGGCTGGCTGTGGCTTAGCCCATCCGCAGCTCAAGCTTTTAGTGGCAGATGCGATGTCTACTTGTAAACAGGCATGAGTGAATACTGGTACCTGGTATGTGTTGTTGCATCCTGGATGATCAAGATCATGGCATAGTGCAGACAACATCAGTATCAGTACATCATAGCAGTCCAGTTTGCTGGTCATCTCAGTCAGCAATATCAGTGCATATGTCTGTACACACAGTCGACAGCATTCCAAACAATCCTCCTATTAACCGAACAAATGACAACAATCACACCAGCACCAATGCCAAGTCAAGAAACTCTGCAGATGCTGAGATAGTGCAATATGTAAGCCACTGGACACAAATATTATTGCAGGTAAAGAGCAAAACTCGACATTTTCCATACCACACTGGTTTTTCTAAGTAGAATTCTGGATCACAGTATGTAACAATGTGGGTCATCTGAGGCATGCAGGTAGCAAAGACACTAATCTATTCCGTTATGTGCCCATTTTCACTTTTTGTTGCACTATGTGATCACAATTCACCAACGTTGCAGACAAACAGACAGACGGACGTCATGCTCATGGCATAACCGTAACATGTATATGGCATGTTGTGCTAAAAACCATATTAGAAAGCTGCTAGTAACAGTAGTAACACCAGCAATCACAACTGAAAATCAGCGATCACTGTCATATCTGAGCTATATTAGTTATTGTTTTTAGTTTCTTTCTTTTTCCTCATCTTTTTTGTTTCACTCTCCCCGATAGGGAAGTGGAGTAGTGTGCTGAGCATGTCTGTCGGTCTCTTTGCATGCATATCTCAGAAACCACACACCCAAACTTTATTGCGTGTATGTTATCTACGGCCGTGGATCGGTCTTGGTTTGTATGTCATCGCTGCGATACGTTATGTACTACAAGTTTTGTGAATGACGTCATGTTTTCCTATAATGGGCCCCACAATGTTACGATGCTACAACAGCAGCATTACTGCAATGTTGTTCATGCACGAACACCATTACTGCGTCGTATTGGTTGTATCTTGTCCCAGATAATGATACATGCCAAGGATAGACGAGTCCTTCATGACGACGGCAGAGTATGTGAGGCGTCACTGCACTCTCTGGTTTTAGCACGGTAGTTAAGCTGACGTGAGTGCACTATAAATATTTCATATATCGCATCTTGTGATATCAGTGGCCACCAGTTACCACCAGTGGCTACAAGCCTAAAAGTGACCACTACAGACCAGAATTGTCCACCACTGAACATAAACCATCTCTATTAATTATCACCGACAACCAGCAAGCCATTAGTCTCAAGTAATTGAACGGTGCCTGACATACCATCTGCATGACTGTGAACGCATGCCTGAAGTTGTGAAACGGTACATCATTGTACGACTGATAGATGACGAACAACCAACGCAAGAACACTGACGCCTGGCAGTTAACACGTTAATTAATTAAATTCACTAGTAGAGTTTGTCAGGAATACACACAGTACATTACTACCACTACTACAGCTTTTATGGCCATAGTACAGGACAACCTTCAACCTGTGTTAGCTGGCATCCACAGTCAAAAACAGCAGGATTTGCGGAAGTACAGTTTTACTGCCCACATGCCCTTGCTGATGACAGCTATTGCATTAGGATTAGGCACAAGGTGCTAGAGATAGGGATCTCTTCAATGGTGTTACTGCACTGTCTCTGTAGCTGTACCATGTAGAACAATACAATACAGTTCAATACAAAGTCCTAGAGTCAGCCCAGTTAAATTCAAAACAGAACAACTGTTCATTGCAGAGAGTGAATTTTACAAACTACAAGCTGTATTTAAAAGATATGTCGTTAACTTATGTGCTCGTCAGAAAGCACCATGAAAATCAATGAGTCGCAGGAAAGACAATAGATTTATTACACAAATACCACATTATCACATGACCCTCCATCTATCTATCACCAGTTTCATTCCTGCTGCAAAGTGCAAAATACACAACGTAAAATCACGGAAAGGTCAAACTTGGAAATACATTTGTTTTGTAAATCAAGATAAAATGCAATTCTGGGGTTACACATGCTGAAGTCACAGGGATGCAGATTTGTCATCTGTCATAGACAGACTTTTAAATAACGAACATCCAACAAAATAAGCTTAGAAGCAATCATGTATGTCATCTATAACATTTCTAGCAGTTTTAACATTTTTTTTAGTTTTTTTCTTTTTCGTCATCTTTTTTGTTTCACTCTATAATATTAATAGCTTACATGACTAGTGTCACAAGTAAGATAAAACAAACACCTTACAAAATACACCTCTGTAAATAAGTACGTAAAGTAAACAACTTATATAGTGCCATAGTCAAAAGAGAATCAGGGAACACCAAATTTAGGTAATGTTTTCTTTCTTCCTATAATCATTTAACACCCAAATAATAAGATTCAAAGTTCCGAAAAGTTCTGAATATAAAATGCAACACAATGACAAAAAATGACATAAATCAAACTGTGACAGTCTGATGCATACATCAATGTTACATTTGGTAAGTAGATCAAGGTCATTAAACATTTGTTGGATAAGAATGATCATCTGAGCATCAGTCCATGGCCAGTTGTCAAACGACAGCTTACGAAGATTTTCACGAATATCGCACGACACAAATCCATCACTAAAAACAATGCAGCAAATACATATACAAACATGGAAACAGTTCATTAGTCTGAAGGGTCACTGGTCCAAAAGTTTATAATGACTCACGTTTAGCGTGTGTCATTTGCGGCACCATCTGTTGACTACAAGTGTTCCTGGGTTGATTAGAGTCGATAGGGTTAGGGTTAGGGCTAGGGTCAGTGTAAAAGTTAGTGTTTCACAAGAATAGTTTGTACAACACTTAAGAGTTAACTTGCATTTCGTGCTATGTCTTGAAAGGATGGAAATTGTACGATTGGCAAAGGAAAGCCTGTGGAGATAAAATCTCCCATCTTCTTGTCAGCTTCAACTGGCGACAACCAAGAACAACGCCGTGTGCAGCAGAAAATCAGCTGCTGCACATGGTCACTGTTCCTGACCGTCACTTGTTTTTGAAACAGTAAACCTTCATACTAGTGACCCTTCGGACCAATGACTAGTAACCTATAAACATGACTGCCAACGCTTCAGAAAGATGAAAAGAAAATTCACAAAACCAATCAATTTCTCTTAGTTTTAAAAACTATCACATTAAGTGATAGCATAAATAAAAAAAATTGAGAATAAGTAAAAATTTCTGCTCAAATTATTAAAACAAAAGGTAACTTTTACAATTACATAAATGTGGTAGCCAGAAGTGCATTCAGTTTGGAAAATAAACTTTTGCACTTGCTGTTTTAAAGAGGTGGCTTTTACATCAAAGAAAAAACTGAAATCAATTTTATTTTTCAGACAGACAGACAGACAGACAGACAGACAACCAAATGATAATGATTAGAAAGGTGTAACATTGGTGTATGTTTGACCTAAGTTGATCCAATTCCTCCATCAACTGCTTGACTTGCTCAAGAGATGTATGAGGTGGAGTAGTCTTGTCCCAGAACGGACTGAGTGATGAACTTCCTGACAAGTCTTTGTACAGGCCAAGCCAACTCAGGTAATCATATGTCTAACACCGCAAGTTCGTCAATGATCATCCATGACCACACACATGCACAATACATAAGTAATTTTATCACAGCTTTCATTGCGCTGGCAACAGGGATGATGATAACTGATAAATTAATTGATTAATTTCTCCTGACTGATCGATGAAAATATCTGAGTCATGTGATATCCATACTGTTCATCTATCTCATGTTCCCATCTCAAAAACCATGCATTTTAGAACATGTAATGTTTCATTCATTAAAATTTCCATATAACAATATTAACGTTATTTCACCTGCACAGTGATGCATGTAGACTTTCAACGGGCACCACAGTCCAGCCTGATCCACAATATACATCATGACTGCCATGTGGGGTATATGATTGACATGCTGCCGTTTCTTCTCTTTTTATTTATTTAGCCCACTTGGCAAACTTGCTAAAAGGGATATATGTTTTATTTATATTTAATGCTCTCCTTGGAGCCAAATTATCTCAGGATGTACTGGTGGACCAATCTTTACCAAATTTTCAACATATGGTAGAAATATGATTGCAAATAAATGATCTCACCTTCGGCAGCCAATTCTTTCGAGGGCGGCAAACTGACAAAACTGGCCTCTGCCACCTTCATTTGTTATATTAGCATTCCAAAACAAAGTGGAATATCACAACGCCGATAGGCATGTTCACAGCAGCAATGACCACACTACAAATATTTGAGATTTGGTCCAGTAACCCTGGAGTTTACAAGGATAAACTGTATACAGCAGCTGTCGATCAGCATTCAGTTTAGTTTAACTACGTGTGCTAGAGGGCAACACTGCTAGTCTGGGAGGGCTACACACTAGGCTTTGCCATGCATTAATAGGTTTAGTTAATTTCAATCGACGTTTAATTGACTAAAGGCCAGCAATCAAGTGACTAAATATCTTAGTCATGTGTTATTGCTAAGTATTTTTTTGTTTAAACTTAAGTCTCACACCAAAGATTATCATATCAGTTGTGCCTCTGTCTATGCATGTGTCCGTGATGTTAGTGTAGAGTGGTTAAATGATAAAAAAATTAAGTTAATTTCGAATACAATGGTTACTACAGAGGACAGACGTTTTATTAGATGGGATCAAGAATCAAGATCCCATTATGGAAAGGCAGATCTCCCCAGACAGGAGAACTATTTGACGTTAAAAAATTTCATCTGGCTGTTATTGATTTACATTCTAAATTCAAATGTGCTTTTTAGTCACCGTGAGCCATCCAGCAGTTCCTTGTATCTTGTAAACCAATGCACAGATTAATCTCAGTTTCAACAACACATACCCTTACATAGTACCATCAGTATATAAATCTAAGATTTCACTACACTGTCTTTTCTGCATTGTTGGCAATAACTAGAAAGTAAACTACATGGAATATAGCAGTTTGGAAACATGTCTTACCACTACAGGAACTCACAAGCCATATGGGAGTATTACCTGCCACCCAGCAGAAGTGATTCCCATCTTTACTCCAACCAATTAAGGCTGGTACTTGATTTAGTAACCACGAGGGATGCAAGGCTGAGTTACATACAACCACTTGCACATTTCACAACGCATTGCTTAGCCAATTAGTTGCATAAATCACCTTATTGTATCAGAATATGCATTTTAGGTATGAAATCTGCAATTTATTTAACATCTGTAGTATAGACATTAATGAATGATCTCCAGTTTACTGTGCAGTTCCAGAAATGTCTGAAAGTCTGTTTATTTGTGTGTCTGTTGGTCAGTGTGTCTGACCTCCAGCTTATCGTATAGCGCATCCACTTCCTCTTTTAGTTCCAGCACACTCCCTGGTACTTCTGCACTGTGAGATGTAACCCTCTCTTCGATCATCTGCATTCTGACAAACCAACAACACATCTACAGGGTGCGCCAATAAAAAACAATCCCCTAGAAAAAATGCTGCATTTCAGCCATGGTAGTACGGATTTAAGCCAAACTTTCAAATTTTGTATGTGAGTACTCACACAACATATACTGTGAATTTTATTAAAATAACTTATATAATTCCTCAAATACAGCAGTTTAAACTTTAAAGTTCACTTTTTCAAGTGAACATGCAGTTGCACATTTAATATGTACGAATAACAAATCAAATTTTTAACAGCTTTTTATCAACAGTTCAAATGTTTCAGTCATAAATGTGAAATGCCTATAGCTCACTCTGTATTTAAACAGACTGATGGCAATGTCAGTGCCCACCAGTTGCAGCAACACACGATCAAAAACTCTTGCAAAATGATACAATTGCCTTCTTAACGAACTCGTGAAGCAAATCATTCTGTATCGTCGACAAAACGTCTTTTATTTCGGAATTGTGCATGCCATCTTTGGCATGTGTCTTTGATAATTTTCCAGCATAGTACCTCACACATGTTAATCCATTGGCGCATCCATATGGTGCATTTTCTGTTACTTTTACACCACAATTGCAGTTTAGTTACTGGTTCACTTAGAAAATTGTACTTTAAAGTTCAATTGGTTGCAATTTTTAAACCATAGTAAATATTGTAACGAAATTTGCTGTGTATGTGGCCTGAATCCTCCTCTGTGAAAGCTGTAAATTTGGTGAAAAAATCTGCTTCAGTAACTGAGATAATGAATTTTTCCTAAGGGATTGTTTTTTATTGGCGCACCCTATATATGTGCACATCAACAGCAGCAACCACAGTAGCACACAGCATGAACAATGTGAGTAGACAGAAAAAACATGATGGTAGAACAACGAATGTGAAGGGTGTTGCTGCACCAAAACTACACTTAGTGTGAAGCTAAGACCAAGAATATTGGCAAATGTTAATCGTTCTGGAATAAAATCAATATTTTAGACCTTATGATTGGTAGAAGTGGTACAGAAAATATATGAATCTCACCGTGCTGTTATTTTGTCAATGTCAAAAGTCATCTGTGCCGAAGCAGCTGTGTCTAGACAATCACAAAATCAGCAGATTTCTACAACTAGCACCAAGTAGTCTGCCATCATTCCACCACTGCAACAAAACTGACTACCTTGACACATTCACATTTAGAAAAAGTGAAACTTGAGGGTAAACTGGAGCAGGTTTTTTTTTTACATCCGAGTGCCCTTCTAGTTACCCAGCAAATAGTGACAAAGCGCTGAATTAATAAATACCCGTTATATAATTATAGCAGTAAGTAAAATAACAGCAGTGTCG
>Ga0209782_1002246_pt1 | contig 10674 bp, 4 predicted proteins | sample WorMetmaBAHAMAS1_FD_187390 | JGI IMG/M metagenome (GOLD analysis project Ga0209782, IMG submission 187390) | Marine gutless worms symbiont microbial communities from Max Planck institute for Marine Microbiology, Germany - Inanidrilus... | ecosystem: Host-associated > Annelida > Digestive system >...
CAACTCTGGTGAGACCTGAAACTTGCTACAAAAATCTGAACGGCTGAAATCAACGCACATTATTAATCATATCAACGTAATATGACTAGCAAACATATTACAATGCTATTAATAATGGGCTGGCAGTCATTTATTACAAAATCTGCTACATTTCTTTTGTAGAATAACTTGACTATTTTAAATACAGCCAGTAACTTAAAATGCATTTAGTTATCGACTAGAAAGTGGAAATGGACAGAAAAGTGAACAAATAAAAGAAGAAACAATACAGTCAAATGACCACTACATTAGATGACTTAATGATTTAAAGCTAGTTTCTCATGACAAACAAAGATGTGTCAAACAGCTGATTTGTAGTTAATTGCACATCTTCAGCTGGTCGCTTCAAAGACTAGAATATTATCTAGCCATGTCGAAAATGTAAAACTCTCCAGCGACTGAGCGACACTGACATGCCACACAAACAACTCAGTTCTTGTGACAATCAACTAAGAAACAAACTGTGCTACTTCGGAAACCTCAGTCAACACTGGACAGCAACGTGAATGCTAAGAAATGAATGACGAATCACGCAGGATTAAAATATCCTGCAAATCAAGGTTATAAAATGCTGGAGAACTGTTAAATGAATGTACAGCAATAACTACAATCAACTTGTGTCCTCCGCATTAAGCAACAAGCAAAAAACTCACGCACATGTGATGCAATTGTGCCGAGACTGCAACCTGCTGTAATATATGTGCAGCAAAACGAGCAGTTGCTATAAACACTGCAATTCATGACGTGGCAATGCTCATAGTTAATGGCAAGATTTAAGACTTTGCATTTTCTCGGCTCATTTGCAACAAACAAACCGAAAGAATATTCCAAACACTGCAGAGTACCTCAAATATGCATATGTAAAATATTCTGCGTACAGTGATTTTTAAATAACTTACAATTACGTGCATATAGCGAATTATGGAACATAAAGCATGAACATAATGTGCAGATCAACAAGATGATTGCAACAGTTATCACTGTACACTAATTATCAGCTCACCAATGAAACTAATGCAATAGTTCACTGAAACAGATTTAACAATTGGTATTACCAGCTGTACTTTGTGCATCAGCTATAGGCCTACTTGCAGAAGACATGAAACCACGCTACCTTGAAAATGGATGCCAGTTAACATGGTGGACTCCATCCATCAGCTGTGATATGGATGGCTGTGAAATTTTTATAAAACTGGCAAGTTATTTGCAAAACTTTTGCAATTTTCTGCCTATTTATGCTTTTTCTCAATATTTTTGTATTTTCAGCATACTTCCAACTACCGGTAATCAACTATGTGAACCGTTTGTGTTTAAATGGATCAGATTGTTTTCTTCGTTTGACTGGAGACAAGAACTTAACAGCCTGTATCTTCTCAATGCTGCTAGTTAGTCAACAGTGTTAGCATCAGTCATTCTGCCACTATGATATGCATTAACACAAATAGTTGATGTTGTGGATACTAAATCATTTTATGTCCAACAATATGCAAATAATATTCCGTTTAATGTCCACAAAATTGCCAAAACAAGAACAACCACACCCATTTAACGGCCTCTTTTCCAGGACAACCTGGGTAAGCCAGTATCAGGAAAGCGGAACCATTCTGGATTTTAATAAAGCAAGTGATGACGGAGTGGCAATAGCAACAGTTGGACCACATGCAGATCATGTGCACTTGACTCCAGACAGATAACCACACCAGCATACGAATGAGTAAGTTAAGGTTTAACATCCCACTCGACACTAAATAGGGAGGGCATTTCGAGGACAGTCTTCTCAGCCAATCTCTTGGCTAGTACTGAGAAAATAAAAATCATGGAGAAAAAGCAGGGAGGAAAAACACAAACAATACAATAAACCTAGGCTAACACAAAACGAAATCTACAACCACTAAATCGACAAAACACAAATCATCAAACACAAAAACATAGAATAAACCTAAACAACGAAACTACCCATTTAGTCAGCTCTTACGATGTCTGGCCTATTCTCAAAGAAAAAGATAAAGAAGTAACTAAGAAAGGAAATGATAAGCAAAAATTTAAGTATGTTACAAGAAGCAAAAGGAATCCAGTGATGAGGTAAACAAACACACAAAAATCTATTTAGTGCTGATTAAGTTATTAACTGGGTTAAGAGGTTTTTTAACATTCCACTCGACACTAAATATGTCATATCTGAGACACTCTTCCCAGCCAAGCTCTTGGCTAGTACTGAGAAAATCAAAATTAAAGCTGGGTGAAAAAATCATAACAATATCATAAACCTAGCTTAACATGAAACTAAGCCTATCACTAATAAATTGACAAAATACAAATGATCAAACACAAAAATACAATTACATAAAATGAACTGAGACAAATTATAACCCAGGTTTAGTCGCCTTCTACGACATCCGGCCTGGAAATGGAGCGGGGCTATTTCAAAGGAAAAGGTAAATGAGAAGTAAATAAGAAAGGAAAATATAAGCAAGAGAAAAAGGAAGCAAGTTACAAGAAGCAAAAGGAAGCAAGTGGTAATGGAAACAAACACACAAACAATCTATATAGCGCCAAAATTTACTTCCAGGGCGCATTAGGCTCCAGTGCCCACACGGGGTCACACCAGCACCCCATCACTCAATTTTTATGGGCCGGATGCTCTTCCTGCAACCCAATCAATTGAATAAATGCACCGAAGGCAAAACAAAATTGTCAAAAAATTGCCACTAAATTCAACACTTTCGCTATAAATTAGGTTGGGCCCTATCCATCATAATTGGAGCACGTCTGACCCATCGACAGGTGATGATAGCATCTGACACATTCTAAAAACATTTTTATTCTCAGCCAAGCAGTTCCAATTACACATATATCATTAAAAATAAATCCACAAGATAATGTAAAATCAAGAAACTACTGCTACTGTCACTGAAACAATCAACCACTTTCACAAAATGATCTACGCAACTGTGAGACTAGTACATTTCTCGTACAGTAACAACAGGAAACAGTTTCACATACGGAATGCTTAAAGGCAGAACGTGGGTGCGGAAAATGCATGTTAGTCATTAGCAAAACAATCTCGGAAATGAGGACAAACTGACAAATTCATCTTCTTTCATACATTGTACACACGAAATGTGCTGTCCGCAGTTTTCTAAGTAAATCTACATTCAGTGACAAATCAATAAAAAAAGTATCACTTTTTCACAGAGTTAACAACTTACTTACTGAAATGCTTGAACATTTAATGCTTAACCAGAATATCGAAAACAAATTCCAACACGGGATTCTAGGTGACTCTGGCTGGTCAAACTAAATGTAATGACACTAACATATCCCGAGTGCATGCATAACAACTACTTAAACATTGTAATTTACACCTGTCTGCCTACCACAGGAATAATTAGATATATGTATGCACGTCTACATGTACGTCAGTTCAATGATATTATGGCAACAGTTTACAATAAATAACTACAGCGGTGGAGTGGTCAACAACGCTGTACAGTGGCGACGCTGCTGATTCGGCAAAACTCGCTAAACACTCAAGGTTTAAGTGCTGCGAGCACTCATAAATTACACAGTGAATCTACAGGCTGGTGCAAAAACTGAGCCACTGAGCCATTATTAGCCCAAAAGGTGCCCTAGAATTTCTCAGGACAGTGTAGCAACACGGTTGATTTGGGCTTAACGGCACTTTCAACACAGACTAGGTTATATTGCATCTTTACGGCAATAATAAACAATGGAATATTAACAACAATTTTTAACAACTGCTAAATCTAAATCAGGTAGTTCAAAATTTGAGCAGTATAATATTACAAATACCTATAATAAGGTGTATGAACGAGCTGCATGTGGATGACTATTACAGACATACTGCCGAATCTCGCGATGAAATGTTGAGAATTGGTCAGCATGTGTCGAGGTTACAGGCCACGAATACACTGGCACCTTTTTCTTTGGCTCACAGTAGAAATGCACCGGTTTTCGCACCACCCTGTACAGCTGTCTCTCACGACGATGAACGGTCGCCGTCGACCGTGCCAGCGACGGCCGATGATGCTGTGCAGAGAATTGAGCTATTGCATGAAGAAGTCCGGATGAGAAGAGTCCGGGGGCGTTTCCTTCTCAAACCGCTTGGCTTCCTCCTGCATGCTCTGTTTTATCTTGAGAATTTCTGCCGACTCATTGTGATTCTGAACAATAAACAATTGCTTCTGTTTTTATGCTCTAAAAAGCCAGGAAATCTCTCGGAATGTTTACAAGCAGAGATATCCATCCAGTGCACAAGTAACAACATAAAAGCAGTAAAGATCCATTACTGTAAAAAATAGGCAGTCAGTGACTGTGGTAATACACGTTTGTCAATGTTCTTTGTGTTTCACATATCACTAGTCATGTCTACGGGACGTATTAGAATTAGTGCACAAAATCTTCTTTAGAATTAAATTACGATAAATTTTGATACTGTGATATTTAGTCACATTTCTATAAAGTGACAGAAAATATAGTCCTGCACAGGCATCTGTCTCCTCTGAAGAAATGAAGCAAGTCACATAGTATGGATGCCCATGCATTAATGCAGGCTGTAACAAGCAATATGTATTGGGGAAAACTTAGTTCAGTAGAGGACAAGTGGTTCACACCCAGATATGACCCTCAGCATGTAAAATCATCTACTCTGTGGAAGTTTAAAGAGTCCTAATACAGTAGTAATAATTATAATAACAACTGTTCAATCGTGGACAGGATGTGGAAAGAAAGAACTGATATTTGCAGTGAATGTGAATAACTTTGAAAGCTGAAGGTCAAGAAAGGTAATTAAATTAACGTTTTATGTCCAAAATACACATTTCGGAGACGTTATTTGCAGCCAATCACTTAGCACGGTACTGAAAAAATAATTCTAACACAACAGAAGCAGATAAGCACCAGCAAACTAAATGATACTGTAGCACAAAATAAACATAAAATAAAAGCAACATTTGGTCATCCTGTTTAGCATGGAAATGAAATAATCCTCAACATCCAGGGCACGTACTAAGCAAAAAGAAACAACAGTGAGTGAGTGAGTAGTTTCTTAACGGTACATCAGCACATTATAGGCCATTCAGTGCCATGAAGAGGTAGGGAGCGAACAGAGTAAATCGATATAATAAAATCAAATGATAATAAAAGAAACAACAGCATACAGGATTAATGCCATCTTGATAGTGTAAACTGCTGTAGTTGGGCATGTCAGCGGTGCCGGGTGTCGCGTCGTCACGCGGCGTCCCTGAACTTGTGTGTGGAGAATTCTTTACACTGTCAGTGAGTCGATCGTCTGCACAACATATGATGACAACTATGTTAACTAATGTCAAATTTTTTCTGGTTCAGTTTCTATATAAACTACCATATTAATTGCATAAATACAGATAAAAAATAACTGGCAAATTAATTGACTGACTGACTGACTGACTAAATTAATTGATTAATTATCCCTGATTTGCAGAATAAAAATGTATTAAATTCTAGTTCTACCATGTTACAAATATATCACTCAGGCACAGTCATTATTTGATGCATCAAACTTGTGTCATTTGGTGAATAACACCAAAATATATTCTGCTACAGCTGCTAGTGCCAAAGAAACATTTAAACTTAGAATGTTCACAATCCTAAATCAACATTTACAGCACTAACATGCAAATAAAATGCTGTAAAATATATCTGTTAAGTTACATAGCAATATGCTAACAGTAAGGCCACACTGATCTCTCAAATGTTATTTCTTTAAAACAAATTTATTCAATCAATAGTTTTCCAACAATCTTCATTAAGTTAACAAAAATGTAAAATCATGCATATTCTGTGCTTGTAAATACTATATATAATACAATGTTTCATAAATTGTTTAAATTCACATGATCCTTAAGATACTCTAAAGTATATTAATTTTTAATCAACTAAAACTTACAACAGTTAACTAATTAATTAATCAGCACAATCCACAGCCAAATGAGAAAGCAACTAAAGCTTCATTCACAGCTAATCTTTTGTTCTGACATCAAGAGGAACATCTGCTCTGTGAAAACAGAAAGCTATCACTGACGTCACTTCAGCAAGAAAAACTCGAGAACCAAAAATGTGTTATGTGCACCCTCAAAATATGTTAACACAATGTACATCACTGTCAAAAAAGCAGAATCATTTTATCCTGTTACTACTGGACTCTGAACTACAATCTTGACCTTTTAACCGACCTTTGAACAAGACAGTGTCAAGGTAAACCAGTCTATCAAATCTGCCACTCAAAGGTCATTTAGTTCAAAAAATTATCGACTGGACATACAGACTCAAACACAGTGAAATGCCTCCTCTAGTGAACCACTAGTGGCTGGTAAATACGGTTCCAGAAACCAGTAACAGCTTTCTTTGGAGATCTTTGACGCATGCAGTTTAACATGTGGTAAGTGTCAGAAAAACTGGCTAGTTATGCAACAGCCGAAACAGGACAACTGCGAGTACGGTACTGACTGTGTATAAACTGGCCATTGAGAGTGTTGTGAGGTGCGTCGGGACCAATTTGTGACATGCTTCCACTGCCGTTAGGCCCACTGCCCATTGGATATTGCTGAAAACAACAACAACAACAATTACAATTGCAACTGTGTTACCTGGCGACACCAGAGAAGAACTGGAGCATTTTCTTGGAGCAAATTTTTACTGCCAGCAAGTTCTTGCTCCGATCAGCAGATGACAACACAACCAGCTGGTGGTACCAAGAACACTAACATCTACGTTCGGTCCTCGAGCATTTTCTACATCTGGTCGGCTGCTTGGAATACCTTGTCGTCTGAGCTACGCGAAGCATCCATCTCACTCGACTGTTTTAGGCATTTACTGAAAACGTACTTGTATAAGTGTTAGGTTTGGTTTCTGTGTCGCCACGGGCCCCTTTGTGACGATTTATCGTTAACTGTGCGTTTTTAAAATGTCTGTTTATTATTATTATTATTATTATCATTAATGGCAACTAACACAGCAGTAACAATGGAACGTATGCATGAAATTCAATGAATCTGGCACACACAAAGATGCCTGAAGCACCAGGTGGCATGATCTGAAAGTTATCTTAATAAATGCATAACAAACTAGAGGCAGTCATGTGTAACAACAGTGGACATTGCAGCAGCACAACAGTGCACCACTGCAGACTCTGAGAAACACTGGCACATACCTGTGGTATGATGCCATTCTAGTGCGTTATGCTTTCAATAGAATAACTTTGTCATCACATTTCCATATGTAGTTATGTAGTTCCTATGAGCCATGGATGCATTCCACTGTTACAAGCAAAAATCAAAGATGGTATTGCTAAATTTTGCTCAACCTGTAGGGACGAAATAATGGAATTCACCTAAACAGTGTTACCCGCACCATTTTTGTACCGTTTGTTACCTATATTGAATGATGCTGACAAATAAAAATCCAACATCATGTTACAATTGGCACACGACAACTAATGCAGTTTATTAATGAAGTACAAAAATACTGGTGACATGTGGCTATTCATCTCAACAACACTAACATAATAAACTGCAGCATTGCCAATATTGCAGTTTTCACTTTATAGACCGGCTAACTAACATTTTCGTCGAGAGCACGCGCGCCCTTGTAATAGCTTTGCTATGTTAGAAATTGTCGTGGTATTATTATTATTATTATTATTATTGCAAGAGGTATTGCAACTCTTTTATTCTCAGTCACTGCATGTGGTACAACAATACTTTTGGTCCATATTTTTGCAACAACACTTAATTATCGCAATACTTTTTCTGGACAGATTCTCTCTCACACAAAATGACATTTTTACCACAACTTACTATACTACCGTAACTTGAAAATGATGGTGTTTTGTTGGTCTTGCAAGGTGGGGTATGAATTTTTAAATCCTTTACGAATTGTGACTTTTCTCAGACAATACTACTGTAGATCTGCATTGAATACTGGTTTAATAATGACTGTTGGTCTTGATCCTATATCTCGATAAACAGAAAACAACAACAGTGAAACTCATAGTAGTTGTTGTGACAAGTTAGACATACGAAGTGAATTTCTATCTAGCACACACTCTGACATACCGCAGGCATTCCGGCCGGCATACTTGTCTTCATCATGGCATAAATATTCTCCCCAGAACTAGCCGACTCTGCAAAGCAACACTGCACTGGTTAAATAATATCTATAACAACCATAATAAATACTCAAACCACAGAACTGTGGTATACAATCCATAATCAATTATTCTTAAAGGTTAGAATCAACATATCACACATGGCACATATATCAGTTCCTATGAATCGGAGTTAGCTAATTCTAATAATAATAATAATAATAATATTCGTTTAATAAGTCAAGACAAACCGCTCGATGCAGGACAGCTATCTAGGCCTAGGCTGCCACGCAGGACAGCCAATGGTGTTTGACCAGCGCTGGGCGGCCGCCGACTCAGGCCCAGGCCAACCGACCTAGACTTTGAGCCCGCCTGAAAATAGCTGCTGAAGTCCATGCACCCGTAAGCTGATATCAGCTTACTACTCATTTATCGACCCCAAAAGGATGAAAGGCTGAGTTGACCTAGTTGGCTGACTTGCTGCGGTTCTATCATCTATCTGAGATTTCTTAGTACTAGCCAAGAGATTGGCCGGAAAGAACATTTCCAAAACAACTGACGAGAACCTTTGCGGATAACTGGTACAAGTTTTTATAAGCCAGATATCCTTCCTAAAGAATGAGTTCCTATTACTCAATCAACAGTGTTGAGGGAAGACAGTATCATGCAAGTTTATTAGCCTGTTTCACCAGCACTGCAGCATTACTATGTGCAGGTTATTACTACAGATCTTGACATAGGTTTGTGTCTGTCTGTGTCATGTGTTAATCAAACGAGTCAGCTCTACAAAACAGATGAATCGATTGAGATGCCATTTGGTGAAGCAAACCAGCATGGGTCCAAAAACTAAAAGCGATATAACATATTGGCGTCACCTGGCAAATACGGCTAAACGACCTGTGCTCGGTGCTGATGTGGGCTGGTGCTACCGTTACCATAGCAACTTGTTCAAATTTTGTCATACGCTATCTAAAATAGCATACTTTTCCATTTTTTTGCAATTAATAAATCATTCACTCAACTTTTCAAATCGGTGTGTTAACTTTTGAAACTATAACATAAGATATAATAAATGTTAACGTTAAACATTAATTAAGTTTCATAACAGAACTCAACACAAGAATCTCTTAACAACAGCAGTCATCACCTTGTGGACTAGACATGATCGGTGTTCCTGGTGCTGCTGGTCCAGGCATTGGTCCCTGCATGACATACATCAACATTAGCTATCTTCACAACTAGAAAACTAAGCAGTACTATCAACATGCACACCCATCGTAGCAGCACATTTGATAACCATGTGACCTTAACCTTGATCTTTTGACCTCACAGTCAATGCATGCTGAGCAACTGCCTCGCAACTTTATTGTTGACAGCTGAAGCCTTTTTCCTTGTAGAAACAGACATAAAGGCAGACACACAGAGACAAAGTAACAGACGCAACTGATCACATTACCCACAGCTCGGTTAAACAGCAGTGATGTGGCACTCAATTCAACTTTCAGCCATATATTCACACAGGACTCAAGCCTGTATTTTTCGCACTTGGATTAAACACTACTAGTGGTAGTAACAACCAAGAATTTCTGAATTTTCGTGCCAAAGATTCAGACTATAAATAAGGACTATCCACTCTGACACTGCTCTGGCACTATAAGCTATTACTTTTAACATTCAGGTGGACAAATCTTCAGATACTATTAAAAAACCTATTGATATCCCCCCCCCAACTCTTCACAGCACTTCTTCCCATGTTGCTTACCTGTGTCATAGTAAAGTAAAGTAAATAGAGTAAAGCAGTTTGCAAACACTACTCACCACTGCAGAAACTCAGATGCCATATGAGATCACACAGCGGTACCTTCTATCTGGCGTAGGTGATAGTCCTGCTTTCACAGCCAAGTAAGGCCGGTACTTCATTTCGCAACCCTGGAGGGATGGAAGGCTAAGTTGACCTAGCTGGCTAGTTACACTCCAAGGTGGTGTATCTATATCCATCCCAGTACTAACTGGGCTGGATGTAAAGTTACTTTGTTAATGTGACATTATGCTAAACTGCCAAACAGCATGTATTATCTGTCAGTGTCACCACTGTACTATGTAAGTGCAAGACATTCACAATACTATAATATGCAAAAAATCATTAACGTAGAAGATGGCTTGCAACAGTCTATTAAACACTAGAGAGCCGCAAACTTGAAGTTAGTAGTAATAAATAGTTTTCCTTGACAGACTCTTCGCCTAACTCTTCCCTGAAATTTCAGTGATAACTGTCAAATTCCATTTCCAGGTTTTCCAGACAAGCAGTCAGCCTGTATGCTGTCTGTAATAAACAGAACGCAATCAGCTGGATTTGGATTGGGACTGTATGAACTTAGATTCAAATTTCAACCAAGTGGACTCAATTACAACTGTATAATTAATTTCAGACATAAATCATAAATGAGTACTCATTATATGTACTCAAAAAGTCGTCTTACACTGAAGTT
>Ga0209782_1002247_pt1 | contig 10673 bp, 2 predicted proteins | sample WorMetmaBAHAMAS1_FD_187390 | JGI IMG/M metagenome (GOLD analysis project Ga0209782, IMG submission 187390) | Marine gutless worms symbiont microbial communities from Max Planck institute for Marine Microbiology, Germany - Inanidrilus... | ecosystem: Host-associated > Annelida > Digestive system >...
TTCTTGTAAGCGTTGGCGCCACTGGTTTATGCTTCTGTCAATAAAGCGCTGTCCAATATTTCTCCATTCTTCGATTATTGCCAACTTGAGTTGCTCAACTGAGGTAAATTTTCGCCGACGGTAGACTTTTTCTTGCAATGTACCCCATATTGCATAATCGACGGGGTTTAAATCCGGACTGTGATTTTTGTCATTTTAGGTAAAATATGTATTTCAAACATGCAGACGTTGACAGTAAACAAATTAAATATTCAATGATGATGACCGAAAATTGTCGTAATTATGACGTCATACAGCTAAATAGATGAGTAACTAAATCAGCAAAGTAATTAAGCTATTGTGGATACAGTTATAAAATTAAACTAGATGTGAAACTGTGATGTGAAACTAATTATATTACATTGTACTAGAGGTATCACTTTTTTTGGCCCACCCTGTATATACGACCAAATGTATGAATGCTGTCAACAACACCAATAATGACTGTAGCACCAGGCGAGAACTTTAAGTGTCCAATACGCAGCCAGTTTGCTTCATCCTTACACTACAGTCAGATATCAGTGGTGATGAGGTTGGATACGTCAGCATCCAGTCTGGCTGGTAAGATCTGACGCAAAGGACCAACTTTCAATATAGCTGTGGGAGAGTGGATCATAAAATGGTGTTTTGGCAACAAAGCCTGAGATGGATAACACACAGCAAAGAGACAATGGTGGTTTTCAGTCAGACAGTGAAGATAATCTTTCATTCCATCTGTTATAACTGGAGCAAAGACAAGGTCTGTAATCTGTATGAGCATCCAAAACAGTACCCAATGATCATGTTTCCTGGGCACAAGTGGACCAAGGTTGCATGTCAGTGTGCATTAGCATTGCATGCTAGCTATTACTCATTTGTGACAGATGGTACATATGGTCGTTGCAGGTAAACCAAACCAATCCCCACTTATAATTAACTTGTTTTGTATATTTCCTACCCTGGTACCAGAATCAATCAGATTTTTTTCTTGACAAGTTTGCGTATATATATACCGAACCACCCTTGATGTATAGCGAACGACACCTGTGCAGTTAGCCCTCTTGTTCATAATATTGTACTATAAGTAAGTAGGCCAACCAGTATACCATATACTGACGATAGTACCCGTAGTACCTTGTAGAAAATGTTCACGGCTGCACAACTGACTGAAAATATAGTTTTGCTGCAGTAATGGAAACCATAAATTATCCATTATTAGCCAGCGCTGACACGACATTTGGCAGCTATGGCTACAGAAACTCATGGCTGGCTAGCTGCAGCTAACCTATAGTGGCTGGCTATGGCCAACGAGCTTGATGGCTAGCTGCAGAAACTGGGGGGTCTAATGATTGATTACATGCAGTGCTAATTTGACTTTTACTTTTGGAAAAAGCAGGCAGTCCTGTATGTGTGTAAGTTTCAGTGATACTAGAGTGATACTCAAAAAGCTGTGTTTCGTCAATGTTGTAAAAGTTTGTAATGTCTGCATTGTTCTTTTGCTGTTTATCTAAACTCTGTCAAATAATAGAGTGCTTGTAAAGATTGTTTATCATAGTCCCTACAAGGTGTGATGGGTCAACTGTTAATTTCTGTTTATGTATTCAAATATGGCCATTCTGCTGTTATTTTAAGCAGACCAGACAAGTGCACAGAATTAGCAGCTTGGTCTGATATTATGGCTTTTACCTGTAATCCAGTGCAATGCAAACTGCCGATAATTTATGTAACAACTGCAACGTGACATGTGCACTGCATGTGGTATATGTATATATGCAGTATGGAGTCCTTTTCTTCAGAAGCAGCTTATGTGGTGAGCTAGCTGATAGATGAGATGTTTGCCTGTAAACAAGTCTTTGTTGTTTGTTTTTTTAACGATTTTGAGCAACCACTACAGTGGCTGATCCAGTTTCTGGCAGCAACATGAATCATGAATACAACGACGTCCTCATACCCATCATCCAGATTAGTGAGCCTGTTGTAACTCAAAAAAAAACATTTTATATACATCTTATCATGCAATCACAAACATGATATCGTGCAGACAGGGTTTCGGCCTTGTACCTCATCACCTGCAATTTGATAACAAATGATCGTAACCACAGATGTAGAGCAGATCTACTGGGTAAAATCAACAACTTTGGCAGTAAGTGATATTAAATAAAATCTCACATTGCCAACAATTTTGCATGAGTGGAATAATGTCCTCTTCTGGTGCAGTATGTGCAAAAAGTAGTTGCATTTCAAAGAACTTTAAAACATGTCTGTGCAAAAAGTTGCCTTCACAACAGACAATCCATAATTCAGTATTGTTAAAGCAATTATTAGCCATTTTATCAGCAGCAGTACTATTATGGTGGCCATCATTATGGATCATACAGTTGTGGAATTTGATGGCACTAATTGCAACAAATCTGTGTGCAGTAGGAAAAGAAAATGTCAAGAGAAGGGAAGGTTTATGTTGGCAATCTGCCTCCAGATGTCAAGCAGCGAGATATTGAGGACTTGTTCTACAAGTTTGGCAAAATCAACAATATCAATCTAAAGAATACTACTCAACAGCCATTTGCATTCCTTGAATTTGATGATCCACGGTATGTATGTGACTGGTTGCTTAACATTGATACTGTTACTGTTTATGAACTGATAAATGGATTAAGATCTATAGCTTTACGATGAAATTGGATTATGTAAATGAAACTGCTTTTGGGATACCTAAGTTACATGAAGCTGTGGCACTGAATAGCCTATAATGTTCTGTGGTTGTGATTTTGCATTACTGGTATCAAAACTTCAAAAGATGTGGATGTGATTTAGGTTGATTCTTGTAATGCCAGTTTTTCACTTACATATATATGCTTTGTTAAAGGCAGTAGTCAGTGACTTGCTTTTAATCAATGCTATTTTGTTATATGTTAGTAATTTGATCATAGGATTGTAAATTACAAAATCAGTTGATACAAGTTAGATATTTGTATTCTCATTCTGTTTGTATTATCTGGAATAGGCAAAAATTTATTGGTCTTCAATATTGTTGTGCATATAAGTATAAAAATTGTAATTGACGGTTGTTATTGTTAATATATTCTACATAGGACAGAACTAGTGAAATGGGTCAGAGATGGTGCAGATAACACTGTTAAGGAGAACTCTGGCGTATTTCCTAACCAGATGTGCTAGTCGCCATCAGCACGGGCATTTGGGCAGTAAAACTTTGTTCCAGTAGCCATAATAACTTTTAGTAGTGTAGTATAGTAGATAGGTAGAACTAATAAGAAATATGTGCGAATTTGCTGATGTATATGTCTATGTGTTTGGTGCACTGCGTTCAACTTTGTGTTGATTTGGTGTGAATGGCAGTGTTCAGATACCTCACACACAGGTTTTCGTGGCACACTTATTGCTTCTGGAGCTGTGCCGCCGATAGAGTTTTGTATGGCTGGGAACATCTCATTCACATGTGAATCATCTTCAGTGATACAGGATTCTGGGATCACCCTTGGAATGGATGCATAGGATTTCCCTAATTACTGGGAGGAGCTCATTTGCCACAACATCTGACGATTTGTGCGCAACGGATGGAATGGTGCGAAACTGCCTCATAATCTGGGATCATGCAAGCTAGGAGCTCATGTCACGGGACCCACCCTCTGAGATCATGGAATCATGTTAACATTGCAGGCTTTTAGGAGTGTCATCATCGTTTATACAGGTAAAGACTGTCATGAGTTTATGCTCTGATCGTTTGGTGTTAGTCATCAACCATTCAACCTGTGTTTCAGTGACAAAGACTTAAAATTTTATAACACTTAACATTTATATATTACTTTACCCTTTGTAATTTCTTACTAACATTTTAAAATTGTCAGTATTAATATATATGACATATTTATTAAATATAGGACAAAATTTCAAAAGAATTTAGTAAGAGACTAAATCGAAACTTAACCACATATTCTGTGTCTCAAAAAATGACACTGATGTAGCACTCTATAAATTGAACGCATATCAACGGATTTTAGTAATTTCTGGCAGAGGTGTTGCTGGGACAGTATACTAGTGAATGGTGATTTGTTATTCTACCTCTCCTAACTTATGTCTCTGCATTACCCGAGAAGCATGAACCCTAAAATTGGGTCTTTTTCATGCTGTACCAAAAACGACACTGCTTTGACTTGCTATATCTTCAGCATTCATCAACCAATTTTAATAATTTTTGGCGGGAAATAGCTACTGAGTTTGTGCTGGATTGGGTTTTGTCACACTGGGTGCATTTCACTGTGCATAGCCTAGATTTATTTGTGTTTATCTGTGCGTATTTTGTGCATAGCCTAGATTTTGTGCTTATCTGTGTATTTTGTGCTTTTGTTTTTCTTACTGCATATATGTTGTATTATTGTCAGCACAGTGGGATGGATCTAGTGGGATTGAAGCCCAGTCCTTAGAACCTCTCTTCCTTCAGTGCTTTGACACTGTTGGTTGGGTCTTTTGACCTATAAAACCTGTCCCCGATATGACCTATAATGTGTTTGGTGGGACGTTAAACCTTGCTCAATTCAATTCATGCTATCATAAGCCTATTTAATTTCTCATGTCCATTTGCTATTATTTCCTTAATTTGGTGTGAGATTACAAATGCGACAACGGCACATTTTTGTCATCACTGGTTGTTTGTAAACATGCCATATACTGAAGAAGGTAGGATTCTCATTAATAATTTGATCAAAATAAAATGCTACAATGGTAAGCATTTAGTCAGCAATTTTTCCTGCAAAGGCTGGAATGTAGACCTTGTCTACCAGTTGTTGCAAAAGTTACGGGTTATTGGGTGGGTCGACCGTTGTTCCGGCAGCAGCAGATGACGCATTACCCACACAGCTGACCTTGTTGACGAACTGGTGTTACACACAAATGGCCAGGAAATAAATAATATTTGCATGCTGTATTTAATGCTACGACCTTATTGTCTTTAAAGAATTATCAACATTGGTTGATAAATGTTGAAGATATAGCAAGCCAAAGCAGAGACTGAAAAGACTTAATTTCTGGGGTTCGTGTTTCCCCAGGTAGTGCAGAGACATTAGTTAGGAGAGGTGGGATAACAAACCACCATTCGATAGTACACTCACACACCAAAATATCTGCCAAAAAATTGTCAAAATAAAGTTGATGTGTGTTGAAGTTATAGTGTGCAACATCAGTATCGTTTTTTAGACACAGTGTGTATCTAAGATTTCACTACATGCACTTATGTGCAGTAAACTTAATTGACTGGTATTAGTGTAGGTATGTGGTATGTACTTTTGATGTGAATGGAAGTGGTCTTATTTTAAGTGCTTACTTCTAAGTTATGTCAGAAGTTATATATGTGCAGTGATGGGACCAAGACAGTAAAAGCAAGACTAAGACAGTAGCCTTTGAGACTGCGACCAAGACCAAGACACTGGGTCCCAAGACCAAGATAAGACCAATACAGTTAAAATAGTGTCTTGAGATGTTTGGAGACCAAGACAATAACCTCTAGGCTTAAAGACAAAGACACTGCAGTTCCAGTAACCTTATTAATCCTCTAGACCTCTCGTGTAATCAAACACTCATCTAATTATTGTCCATGTGTCAGGCAACATAATTTTTGACTAGTTAATTTTTATGGAAAACAGACCAAATTTGTCCACAAATTCGTATATTTTATTAAAATGCATTTCCAGATGTCAACTTGGTCTTGTTTTATGGGAAAGTGTCAATAGAAAGTGATTAGTAAAATCAGCATTAAAGATTCCACAAGAGCTTAAATGCATTTCGAAGTACACTGTCTTGAGTAATATCTGACAGTTGAAAAATACTGGTCTATTTACGTGACAAAATCACTGCATGAGAACCAACGTAAAATAGCAGTGACTCTTCACAGATGCGGCTCATCAGTCGACATATATCTTGAACTGTCTTGGTCTTGAGACTCAAGACCAGGACAATAATGGCAAAAGCAAGACCAAGACCGAGATGGTTACTGTCAAGACCAAGACAATAAACCTCAAGACCAAGACGAGGCCAAGACAATAAAGATACTGTCGCAAGATGTCTTGAGACCAAGGCATATGTGGTGAAAATCTTAATTATTTGCAGTCAGTTTTACTTATAATTATATGCTAGTTTTGATGGTATACATTGGGTTTTGCTGAAAATAGCAATAATTAGATGAGTGTTTGATTACACGAGAGGTCTAGAGGATTAATAAGGTTACAGGAACTGCATTGTTATACAACATAGTATTTCTAATTTCACACATCAAATCTGATAAATATACATTTCAGTCATCAAAGCTATGTAGTAATCATGTTCAACATTTTGCGAATATCTAATGCCCAACTTTACACTTAACTTGGATTCTACACCGTCAAAACTAGCATAAAATTATGAGTAAATTGACTGCAAATTATTAAGATTTTCACCACATATGCAGTGATGGGAGTCTTGACACAATGCCTTGGTCTCAAGACATCTTGCGACAGTATCTTTATTCTCTTGGCCTCGTCTTGGTCTTGAGGTTTATTGTCTTGGTCTTGGTTTTGCTCTTGCCATTACTGACTTGGTCTTGAGTCTTAAGACCAAGAGAGTTCAAGATATATTTCGACTGATGACTCGCATCTGTGATTTTACGTTGGTTCTCATGCAGTAATTTTGTCACGTAAATAGACCAGTATTTTTCAGCTGTCAGATATTACTCAAGATAGTGCATGTTGAAATGCATTTAAGCTCTTGTGGAATCTTTAATGCTGATTTTACTAATCACTTTCTATTGACACTTTCCCATAAAACAAGACAAGTTGACATCATGAAATGCATTTTAATAAAATATAAGAATTTGTGGACAAATTTGGTCTGTTTTCCATAAAAAATATCTAGTCAAAAATTATGTTGCCTGACACATGGACAATAATTGCAGTCATGTACGTTTTGAAGGAGGATATTGATTGAAGTATGTGACTTTAGGTGCAGCAACACCTGGGATTGAGGGTGAACATTGGTCGTTGCTGAAAATAGCAAAATTTTAAGCATTGATACCAAATTCAAGGGAATAATGATGAGTGATTGTGTTTATATTCAAGCTGTGTATGCATTCTGTTTTCAGAGAGACTGCATTTTAATTTTGCTGATTTATTATTACTTATTTTAACATTTGTAGAATACTTGTCTGACATGCACATAGCTTGCAGGTTGATGCATATTTCATTTGCAGATAAGAGTATGTTCTTCTCATATTTGTCAATGAACTTGTGCATAGTATGCTTGCTTTGTGCATATATCTGCGTGCGAAGACATGTCTCAACTTTCCATATAAATTTACGATTTACCTTGCAGATAATGTATTATGCTTATATTCAAGCTGTGTATGCAGTTGCTCTGTCCATCACTGGACATCACAATAATGACATGAATTCTGCACTTTGTGGGCTGTAGTGCTTATTGGCCTGTATGAAAAGTATGTATTGTATGTGTACTTGTACACTGTGTCTCAGAAAAAAAACAACACTGATGTAGCACACTAGAACTTCAACACACATTAACCAATTTTGGTAATTTTTGGCAGAGATGCTGCTGAGAGAGTATTCTATTGAATGGTGATTTGTTACCTTATTTCTGCTAACTAATGTCTCTGCACTACCTGGAGAAAAATGAACCCTGAAATTGCATCTCTTCAGTCATGCCACGTCTCAAAATCGTCACTGATTTGGCTTGCTGTATCTTATGAAGTGTATAGCCAAAAGTTAGTAATTATAGCAACATAAAATTACAAGTTAACCACAAAAGTCACGCACACAAACTGATGAATGTCACGTTGACCTCAAATGGTCAGTATTTGTTGGAAATGCTTTCCAGCTATCTCTGAACAAAGTCGATGATGTGGGATGAATGCTTATAGCTTTCAAATATAGCTGAGTTAACTGATAACATCCTCCAAAACCTGCTGTCTGCATTGGTCAACTCTGCTCGTGTCACTGTAACTTCAGTTTGTTGCTGCTCTGTTACTAACTAACGGCCATGCTTAGTGCTGGTTAGTTGTGTTTGTTGACAGTTATCATACTGTACTGCATAATTGGCATTTAACTATGCTTGCTTCATCAGCTATTTCTATAACTGCTGACTTCTGCAGCTTTCTGGCTATAGTACTATGCAAAGTGTGAAATGATTTTTGGGTGCTGGTCCTGTGGAGTTAAAAATGTCGGCTGCTCGCTGTTACCAAGAAAAACTGGCCAGTAGGATTTTAACTGTAGTTAAGGTGCTATCACAAATAAGACTGTGTTACCTGGTTGTAGAGATGCTGAGGATGCGATTGCTGATCGTGATGGCTACAATTACGATGGCTACACCATTCGTGTTGAACGTCCACGAGGCTCCATTGGCAGACCCCGTGGTGGTGGTGGTGGTGGTGGCTACAGAGGCGGCAGCTATGGTGGAGGTAGTTACGGAGGAGGTGGTTACGGAGGCGGAGGAGGAGGCTACTCAGGAGGAGGATACAGAGGTCGTGATGATAGATGGTCAAGTGGTGGACGAAGCAGCACACAACAGACTCGACGATCTGATTACAGAATTACTGTGTCTGGTGCGCTGCTCCGTCATCTAATACTACACAGTATTTGTTCTAGTAATGTAAGTGCTGAATATGAAGCACAGGCAGTCGCTTGGGGAGATGTCGTGGTAGGGCTAAGAAAAGGCACATAAAAATAATTAGTTATAGATTTCTCTTAAAAGAATGAACTAAAGAGCTATTCCAAATTTTAAAATGGGATTCTGTCCATATTAAAGTTCTGCCTAAATGCAGAGCTTGAAGACTGCCTGTGACTGGAAACTGAAGGCTGTTAAAGCAAGTGTTTGTCTTGTGAACAAAGAATTGAGACAGGAGTATAAGCAGTGAGTAAGTGGTTAATTAAATGTGCAAACCTTTGTTATAATTATACTGATTATTCTTACTCAAGATTTTTGGGTAATCTGCATCAGTATCTTTTGTCATTTAAAGTGAAAATTATGTGCAGTGAAATATGTCTAAGCATAACAGTTGAATGCTGATTGTGGAGTTGATACTTAGTATTGACATCGTTGTATGCATTGCATACACAACTCAGTGAGCATAAGTCAGTGCCCCTTTGCTTAGGAGTAGGGTGGTTCATGACGAAGGGATAAGGACAGTTGCTGATGTTCCATGGTTGGGTTCAATGTTTTGACAATGGTGTCAGTAGAGATATCTGATAAGAACATTTGCTACTTGTGCCCAAATCTTCTCTCTGTTCACGACTGAGAAGGAAGAAAACTGAGGTATACAGCTAACGGAAGTTCATGTGGATGATAGCCATTATAGTGGAGATGGTGGTTGAGTATTATGTGAATGTGCAGGTTTGCCACCTTCAGGCAGCTGGCAGGACCTGAAGGACCACATGCGTGAAGCTGGCGACGTGTGCTATGCGGATGTTTCAAAGGACGGTCGCGGTGTTGTCGAGTTTCTGCACTACGATGACATGAAATATGCCGTCAGAAAGCTCGACAACACAAAGTTTCGTTCTCATGAGGTATGCTCACAATTCAGGGAGGTTTAGGCCTACTGGTTGTGGCACTTTTAGTAGTAGCCATTATTAAATGTAGTGTTTATTTATTGTTTGATTTGAATCACAATTTGCATCACTCTGGGATTCAGTTAACTGTGACAACATTTAGTTTAATTTTGAGATATTGGGATTTGATTTGATTGTAATAGACAGTTTAATTTGATTAACATTTAAGTACCAAATCGTATAAAGTTAGTGTTGAAGTAATTAGTAATACCCATTGTTATTTATGTCATTGTCTGTGCTTGACGAAGCAGTCTGTCAACAACAGTTGAGTTATTGCTGTCCAGATAGAGATGCGTAAATTAATAACCATCAGTCCATCACATTAGATTACTATCTTGCACAGCATTACTTAAAATAGCCCGTGTAAATTTGAAGGAAAAAAAGAACAGGAAATTAATGCCAGTTCTATAAGTGCACTAATATAGTTGCATTAATGAGAATTGATAAGGTAATGAAATATTTGTTCACTGCTTGAAATGCTTCGAGAGTTGGTTTGTGGAGAATCGATCCGATTTGCCTTCATGGGATTTACAACTGGGCATTGCTTGGTGACTATGGATAAAGTCGGTGAGATAGCTTAAGTGGAGTCAACTCTGCTAATCAGTTGGAAACAAACTTCTGTATCTGCAAACTATGTCTTTGAAAAACTCTGAGAAATATGTGCATCTAACTTTTGTATCGGATATCCCAGAAACGATGCATTATGCATTGAGTGAATATAGAATACTACAGTTATTGAAAGTTCAAGGGTAAACTGGGTCCACCAAATGACATCTCAATTGGTTCTTGTATACTTGTTTGGGTTAAAGGCTAAATATGCTAAACATGTCACACTCACTGTTTTGTACTTCTCTTCAAAAACCATACATATTCTTGTACAGCATTCCAGTGACATGGTTTCATTCCAAATTACTTACGGATTTTTATTGTATTAATTATGAACACCGTTTCAGTTTTATTAATTTAACATTCTTGAAATTGTTTTCATTGTCATTATACTTACAATTAACAGAAAAAAAGTCAACAAGGAGGACACATGGGACTGTAGTAAAT
>Ga0209782_1002248_pt1 | contig 10671 bp, 8 predicted proteins | sample WorMetmaBAHAMAS1_FD_187390 | JGI IMG/M metagenome (GOLD analysis project Ga0209782, IMG submission 187390) | Marine gutless worms symbiont microbial communities from Max Planck institute for Marine Microbiology, Germany - Inanidrilus... | ecosystem: Host-associated > Annelida > Digestive system >...
GGTGAAGATATGTTAATATGGTCTGTCTATGAATACGTGAACAGGATTCTAAAAAAACTTAACACTGTATTATTATTATGGTGTGATGTACTTTGGATTGGTAATTACTGATAATTACTGGGTAATAATGTGGTTTCTCATCATACCACGCAGAATGGAAAAATGCTCGACTTTTTGCGATCATTGAGCTAACCTTCGTGTTGCATACTGCTTTGTGTGCTGTTAGCAGTGGCTGCTGTTGCCTGCTTATGCAGCACCTCAGAGTTGTTAAACTTTTAAGTGTACTATAATTTACTGATACTTTGCCGGTCTCATTCGTGGTTCTGATGCACTTAGCAAATAATTTAATGACAGTTCTAAAAAATTTTTGGCCAGCATACTTCAAAAAGTTTGTCTGACACTATTAATAAAATACGAGATAATTTATTTGATTGTCACATACTAGTAAGCAGTTCTGTTGCAGTAGACACACACTGATGGTGTGCCAACGTTTGTATGCAGTTTGTTCGTCAGTTCTACATAGCGCAGTGGTACCGAGATTGTACAATGGAAGCAGAGAAGGCTGCGAAGAAGATTTCCGAAGACAGCAGTTTGCGGAAAGCGGCAGAGACGTTGGCAAAGAAGCAGGAGGTTAATGGGGGCGAGAAGAGTGAGGACGAGGATGATGATGATGACGATGATGATGATGACAGTTCTCTGAGCAGAGCGGCGTTGAAGAAGGCTGCCGTTGAGTTAGAAGCCGTCAAAGAGCTGCAGCGGAAAGCAGAGAGGCGAAAAACGTTTTTGATGCAGCTGATTGCAGCACGCATTGGCGCCTGTCCTCGCATCAAGTATGTGTGTGAAACAGATGCATTATCTCTTTATTTTAATATTGCCATATATGTTTGTCACATTGGTTAAAATGATCATAAGATGTCTGTTCATTACAGTGTCATTATGTTGTGCCTGAGACTGGGTTGAGTGTCCACTTTTACTGATTAGTGTGATGCAGGTGGCTGTTTAATATATGATCATTATTGTATGTACAGTAAGATAAAGGTGGGATACTTTGGTGACACAGCGTACATTTGAAAGTTATTTTATTATTATTGTAATGTTTGCACTGTAGGTCATCTCAGAGCAAGTTAGATTACGAGAGTGTTTTGCTGGTAACACGATATCTCGCGTCAAATCGTCCATTCTCACAGAGTTTCGACATTTACCTCACTCAGGTGATGACTTAACAATGTGTGCTAACTGTGCATTTGGCATATTTTATTTTTGCTTTAGTTTGACCACAGTGTAGTGTTTCCTTATTGAAAGTGGCATGATTCGATTTTGGCTGAAAATTGTATTTATGGCTGTTTACTTTATTAATAATGCAACGGCATGTTTTTGCAGATATTGAAAGTGTTATGTGAAACCGCTGTGGCTGTCCGCACAAAAGCGCTCAAGTGTTTGACTGCTGTTATTGAGGCTGATCCTGCAATACTTGCTCGAGTTAGTGTTATAGTAACACTTCTAATGATAAAACTGTGATCACAATTGTTTTCTCTGTCTACGGTTTTTAATGCGCAAATGTTAAGCAAGTGTTAATGGTTAGTATACAGATGGGATATAGATGTTTAGATTTCTATAATATGTACTGATAACAAAAGGAGCCATACATTTGCACACTTGTATAGGGAAAGATGGCTTTTTGTGTGTGTTACGTGTTCTGTCTGTTTCTTCGGTAGTGATATTGCTTGTGTCGCTTGCTACATCAGGTCAGTGCTGTTGGTTGGTACCAGGCACGGCATCTGTCTGTAATGAGCCTGTCATTATGGCAAGAAAGTCAGTTGAGGCATACTGCGCATCCTGAAGTGTCTGGATTGGTGTTAATTAGTGCTTGCTTACCCTGAAGTGACTGCAGAAAGCCGGTGTGTGCTACTGGCTGTATGTTTACACCACACGAGGGTGTTACAATACTAATAATAATAATACAATGATAATTTCTACGGCACCTTAACACGAAAAGCGATTCAAGGGTGTCGTACAGAGCACACCGACTACCAACATGCTAATAGTTAACAAGATGCTAATGTAAATGTTAAAATGTGAATGCTGAAATGACAGTCAAACATTCGTCATAAACAGAAAAGTTTTCAATGCAGTTTTAAAACTGTTCACAGACTGAGAATCGCGAATGTAACACGGCAAGCTGTTCATGCTGCCGCCCTGGCAACTACGAATGCCCGTCAACCCATTTTATTTTGGTCCTCTGAATTACGTGATTGACACGAACAGACATCCGAGTTCTGACAGCGGCAATAGTGGTGCATTCGCACAGTTCAGACAGGTACACAGGTGCCAGTCCATGCATTGCTTAGTAGTTCGTTGTGACTCAGTGTGCAGTGTGTTGTGTGCAGACTGACATGCAGGTCGGCGTTCATGGTCGGTTCCTGGATCACTCGACCGCGGTGCGTGAGGCTGCCATTGAGCTCGTCGGCAAGTTCATTCTCATTCGACCGGAGCTCACTGCGCAGTATTACAGCATGTTGTCGGAGAGAATCTTGGTCAGTCATGTTTGCAGCCCACATAGCGAGGATGTATAGGTCTTGCCTTGTGTGTGTGTCTGTTCGTCATTTTGTCCGTCCGGGCCCGGGTGTATGTCCGGTGCTTTTTGCCCCTCCCCCTGCCTACCCATACCCCCCTCATGGCGGCTGGCTGTGCGATCCAGCCTTGAGCTGATTCTAGTATTATATTGAAATGATTGCTGTTGTCAGTGGATCGTAATATTTCGACTATGTATAATATTCTGTATTCAGACTTAACAGATGTTAATTTTGTTTTAAATTTATAAGCAGGCACCGTAGTTAGCATTAGGTTATCTGGTTTAGGACGACACAGAACATATTTTAGTTGTGACATTTTCTGGTATGGATTATAGATTTGTATAGACCATTGGATCTTAGCAGTTTAGCTGGTACATTGTCATAGTTACATGCAGTTGCATTTGTGCTCCACATACATACAGGTTTAACAGTAGTTTCCAGGCAAACCTGCATTAACCAGTTGCATGCTTAATCATGAATGATTATTAGTGCAAAGTAATTTCTTTGTTTAGCTGGATACTCTTCATGATGGAAGTAAGGAGAATTACTCATTTGATTGTTTGTATTTTCATCTGTTGAGGGAGAGGCTTTAGTTTCCTTCATATTGGCTTTCTTGATGGCTTTATCTGCACTTCACTATGTGCATTGCGTAAAGTTTTGAACTGTGGTTGGCTTGTTTTTGAAATATACATTTACACTGTATTTAATTTCCTTTTGCAAGTGACGAAAAAATCTTATCGAAGATAAGCCTCAGAGTACTAGCCCGTAAACATTGTGTATCATTGCACGTGTTTTTATGCTTTAACAGGACACTGGCATTAGTGTCAGGAAACGAGTCATAAAGATTTTCCGTGACATCTGCCTAGAACAGCCAGACTTTGTAAAGATTCCTGAGATGTGCGTCAAAATGATCAGAAGAGTGAATGACGAGGAAGGCATTCGGGTAAGTTTAATTAATTGATTAATTTTCAATTTGTGTCATATGCTTTTCGCATTTGGATACTGCTTTGGTTCTAGCTGACTGTAGAGGCGATGATACTAGCTGCATGTGAATTGCAACGTCAGTGTGGCTCTTTATGTAACATTGATAGTAGTTTTTTAGTACGACTATGCAAAAAATTTTGGCAGATATTATATTATTAGCTTTTAGTAATGCAGCATGTTGTTATTGTATGTGTATCAGAAACTGGTTAACGAGACATTTCAGAGTATGTGGTTCATGCCAGTCCGAGACACCAAAGACGCAATGGCTAGTCGACTGCTGCAGCGTGTGATGAATGTCACTGATGTGGTGGCTGCGTGCCGTGACACTGGCTTTGAGTGGCTGGAACAGCTCCTTGACAATGTAACGATATTTTGCTCTTATTCTCTGCGTCTAAGTGACGGTGGCATCTGTGTCAAACACATCATTTTACAGGAGTTGGAACAGATACTGAAGTGGTCATTTTCAATGATACTTAGGTCCGGTTTTTCCACAGCAAATTAATCTCCCGTTAATTTAATACGGCATTAAATCCGGCAGATAATGATCAATTTACTCAGATGTCGTTTTTCCACCGGCAGTTTGTCAATTAAATCGTCCGTTTAGGATTATTATCTGCCGGATTTAATGCCAGATTAAATTAACGGGAGATTAATTTGCTGTGGAAAAACTGGACCTTAATGTTTGTTAGTAAATGTCTGTAAATGATTGATAAATTGTAACAGATTTTTAAAGTTTTTTACTCACTAATATCTGATTGCAACAAAATGAATCTTATCTTGAACTGTAAACATATCAGATGTTTACTTTGGTTTGGAGATAATTTCACTGCTTGTCATCAGTTACTGAATAGAACAGCACTTAGATTTAGGATGGTCTGCCCAATCTGGTACCGCTGCTTACCGCTAAAAGGTTATGTGCAGAGTCGTATGTTATTGGCCAGTGAACCAAGAGAATGAGAAGTATGAGATGGCATGTTGGTGGGCTAAGCTGAGCATGACTGAATGTTTGTGTAGGATTAAAGTAACAGATAGGTTCACGTGTAAATAATTGAAAAAGATTATGAGCAGATTATTTAATTGCTGGAGGTCAGGTGAAAAATTGCATGGATTATGAAGTGGAAAGCGTAAAACTTGGGAGTTAGATAAAGAAAAACTGGAGTTAGGTTGTAGAAAAAGACAGTAACTAAACAAATAGGATGCTGTGAGTGTGAACCGAACTGTGATATTTTAGATGTTGATGTTTAAAACAAGGTCTAACTACTACATTATTTGTGATGTTGATTGATTGTGAAGTGCATTGCGGTCATATCATGCTTCTTTTTCGGGCAGCTGTCAGCGTCCTTTCTTGGACCTTGCTGTCCTGCTCCACTATATTGCATTGCTGTACATGACTGTTTGATGTTGATTGAGCAAATAAATGATGATGATGATTATGTATTGGATAAGCGGCATAACGAGGAATGGATCAGTCAGCTTGTTGTATTGTCTGTGGACTGCAGCTGTTGAAGAAGGAGGAAGACTGTCGAGAGAAGCCAATCGAGGCTGCATGCGTTCAGATTGTCGATTGTCTTGTTGAAAACGTTCTTCAGCTTGAGGAGAGAGCTGCTGGTATGTTACGATGATCACTGGAGTTTCATGTACTCTTTGCTCATTTTTGAGCTGCAGAGTTGTCTCGGAATTAACAAGAATAAGTTACGCACTGCAGAAATGATAAGATTACTGCTACTTGAGCCGCACTACACGAGGCATCTCTGCTAATCATGTCGGTGTGCTTGTGCTTAATACAAAGGCTACAAATTAACGTGACATGTAACTGATGGACCTATTTCATCGGTAAAAGGTCAAAGTTTACAAGGTTGACTGTATGCCATTTTGGTTCAAATGACTAGCAACTGGTGTGCTAGATTAGCAGTCCATGCTGTCTGTTTCTACTCTGCTCCTTCCTTCCCTATGTCCCCAGCTGCTCCCCATTCGTCCCTCCTTCACTCGTGGCCCTGGCTATCTTGAACATTTCTCAATCCAGCATGATTTTGCTTTTATGTCATAGTGGTAAATTGGTGATCAAAATCCCAAGCAGGTGAACTGACATTAATGCCGAGGGAGCGCTGTAAATTGGCTGCAGTGCACCCTCTTGCTGTTCAGATGCATTACTGACGGAATTCTCAAGGAAGTTTTGGTAGTTGCTGGATTATTTCCATTCAGTCTTACTGTAGCATAGAAACTGAAATGTGTTCGTTTTCTTAGAGTATCATGAACGGCACGACAAATACCGGAGTGAATGGCACACTAAGGATACTCCATTCCCACTGTCTGAACAGTCTGCCATCTGATATACATCATGTGACTGATAGTAATGCATTAAAACATCGAAAGTGTGTACTGTTTGATCGAATATAACGATGTCTGTTGTATTAATATAACACTCTTGGATGTTGTGCAAATGGCACCTTACCAAATTTATATGAATTTAAGTGATGTGAGTTCATCTGTGCATGTGAGCATGTATAGAAGGTGGACGAGGCTCAAGTTCACGTCTGGTTTCCTGTTTCTCCACTCTGTATTTGTTCTGTAAAGTAAGACCGTCGTTGCTCGTTAATCACTGCACAACCATTCAGCCGTACCTCGACATCAGATGCAGTGTAAGTTCAATATCATGTCGTGCTGTACCTTTGGGCTGTCTCTGTATCATTCTCAAAATAAATGTCGTACTTGGTGTGGTACAATTCCACAACGACATTTACTTAGAGATACTTTTTACAATCGAAAAAAATAAACTAAAGAAATGTATCAGCTGTAAAGGAATGACTGAAGAAGAAGTGAATTGCTTCTAATAAGGAAGATGTAGAGAGATATGTTTTGATTACATGTTAAAAAAATTCATTACCTGCCTTCAGTGCTTTAACGCTGTTGTTTGGGCAGTGGTAAGGGCATACAGCCTGTAAAAATTTGAGTGGTGGGGACTGGAGGTGCTGGCATGAGCAAGGTGCATGCTTGCATATGGCCCAGCTGATGCTACTGCCACTCACTGTCTCTTGCTTTAGTAAAATCCAGACTGGTTTTATCTTTCTGGTACCGGCTAACCTGTCACGGACAGAAGGCCATTATACAGATGTTGTTGTTTTGTTGTTACTTGCGAACTGCCATTTAGTGTAAAAGTTACAGTTTTCCCACAGAATTGCGCCCGAGGCTGATCCTGCTGTACAGTCAGCCCACAGGGGACTTTGAGCCATTCACCTAGTGGTAGGCTGCCATTACTTTCCGCCAGGCCTGTGGTTACTTCTATAGCTTTCACCAGATGGCGCCACCTATAAATGGTAGCACACATCTGATACCAGCTTACTGCTCATTTATTGACCCCAAAAGGATGAAAGGCTGAGTTGGCCTGGTTGGCTGACCTGTAGCGGATGGTTTGCTCACAGTAGCGGTCACCCGTCAGCTGCAAGTCAAGTGCAGGACAGGGAAAGTTTGCAGACCAGAGATCGACATTCTACCACTGAGCCACGCAACCAGTTAGTGTATTGGGAAAGAACTAATGTACATAGTAAATGTTGTGCAACGTAAGCTGTGAATAAACATGTCTGGTATTGATTAGTTACAGTATTAAATTCAGTGACGTATGATTTAGTGAATAGTGGTATACTTGTCGAAGAAAAGAGAGTGATATGCTAGATGAGGTCTGTGAACGGGATGTTTTGTATCAGTCGCAAGAGGACATGGTGCTGTTGAACAATGTGACGCGGATACTGGAGCTCGCTGTGCCACTCGTGGAGCATCCAAGTGAGACGTTCCTTGCACAGCTCGAGGAAGATATGATGAAACTGATACTCAAGCATGGCATGATGGTAATTATCACTACCTTTGGTAGACAGAACATTGTGCTCGTGTACATCATTATGTGCCGTAGTTTGTGCTGTTAAGCAAATGGATTTAATCTGTAACATGAAATTTAATGGCTGTCAGAGGCATCAAAACAGTTCAATTGCTGGCCAAGCATCAATGCATTGCTGGTGTATACAAAAATATAAATGCAGCAAGCCTGGGTGTAAACTGAAAAAATGTGATAGAAAGTTTTGTGAATATATGTGAGATGTGGGTACTAATTTTTGAGTTTGGAGTCATATTCTGTTTGTGGCACTCTGTAACTCTGTCCGTGCTGTACTAAGTTCTTGTGCTGCCCATACTGTGTTGCCAAAGTTTTATTGTTGAATTGTGATATTTCAGTAACTGTTAGTGTCTGGTTGATTGCAGATCCTGCAGAGCTGCATCAGCTGTTTAGGTGCTGTTGTTAACAACGTGACGCACAATTACAAGCTGGTCAAAGACTGCTTTCAGAAATTCTTCGGTAACTAAGTACTGAAATTTTACGAGTTATTATCAGTATTAGCATTGCTACTAACTAGCTGACATGTGAAAACTTTTGCATTATAACTTGTGCATTTGCCATATTACCAATGTAGAATAGTTACCATTTTTAATTGTTTAATTTTGTTGGAATTGGAAGCATCATTATTTCAAAGCACACTGGGTATTTATTTCACAGTGTGGGTTGGTGTGATAATTCACATTGTGTGTCATTACGAAACATTGCCAGCTGTTTTCAGTCCAGTTCAGTACAGTACTGTATTAAAATCAGTTTGTGTATGAGTAGAATAGGTATGAACTAGTCACACTGCTTGAGTTTTAAGTTATTGTTTTACTGCCTTTTTTCTGGAGTTACTTATAATTGGGCCAACGAAAACCGTTAGGGATAGTTGAAGTTGGCATTTACCAGCCAGATGCCATTTTCATCATCCAGCCAACTTAAACTGCTGTCAGTAGCAACGGAATATCACCCACTAGACTTCTTCTAGTCCTGCTGAGGACAGTAGCACTAGCACCACACTGATATCCTTATGCCATCTCTTCACTGTCAGTACCCTACTAGAACACAACAGCACATTTATTGCAGTTGTTATTATTAGGTGTGATAATTGGTATAGCATACCCATCATGTAGAAAGCAGTGCAATATTGTCGTGTGTTATTGTAGGTGTTGTAGCAAAAATACAGATGGATCTTCAGACCAATCCAGACGGCGTGTTTAACAGACCAACATTATTACGATCTCTGTTTACTGTTGGGCTACTCTGCAAGAATTTCGACTTTGACTCCGAAAATTTTGGAGAGAAAAAGGTTATTTGATTGTCAGTTGTTTTCTGTTACGTATGCTACTTGTTTGCTGGTTTTCGTATGTCATCAGTTGCAATTTTTTTATCTGGTATCTGTTTTGTTTGGTGACTATTTTTTTATGTGTGTTTTTTGAATGAAACTGTTGTTGCGTACAGGTGTCAATACGCGATCGTGTGTTCAATTCGCTGTTGTTCTTTCTCGAGAATCACGACGAAGAAGTTCAGTTGAAAGCTCTTACTGGTTTAGGTACAAACACTAATTTCAGTTGCGGAGATTTGTGTGCTAGTCTGTAAAGAGTTCAACCTACATACGCCCTGTGTGGCGCACGCTAGGGCCTAATGCACCCTACAAGACACTGTACATTTTTGGTGCTGTATAGATTGTTTGTGTGTGTGTTTCCTTCATTTATCACTTGCTTTATTTTGCTTCTTGTAACTTCTTTCATCTTCTGCTTATATTTTCCTTTCTTGTCTACTTCTACTTTATCTTTTCCTTTGAGAATAGCCCAGCTCCGTTTCCAGACCGGATGTCGTAGAAAACCTTACTTATAATTTGTCTTGGTTTATTTTAAGTTGTAGATTCTTGTATTTGGTGATTTTTATTTCATCGATTTAGTGTTTATATATTAGGTTTTGTGTTAGCCTAGGTTTATAATATTGTTACGGTTTTTTCTCCTGGCTTTAATTTTGATTTTCTCAAGAGATTGGCTGGGAAGAGCGTCTCCGGTATGACCTGTTTAGTGTCAAGTGGGACGTTAAACCTTAACTCAAACCTATATACAGTTATACGTGCAACATGCATTTTTGGAGTGTTCTTTTTTGCAGTCTGACGGAGTGGTGTTGATGTGACTGTGTGTAGGGTTTCTAGTCACACATCACTATGAGTTCATGCTTCACAAGCAGCTGCGAGATCCGTACCACCATCTCCTGACACACGACGATGTTCCGACGCGAATGTGTTGCCAGGTGCTGCGTAATCTGCAGACGTACTTGGTTGAAGAAGAGCTCAAGATGATGAAAGCCGATGCGGAATGTATGTGTGTTTGTATGTCTTAACTACAGCTAGTGCCATTCCTGGAATTGACGACTAGGTAGAAATTTTTGGCCATACGCTCAAATCTGGTTAGCGTTATTAGGGTAGGATCAGTAGTGTTAGGTTTAGTGTTAGTCTTAAGGTTATGGATACGGCTTGGGTAATACACTGGACTCATGGCACAGAGATGGAACGAAGCGTTTGGCTGAAAATTTCAACCTAACAACTAAACTGTTCAGATGTGTCACAGAATGGAATGTTGGCATTAGTTGTGTAATTATATGAGGCATGACTTGTGGAGAATTGTTCAACACACTGAACATTGCTGGTACATGCTAAAAGCAGTTTCAGTATAGCTAAAACTTGTTTTTCTGTTTTTTTTATGAATTAGCTCCCGTTCATTCATAGAATACTAGTGATACTGGAGAGTGTAGATTGTGATGATTAGCGTCACTAAACTGTGTAGCAGAACAGTGCCAGTAAATATTGCTCTCAGCATTGTACTGATGGGACATTATGAAGTATTGAAGCTGAAGCCTGTGAACAGTGGGCATTGGATACAGCCATAGTTGTCAGTTGAGTAATACCATTGCCTCATCTGTGTGCTATTCAGTGATATCATTGCAACATTAATGTTTGTGTCAAACCAGGGCGGAAAGTACACGATAAAGAGGACCTGAAAGAATTGGGTGATGTACAGTCCGGGTAAGTGCACTGCTGGCAGTGCTCATGATAGTGCATCTTCAATGTCGGACTTAGGTCCAGTTTTTCCACAGCAAATTAATCTCCCATTAATTTAATCCGGCATTAAATCCAGCAGATAATGATCAATTTACTCAGATGTCGTTTTTCCGCCGGCAGTTCGTCAATTAAATCGTCCATTTGGACGATTTAATTGACGAACTGCCGGCGGA
>Ga0209782_1002249_pt1 | contig 10669 bp, 7 predicted proteins | sample WorMetmaBAHAMAS1_FD_187390 | JGI IMG/M metagenome (GOLD analysis project Ga0209782, IMG submission 187390) | Marine gutless worms symbiont microbial communities from Max Planck institute for Marine Microbiology, Germany - Inanidrilus... | ecosystem: Host-associated > Annelida > Digestive system >...
CTGTTGATGAAAAGCTGTGAAAAATTTGATTTGTTATTCATGCATATTCAATGTGCAACTGCATGTTCACTTGAAAAAGTGAACTTTAAAGTTTAAACTGCTGTATCTGAAGAACTATATCAGTTATTTTGGTAAAATTTGCAGAATATATTGTGTGAATACTCACATAGAAAGTCTGAAAGTTTGGCTCTAATCCATATTATCATGGCTGAAATACAGCATTTTTTCTAGGGGATTGTTTTTTATTGGTGCACCCTGTATATTAAAATAAGGACACTGTCAGTCATAGTGTCATGTCATCTTGCACATTGCTTGATATATGAAATATAATGCATTAGTTTATCTAGCAACTACAATCTTATTTACTTAGTAGTTACAGGGCAAAGTAGATTATTGTCTTTATATTATTATTATTATTATTATTAATGTTCTACAGCAATAGATGTTGTTCCTTATGTGTGGTTAGGTCGAAAATATCAGTAACAGTCAATTGCTGGTTTTGCAGTCAGAATTCATCTGTGCCATATAGCAGTAGTAATTCTTGGGATTGCACATTTTGTGAACAGTACAATGGCTTCAGACCGGTATGTGTTACTACACAGACTAACATAATGCACATGGAAGTAATATTGGTTTCAGTTCAACACTCATTCAGTGTTAATGCGGTTAATGAACAGATTACATATCTCGCATCATCTGGTGCATGTCTGGTTCGCCCAGCAACAATGTCAAGCACCAGTGTGCAATTAATTCTGCCCGGAAGAAACCTGTATGATGACAGCAGGGAATTGAAGTTCAAGAAACGACTTCAACAGTTTAAATTTGTAGCTTCATTTAGTCGTGTACGTAAAAATATATCCGATTCTCTTTGTTGTAACTAACAAGTAAGCACATTGCACTTATCCGCTTTTTGCTGCCAGTCGCAGTGCTGCTGGTAAACAGTATTGGTAACAGTTACTATCACTAGGCTTGCTGGATAGCCATACCTTTGAGCCGATTAGTTCATGGCAGCACTGTTTATGCACACTGCAATGAGCATTCAGCTGATTTAATGTTCGTGTATTTTGCAATAAGTGAGTGCTGTCATTAGAGGGCATATGTGAAGGGAGTGGTGATTGCATATGTGATTGTAGGATGGCGATTATAATAAGGTTATTTCAGCAATGTTTTGCGAGGATGACACTGATCCTGTTGCTGGTCGGCACGTCGATGGTTCTTCTCATTCAGAACAGCAAAGCCCACTGCAACCACACAACAGCAGTCATCACGATTTATGCTCCGTCTGCAGTCAGAATCAGCTGCTGAAGGTCAAGCAGCTGGCTAACTTTGTTCCCCAGAATGAGGTTTAATCCGTCATTTGTTGCTCATACTACTTATTTTTGTCGCCATATTGAACTCTGTCCAGTGTATGTTTTATTGCTATTCTTAATGCATTGTCAGTGTTTGTTGTATTATAGGAGGAACATCCTGGAGTGTTTTTTTTAATCCTGCAACAGTAATCTTCAGGAGTAATAAACATAGGGAAATTATAATTTATATAGTGAAAATTTCAAGTCAGTCAAATAGGCAATCTGACATTTAATGTATGGTTATTGAAATAGAAACTATGCAATACAAAGAACTACCAATACTAGTAGTTGACATGAAAACAAACATGAGAATGAAATTTTTTTTTGCAACTCACTTGTAAGGCGTAAAATTGTCGCATTTCACATAGAATTATTTTAATGCTGTTATTTTTTACCATGTGCAAGTACATGCAGTATTTCTTAGTAGAAGTTTGCCATTGATGTTTCAGCTGTAAATCTGCATGGATATAAATTGCATATAAATACACTTTGCTTTTGGCACTATTTGCACATTTTTCAGATTTATAAATTATTTATGTAGTCTCATTTTTTTTCTAACACTATACCATCCATTGTTGAAATTAACATTAACAAAATTAATCTACAAGGGTGAAATTTGGCATGGGGAAGACGACCATTATTTGTTAAAAAATTATGTTGTGGATTGTGATTTTGATGCTTGCATGAGTTGTGTTGTTGTGGATTTTTAACTTTTAGGCAAACTTTGACATTGAGGTTGACGCGTACAAGCATCACTTGGAGCGAGTGTATCGCTTGTGTCATGCGTGTGACATGGTCGTGCGTCAAGAGCTGACACGTCAAGATGCACTGATTCGTGCTCGGATGCACACAGCGGGATTGCTCAGGTCTCAGTCAACAATCAATGCCGACGTCTCGCGATTATCGGCAACGGATCTCCCAGTACGTTGCCCCCCGCCTTGTTTGTTGAATTCTTTGCTTTGCTGTGTGAGATGAACATACTAGGAAATAATTGGCACACGAGCATTTATGTATGTCTCAGAATAATTGGTTGATCTCGAGTTTAGCAATAGTGTAAATTTTTATATAGCTTTACATATATTTGGCATTACGAACTGTCTGTTTTTGAGCAGAAGTCCATTGGCTTTAGTGCTGCGGTGATTTCTGAGATGTGATTTGGTTACTATTGTAGGACACTCCGCCGCCATCTTCCAGGATTACCAGTTGTATATCTCTGGTGCTACAGTTTATTTCTCTGCTGGTTGGACTGATATTGGTGACTGCAATGGTGGATTCAGTTACGTACCCGTACCATTCTTTTCTGCTCGTCGATGGTGACTTGCTGCAAATAGTGAGGCAGTATTGTGGGCCAATCGCCACTGTTGGTGTCTTTGTGGAAATCGCCGCAGTCTTGGTGGCTGATCAGCGCAGGTGAGTCAGTAAGTAACTAGCGAATACCTTTGTTAGGTTTCAGCTGTTGAAAAGCACTGTTGCTCGGCAGTGTTACATTATGCTTTAAACTTGCCAGTTTCTTTTCTGCAACTTCACCGTCATTGTCACATAGAGACTTGTATTTTGGTCTAACTACCAGTATGGTAGTGTAGTTTTTTTTAGTTTTTGATGCCAGTTTAAATTAAGCAACACTCTTCCGTCATGTGTCCTGTTGAGAATGAAGAAAGGATGAGACTGGTGACTGGTTAGGGCCAGTAAAGTAAAGTAAAGTGAACAGCTTGCAAACAATCCTCACCACTACGGGAACTCATATGCCATAAAAGATCACACAGTGTTACCTGCCACCCGGCACACATGACATTCCCGCCTTTACCCCAGCCAATTAAAGCTGGTACTCGATTTAGTGACCCCGGGGGGTTGCCAGGCTGAGCTGACCTAGTACTTTGTTATCCCTTAGTGCTTCGACACTGATGGTTAAGTGGCACTGATAGTACATAAAAAACCTGTTCTGTTAATCCGCAAAAGTTTCTCCATGGACAAATGGAGGAGGAAGACCCGAGGGGAAGTGGCTGACTAGAGTTCACCCACGTGGAAAAATGGCTGTAAAATGGAAATGGTAGTCTGATCTGCCCTGTCTGTTGTCTTAAGTTAGATGGTCAAATAAAAGGAAATGAACATTACGAGTGTGTTGTACAGATTGCGGCCGATCGATGTGGCGGCATGTTTCTCGTGGTTGTTGACGATGCTTGTTTGTGGCTGGCTCGGAGAATCTGTCTGGCGACATGCATTTCCTGTTCATCTGACGTTGGCGTCAGCGACAGTTGTTGTATCATCGTGCACACTAGTTGTCCACTGCTGTAGTGATCAGCAGTCAAAAGCATCTCATTCTAAGTATGTTCTATGTTGGTTTTAGGGTTGCACCAAATTTGATATGTTAAAATGTGACTGCGGCTGGATTTTGACTTGGAATTGCAAATCAGCTGGAGCCGGGTCAAATGTTTTTGAGTTGTATATGAAATATGTAAGTAACCAGCAATGAGACACATAAAAGAGTAAACATCAGTGAGTCACTAGCAAAACTGCAAAAGGCAGTATATTGTTCTGAAGTCTTAATCATGAAATCAAAGCAAAGCACTTTATTTTTAAAATGTAAGTTTTTTTTATCATTTTTGGAATCAGAAATGAGACTGTTGGTCAAGAATGGTGCAGATTGCCAAATTGCCAAAATCTAACAAAATTGAATTCGTGCGAGAATTCAACTATTAGGCAGAAATTTCAGAAAATGTTTGTTTCAAAGTGCCATTGTTGGCATAGATAGACAGAGTTATGCATACAAGATTGTAATGAGTTAATGCATGAACAGATGATACATATGTCTGGTAAGCCATCTGCAGTCTCGTTTGCACTCTGCAGTCATATTGGAACTGTCCCCACTAGCTCGTGTAATGGAGTTTTGCTGTGTTTTGTGTACGTTTGATAAAAGCCCGAGAGCCAACCAATGTAGTGTGTTCACTTTACTGTGATTGGGTGTACAAGACATCTGTCTTGACAGTCACGTCTCACACACCAGAAGTAATAGATGATGTTCTGAGTGAGACGGTAGCTGTAGATTTGACATCGTGTGTTGTGGACTTAGTGATTTATCCACTTGTGGGTCACCTCTCTTGCACTCTTGAGTATGTCACATGGAGCTTAGCTGTAATAACAGTTTTATGGTAATAATAACGATTGCATTAAGTGTTCTGACAATGTTGTTCGTGCGTTACGAAGGACATCTTTGGTGCGTAAAGCCTGCTTCGGCAGGAACAAAATATTTCTTGATAGAAGGCTTCCGAGTATGCAGCCTGGTCAGTGCTCTATGTGGTAAAATGGTCAGTTAAACAAAGCTGAGAGAGCCAGGCAGTAGCAGATGTTTTAATATTATTGAACCATGTTGCTTGAGATAGAGTGACTGGAAAAGTTCCAGTAGAGTCACGTTTGCATGTTTTGTTTGTGTGTGATTGCTGTTAATTCTAGTGAAACGTTGGTGATGTCAACACCGGTGACTGAGAGATTACAGCGGCACACTGCCGACACAGTGTCACGACAGACAAATCCTGATGATCGTAAATTTGTTGTTCGTCTGAAAACACTGAATCTCGGTGCTTCTCGAAAGCATCAGAGCAGCAGAGGTCTCGTATGCTGTTGTTACTTTCCAAATTACCATTGAGCTCTTGTTGTGTTTTGGCAAGACAATCAGAATTTGTATTCACCAGAATCTTACTTCAATGTATTCAGTCCAAAGTGTGCAGAGCGTGCCAAAAAATCTCAGCCGCTTTGAAGTGCTATAACTTTTTATTTTTTGGAGCAGCAACATTCTAAAAACATGGCATGGAACAGAATATATTTTAGAATTGAAAACTTATTTAATTTGCTTTAATAATTCAAAAAACAATGCAAACAGATGGACATATGTATGTAAAATGGCATAGTTCTAATACCATTGGCAACTGCAGCATGTGACCGGTTGTAGAAGAAATGTTTGACACAGACAAGAGAAAGCTGTCTATAGTGCAGAAATGTTCAGTGTGCAGTTTATAGCTGGAATTATCAGTCAGATACTGTCCAGCCACTGGTCGATGGACTTGTTAAACAAGCTCAATGCTTTCATACATTCTTGCTGAATGAGGATGATCGCTACCTGACTCTCAGACTGTTGAGCCAGTTTTGTCAGGTTTTTTGATAAGATTGTTCAACACGCTTTGTTTATTTTCACAACAGAGATTTGTGTATCAATTGCAAAGCATTTTAACCCATTCCAAACTGAAACATTTTATCAAATACAAATTTTTGTCTGTTAAAGGTAGCGTGCTAGCTTAAAAGTAAACAGTTTTATATAATCATGGTTTTGTTTAATTTTTACGCATAATATTTAACCAACACGGATACCTTTAATGCAGCTTGATTGTTGAGTCATCATCATCGCGTCTTTCTTTCCTTCCTTCTGCAAAAATTTCTAAAGATAGTACTTCAGAGTTAGTGGGATTTTTTGGCACACTCTGTATATGTATGCTGGGTTTGACGAAGAAAATTACTTGGGAACATTTTGTTAATTTGGCAGCCAAAGAAGCATCTTGCCTTTTAAGAAACCTCCAATTATCTACAAAGTTTATCTTTAGAAACTTGGCCAAACATTTTGGAAAAGAAGGCCAGTGAATAAAAACCTTTGAGTCTGCATATGTATTGTTATGTGTCGTGTCGTACATAGATGTTTGCAACTGTGTAGGTCCATTTGGAATGTCGTCTGAATGGACCAGTTTGTCAGTTGACACTGGTGCTCACCAGCAGACCGGAGCCGACACTTGTAGTTCACAGCGCGATCGGCCGTTGTTATCACCTGCCAAATTTAAACCAACCTCTTCGCAGCAAAACCATGGCATTCGACCACCATCCAAGTGGTCACCTGTGTCGTCGGACTGGAATAAGAACAGTTGGAGTGTGAAAACTAGCAAAACAGGTCTCAATCTATGCATTTCAGTTGGTTAACTTAAAGAACAAATAGTGTGTTATTACAACAAATATGTATCCAAGAAAGATAGTAACAAATAGTGGATAAGAATAACTTTATTTAATAATCACAGTAGTTTTCTCTATGTTCGTATTTATAACATTTCACCTACATTGTTACAGTAAACATGTAGAGTAGACTTTACTAAAACATTCGTTATATCTGAAGTCCATTTTCCCCACACTAGGCTGTGGAGAGCTCTTCGGATGCATGTATCACATATGTTTTTGTACTTCCTGTCTCATATGCACATGACTGCCTTTTATTCTGTTTATTACTAATCACGTTAGTATGGAAAGTAATGCAATCAATCGTGTTTGCGATCACCTTCGTTTAATGTCAACAGGTAATGATACGGTTATAACAGACTCCGATAATATGGACTTTTATTCCCTACAGACAAGTTTTCTTGCCAACACCACAGTTAGTGCACAATACAACAGAATGCTTGCGACCCTGGCCACCATGGCCAGTATGATTGCACAGTTATGACAGTTATCTGTCTGACAGCAGCACTGCTAAAATGATCAAGCTCAGTTCTCACGACACAGCTAACATCGAGATCAACTGATATGATCGGTTGAGACACTGCTGCCGGTTTACAAGGTGGGTAGCTTACATGTGATTGTATCAGTCATGTCTCTATAGTAATTTCTTCTATCTCATCCCCTGAATACACAGACGGTCAGCGGAAAAGAATAGGCGGATAAAGCTGGAACACACAACGAAGCTGGATGTGTCTAGATAGCCCACGGATGATCAAGTGAACTACAGTGCATATCAGAGCTGCACAAATTGTAAAACTAGAAAACTGTCCTCCATCGAGGATCGAGGTCAGAACAACCGCGTTATATGGCCCACACGCGCTTTATTTCAAAATAATCGGAACATGCATAGAGTAGACTAAAGCCGACCTTGACCCTTGACCTTGAGTCCCAGGAGAGCTACGGTCATGACCCATACACATGCAGTAGGTCAATGTCAAGTCACTCGGTTCAAAAGTCAAAGTGGAAACAGACGGACGGACAAATGGATAAACGAAGGAACGCTACTGTGCTGAATGAACGCATATACCCATATTTTGTCCTAAATTTGGTTGCCATGGCAACGACTCTTGAGGAATTAAAAAAGAGCTCCGGGTCGATCATCTTCAAACAAATACCTATTATTTGGTGATGGAAGTGCATTGGTGCATTATAGCTAATTTTGGTTTCAAATTCCGATCCCACTTTATCGCGCATTGCGGCCGCCGTGCTGTAATCCAGACACTGGTGTAGCAGCTAAACTGAAGTCCGTAGTGCTTTCAGTTGATTGCCACGTGTTTTCCTTGATATTTGCAATATGACGATGTGTTCCAGTGATCTATATATCTTATGATTTGTTGCAGATAACAGGCATGAAACTGGACGTATTGGACCTGACGTTATAAATGGCTGTGATACTAGACAAGTTGATGATGCTGATGACCTGTGATGGCTGATGATTATCACTGTTGATGCCTTGGGTTTTGATACATGTATGTATTAGTTGTACCACCTACCTGCTCTGTATATCTGTCTTCGTAGGCTTTGTTTGCAATATATGTTGTGCCGTGTGTTTTGGATCTGATTGACTATACATGATATGCTTTGAAGCATCTAAACCTAGTCAGGCATCTGTGCTTAAACCCTGTTGGATAGATGGAATAAGTACTAAACTAATGAATGATGATGGTCTTGGCCACCACTGTGGAAGAAACGAGAGTTTGTGTAATAGTAAATCCTCCTAGTGGCATACTGGCCTAGTATTTAGATTTATTGTCTACACAAGAAGCTGTTTATGCTGAGGTTTGTATGGTCTCTCCCCATAACTGGTAGTAACTTCCAAATGTTGATGAGCTGTACAAAACACAAGGAGTGGTTTCGTTCGGGTTGATTGGCTATCCCTATGTAGCTGTCTAGATTGAACCATAGTTACCTTGGGAACATGGAATATGTTGTTCGGAATATTTGATGTTTTCAGTGCGTTGAAGATTTTGGTGGAGCCGAGCATTTGAACTGATGCTAGTTTCTACACGGCAGCAAAATGTTAAACAGTGTCACCAGACACGGCTGTTCAAGTGTGATTGGTAGTTCTGATATCCAGTGTAATGTCAAAAGATTGTGAACAATGACGTTTTACTATCACAGGGTTTCCAATCACCTGGAAAACGCCTGGAATTTTATGGTAGACGTGAATTACGCTGGTTTTGACACTCTAACGGTTGTATCGTGTACAGGTTAATCCATGTTACAAAGGAATGAATGGTGAACTTCAGTGATGAGTGTCTCGTATTTTATATATCACGGCTGTGAACTGTGATCAAAAGCACGTGGAAAATTCTAAAATTGGACTGGACAAATCCTGGATCTTTTCTCCTTCCGAAAGAGTGGAACCCTGTATCACTGGTGCAGATTGACATCAAAGTGTCTTGTATAACTCACTTAAGACGATGGCAGTATTCATGTTGGCTGATTAGGGCCTAATGCACAAGATGTCATGGGATGATGGGATTTAAAAAAAAAATATAAACAACAAACTTCTCGTAAGCTCACTCTCCAGTCTCCGTGTACATTAACTCATTGTAGTTACAGTGCAGATATCTTTGACCATATTTTTAATACACAAGGCAGTGGCCACTTATTGCTGTCACTACGTTTAAAATTTCCGCTAGAACAACAAGGCCAGTTTTAGGCAGATTTGAGATAGCACATCCCACAAAGACTAGCCCCTTCCACCAGAGGCATTGCAACTTAATTTTTGGCTGTATATGATAGAACATTGTCATGGGCTTCTGTGGGAGAAGGGGTAGAAAGATATGATTTTGGGAAATGCATCTTCCTTAACCAGTATCTTAGGCTGGCAATGGCTGCGGCATTCTACTGCTGCCGATCAATGGGCTTGGGTTCACGGATGCATCATTTCAATGTAAGTGTGATTTAAATGTGGCTCGTGAAATTCAGATTTTTTGCTCATGGTGAGTGAATTATTTTAGTTTTCAGTTGAAAGTCTGCAGTTTTTATATTGGTGAAGTATTAATTATGTTTGTTGATCTCAGGATGAGTTGTGCGTTTATGTTGTGATTTTAAAGCAAGCGCAGTTGCACGTAGCAGTGCCGTTGTTTTTTTGTGGTAATAATAGCTTCCATTGTCATGATATTGTGTATTTATATTGTGTACAAATGAGATATTAATCTTGATGTTCTTTGAGATTTAAGTGAAATGTTAGGTAGACCTACATCTGCACATCATAAAATACTTTTTAGTACATTAAATATGTTTCATTCTGTGACTGCTTGCTATGCTGTTTTGATACTTATACATGTCTGAGCTGTGCAGTCTCGATAACTGTGAGTGATATAAGTGCAAAATTGTGGATCTTTTCATTATCAGTACTTGTTATTTATACAGATTTTGTTGATATTATGCTCCTGTTTCTGTCGATAAACTGATTTTTAACGTGCCTGTTGTGCTACTGATATCACAAAGCAAGTTATCATTGAGAAATTGAATAGTACAGTGACTTCATTACATTAAGGTGGAGTGATAAAGAACTAGAAATTGTTCTTTTCTATATGTTATTTCTATGCTTCTCATGAAACCGAATGAAATACCTACACTGTCGGAGCTTAATGAGGGGTTCCTAAGGACCCCGTAAAATCCTGATACCAGTAATTTTTGAGCCTGAAAACTGGAAAATGACCTTGGTCCTTGAAAAGTCCTGAAAATCTATCAGTGTTGTCCTGAAAACTTGCGGAAGAAGTAATAACATTTAACATCCGTGTGAGACCCCCAAGCTGATTTCTTAAAATTCCGGATGGCGGGAAAGAAATTCCGGCTGATATTCGGCTTAGCCGAATTATCGCTATAAGTAAAAAATACGGCTGACTGCCAATATGTTCGGCTGAAGTATTGCATTTGCACATAACACAGTGAAATAGATAACTTTATTGTTTGTTACACATGATCATCAGTCATATACTCATAATTTATAATGTATTCTTTTAGGTTAATTATCATCATTAAATTTATTGTTCAAACTAGAATACCTAGCGGTATATGGTTGCGCTTCTATGGGTGTGTAACTGGCTGGAGGCTCCATTATGCTACAGTGTGTGTATAATCGACCACCGACAGCAGAGTCCAAGTCAATAGAGGTTTATTAGACACCTTTCGACCGTCTCGCTATGCGTGCCATACTCGCCTGACCACGGGCGGTGGTGGCGTACTCCCGAGGAGCTGATACCACACCCCTGGGCCAATCAGCGTGCAGCCCTGGGACGCTATGGCCCGTCACCAGTGGGCGCTATCGGCTGGAGTTGGGC
>Ga0209782_1002250_pt1 | contig 10669 bp, 8 predicted proteins | sample WorMetmaBAHAMAS1_FD_187390 | JGI IMG/M metagenome (GOLD analysis project Ga0209782, IMG submission 187390) | Marine gutless worms symbiont microbial communities from Max Planck institute for Marine Microbiology, Germany - Inanidrilus... | ecosystem: Host-associated > Annelida > Digestive system >...
CTCCTACTGGGCCCCGCCCACCCACGTGGCTAACTGTCAGTGAGCATCAAAGACTGCTAGACATTGAGCAATACAGACGAGTGACATAAGTTCAACAAATCATATCAGTACTCAACACACGTCCTTCCTCCTGGCGATAGCTGCAGCGGTCGGTGGTTTGCGAGCTGGGCCGGCCGACATGCTTGTTTGGTTCGGCGTTGTCGTCTGTGTCGATGTCTTCTCCTGGGCGACAAGTTTCGGCAGCGACTGACTGCTTGCACTCCGTCTGTCATGTAATGTTCTCATCTCTTCACTCAATCTCTAACAATCCACACTGGCAGTCGCCGAGCCATGGGCACGGCGACGACATGCATCTGTGACTGTGTCCGTGCTGTAAAAGGAAGACGGCTTGAGCTATCAAAAATTGAAGTGGCATAGATGTAGTCTATGTCGGCCACTAACCGTGCAAAGAAAAATGAGGTCAAAAGGTCAAGGTCATATGATTATGAAAAAGATCATGGTGGCCCTTAATGCAAATAAATTAGTTGCTATTTTGTTCGGTACCTCACAAAGGCTTAAATCTCTGTCCGGGCTTCAATCTGTTAACGTAGTTGGTGCAGTCATTCCACTGTCAGATAAAGTTAAGATCCTTGGTGCCACGCTTGATGCCAACCTCACCATGGCGCCTCATATTAAGGCTTTATCAAGCTCCTGCTTTTACCATATCCGTTCTTTTGGGCAAATTCGTTCATCGTTTGATGACACCATGGCTCTCTCTGTCGCATCAGCACTTAATTCTTCACACCTGGATCAGTTGAACTCCATTTTGTATGGCACTTCACTCAAGCACATAGCTCGCCTTCAACGAATCTAGCATGCAGCAGCTCGGGTTGTCTTGAACCAGCATTCTCGCATGTTCACTATCTTCAAGTGAACTTCTTAAACAGCTCCATTGGCTTCCTACTGAATGGCGTACATGGTTTAAACTTGCTGCCTTGACCTTTAAAGCTTTGCATACTGGTCGCCCGCCATATCTTTCCAACCTCTTGCAACACCACAAACCCACGAGGTCTCTGCGCTTATCTAGTTCTCATTATCTTTCAGTCCCCCATCATTACTTAAAATTCGGATCTCATGCTTTTCGATCTTCCGCACCAAAAGTTTGGAATTCATTACCTGTTAGTATCCGTGAATCGCAGTCACTTCCTACTTTCAGACGTCATCTAAAGACATTTTATTTTCAGTCAGCTTACCCCCTTTTAGATGTCCATCTTGCCTAGAATATATTCGTCCATGCGCCCTGATTCTTCTTAAGACCTGGTGCTATATAAGTCATTTACTTACTTACTATCTATCACTCTGTATCATGTAGATATGCTGTACTGTGACAAGCCATAACCACAGCTTGCCAAGAGAACGGCCATTTTATCACTAGTAAGGGAATCTAAGGATCATGTCAACTGACACTGCTAGGATAGATTGTTGTTACTGCACTATCCAGAATGGATGCAGGGGATGCATCAATAAGTATTCCAGGCTGCACAGGATACAACACTCACTGTTGTATAAAAGCAAGCCACTGACCCATGTTGGAGATCCTACCAGTACTACCAGAAGTGGCACATGAGTGGTCAACGCTACTGACTGTATTCAACTGAGAAAACTGGCTGTTGGTGAAGATCAGCCTGTTATCATTTTGTTTGACATGACTCTTTATGAGAAGGTGGTCCAACTGCTAGATGCCAGACCCTACCCGAAATGCAGAGCTGTTCCACGACTGGGAGAGCTACATGTTTTCACGGCTGCCCTTGGAGTACTCTGGTGTCGATGATGCCTGATGTCTGTGGGTCTGCAACACCAAGGCAAATCCTGAAATGTACCCATTACAAGCATGCTCTTCGTGCCCACATTTATTCATATGCAGCTCTCTATGTAATGGCACAGGAGTCATTCAAGGCCAACCCACATCTGTAATAAGTCTGTCTGAAGGCAGCAAAGGGAATTGAAGCTGCCTGTTCTGAGGGAAGTAAGCACACAAAAGCTGAGTCTGGGAAACAAGCAAGCACCACCCAAGTTGAAGCCTTGATCACTGCTTGTGTTATCTCAGTTATCCAAGAATGGGAAAACCAGAAATCAAAGAATTCAATGTTCAAGACAATGATGAACTGCCTACGTCGAGTGGAAGCAATCCTGTTCTTTGTTGCTGCAACCCAGAATGCTGATCTAGCACTCCATCTTCAGTCCAGAGAGCAGCTGAGCAAGCTGTTCTTTGCCTTTGACCAGATCAAATAAAAGTGACTCGGGCCCAGATACATCACAGACATGCATGATCTGAGGACCAATCACTCTGAAACCTGGAAAGAGCTGCAAGCATGCAACATTGCAGTCACGAAGAATGATGTTCTCTGTGTCTTCTGGTGTGGACCATGCATGTGATTGTTGAAAATTCATTGTGGACTCGAACAGTGCCAGTGCTAGACAGAGGTTCTTCCTGGTTGTACCAGAACTCTCCTGTGTTGCAAAAGAGTTAAAGAGTCTATTTGACTTGCAGAACAAAGAACTTATCCTGCACAGATCTTTGCAAATGCGGCTGTGAGTGTCAGAATGATGACTTGCAGAACAAGTACGAAGCTGATGATGACAATGATGGTGATGATATGTAAAGACTACATTGTTGCCTAAAAGATTAAAGCCATTTCTGTAATGAGGAGCATGTTGGTTCTTAATGGACTTTAAGTTAGTGGAACATTCATGTCTGATTACTTGTAAAACATTTAATAAAATGGAAAACTTCAGTCAAATAAGTATTTTGTCTACTGTATTTATTTAGATACCATTCAATTTCTTGGCCCTAAAATGGTCATTTAGCTGTCAAAATCAAATTCCTAAGAGCTGAGATGTTGTCAAAAACCTTTTTTACACCAGAAGTTCTGTACAATTTAAGATGGTGGTCATATTGATATCAGGGCCAATGAAAACATTGTTTTTCTCCCAGTTACACCACTGGCAAAACAAGTATCGCAATATACCCAGTATTGTGATACTTCATTCATTTATCAGGGGTGACGGTTGGCCATTGGCAGTCTTTCGACTGATACCTACCAGCCAGCGCTGAGGCCTAGACATGGCCCAGTGCGCAATTCCCCTCTAACCCTGGGGCTTGTGCTATATGTTTATAGAGCCTAGCTTAGCCGGCGGGTTTCTCTGGCAGGGAGCCAATACGCGGTCTTCCTATAAGACCACTGACTCCTACCATCTGTTATCCACACCGGCGGCTCTCACCACACACCAGATGCCCCCAATCCGGGTGTGATGGCCTGTCACAGTTTATAGAAGACACAGGCGAACCCTCTGTACCTGCCCGAGAATTTAATCTCATAGCATGCAGAAACCTGACTTGACATACTGGCAGGGGTGGGAGACGAACCCATGTCCTTCCGAACTAGCCAGCCAGGCTCACTGCACTGCAGCTCGACAGCCCTAGCCCTCTGAGCCACTGAGGCAGGTTATTGTGATACTTTTTAACGATAAATATCGTGGAAGGAATTTTCACTATCACCCAACACTAGTCTAGACTCTTCAGAGTTACCATCTGGTGCCATGGTGTGATTCCAAACTCTGAACCTAAATTTGGAGACTATATGGTGCTCAGAGCCAAGTAAGTAAGCCAGGTTGTGCTTTTGATGCATTTATGTTGTTTTTGGTATTATTTTGCACATTTTAATTATTAACTGCAAGGCGATCTTTGTTTGGAGCAGTTTTGTTGCTATAGATGTCTTCCTTAAATAATTTATTATCGTTAGCATTCATCGCCAACGTCATGTCGGAAGTGAAACGGGATTCAAGCAGGATTCACTCAATCTGAATACGGAAGCAGATTTGTTAATATAATGCAGTTTTTTACTGAATACAGATTCGGATTCACTATGTATTGTTTTTTTTGTTACATTGACGTATTGGGTTAGTTTTTTGACTGTTTAAATTTCAATGGTTGTTATTTAAACTAACTTAAGCTGTTTGATTTACAGTGTTTGATTAAAACTCGCATGTTGTATACGTGAACATCGGCAACTCTCTATAGATTCTGTGCAGCAAAAATTATTAATCTTGATAGGTAGTTACCAGTAATACATGAAAGTTAGACTTTGGCCTTAAACCAAATCACTTCAAGTTTCGCTTAAAAATGTAAACAGACAATGGCAGTGATGACGTCATACATAGCGGTGTAATTAATAAAGGCATGAACCAAAAACACAAAGAATAAAGGAACAGCATACAAAATCATAGATCATAATTGCTTAAAATGTAAAATATATCCGCATTTGTGGAGGGGACATTTGTCTGAAACCTCATCTTAAGACTGTGGTCTTAAGAACAAATGGTCTTAAACTAAAGTCTAAAACTTTAGTTTAAACCAAAGTTTAATCTGATGTCGGTCTAAAACCAAGTTTTAGCCATGCAGATTAAGCTTTGGTTTTAGACTAAATTTTTAGACTTTAGTTTTAGTGAAAGATAGTGACCCACTGTCTCTTCAAAACTGGCATTCGTTGGTAGATATGGCATTGCTGACAGTAAAGTAAACAGGATGTTTGTGTAGTCTGCTGTGTACCTGTGTGACAGTGTCATCGGCACCTACAGCTGCAGTAGTCAGTGCTGTCAGTGTGACAAAGCAGACACCAGTTACAAGACCGGCTTGTGACAGGCGAGGGACTTTCTATGTACCGTTAAAAACTCAGCCAATTTGCAGTTTTTATTCATGTGGCACTATTTGAAACTATTATTTGAATAGCAGTCACATTTTAACATTGTACAGCGTGGTGTTTGAAGGCTTTCTGATGTCAGGTCCATGTCTAGACTGAGACTTCTGTAGCACAGAGGCCATTTTGGTCTAATGTAGACTTTTGAAAGCACATGTCATTAGGGCTTAGAATCACAGTGCATTGTGAACCTTGATTTTTTTGCACTATAGAAATACAGTTAATTAGTTACTTAATGCAGTTAACACCAAGTGTGGTCTGTGGCATTCTTTGATGAGCTGCTGATGGTCAATGGATGTCCAGTCATTGTATGCATCGATTTTAACGCACACGTGTGTCTTGCTTGCTGCAGTCATTTGCATGCTACATTCAGCACGTCGCTGAAATCCTCGCGAGACCTTGTCATCACTCCAGCTGCCACAGCAGCTTGCGAGTAGGTGCCATGTTGGCTGACCACGCGCTCTTTCTCTTCACTGTTCGTATTAACAGACCGGCTTCAGATGACCAGAAAGTTACTCGCAGAGCATGGCGGCATTTGTCACCGAACACTGTTGCGTCTGATCTGGCTGCGTCAACGCTGAGTAGTGACCCTAAGGAATGTCCATTGTCGACATGGTTTAGCTGTACATCAACGTGCTGCTGGACAAGCACTGTCCATGCGTGATGGGACAAGCAACAACACTGTGGTTTGACGCCATCTGTCGTGCCGCTCGACGTCATAATAAGGGCTGAAGAGACGTTACAAGTGAACGTGTTACAGTGACGCTGTGGATGACGGAGATACAGGCGCTTAGACAGCTGTACGAGAAGAAATCGCCAGCTGTTGGCGAGCAGACGTCACCAAGAGCACGGACAGTATGAAGAGGTTGTGGTGAGGTTCACTTTATGGTGTACTTGGAGAAGCCTCGACTGGTGATGCGGATGAACTTACAGCTGAGGACTTCACTGTTCTCTTCAAGGAAAAAGTGGAATCTGTGCACACGTGCATCTACCGCATCCACACTACTGTACGATGTCGATGTCCCAAGCAGGGCGACTCTGACATTAGAGCAATGGGCGGCTCTCACCAGCGATGAAATCACAAAATTCATTGGTTCAGCATGGTGTAAGTCCTGTCAGCTGGATCCGTCTCCAACATATGGCTTGTGAAGGACATGTGGACTCTTGTTGCTGTTCAACAAGACGCTGGCTTCTGGCTGTTACCCTTCAGAGTTCAAGAAGTCTGTGATGCATCCGCTGCTTAAAAACATGGACTCAGTGCCAGCCAGATGACGAACTACAGGCCCATATCGAACCTGTTGTTTGTGTCGAAGCTGCTAGCAAGAATCGTTCACAGTCAACTGCAGACCTTTTTGTCCAGAGATGGTCTAATGCCAAAAATACAGTCGGCATACTGTCAATAGCACAGCACCTAGACTGTCGTTACTAAAGTCTACAAGAAGCTCTGCTATGCGACGCGCTTGTCAGTATAGAAAAATGCTTGCAATATCGATGAATGACCTTGACGTACACCCAAGGTCATTGCAGTTGCTGCTACTAAATGGCCGTATATCACTTCCTGTTTGTAGACTGTTGTTTCAACATCTCTATCTAGCACCGTTTTCGAGATACTACGACTTTTGAAGTGAACGTGACTGCCTGTGATCTTGAAAACTCCTTCACTTTTGACAATAAAGCCATGTGCACTTTCTAATTTATGTGTAAATGTGTTGTAGTTGAATCACGCTTTATTGATAAGTTATAGTACAGTCGGACCTCGTTATATCGAAGTCGACCAGCAGTAAATGTTCGATATATCTGGATTTCGATATAAGTGCATTATGACTGGCAGCCACCCGCACTGCACTGTGAAACAACTAGCATTAGTACGAAGTCAAGTCTACATGATTACAGCACGTGGTAACAACAACACTGACAGTCACTAAATCACAGATCATTCGGGCATGGACATTTTTCTCTCGGTTTCAGTTCATTAAAGAAGTGTTCTCACTGTGGCCGTATAAAGCCAATGTTGGCTGATAACGGTCGCAGCGGGTTTAGTTCATACGTCTCGGGCAGAACTTTCCAAGTCATCTACGGGAGCATTGTGTCATTAACTGTCTACATCCCATGTTCCATACCTCAAGGCTTACTGCTCGGTCTGCATCTGTTTATACTGTACACGGCGGACGTGGAAGACAGTGTTGCATCCAAGTCCACCACAGACAAGTTTCAGCAAGTTATGAATGCCGCCACTCGCACGGTCAGCAACATGCGGACTCACCACTCTGCTGCATAACGAGTTCCACTGGTTGCACGTTCCTCAGCGGGTGACGTACAAGCTGTGTGCAACCATTCACCGATGTCTGCAGCACAAGGCACCACGGTCACAGACCTCTAGATAAACACTGTGCCACAGTACATGACAGACTGTTGCATCCACACCTCAGACATTGCTCATCGTCAGCTGTTTGTACCGCGACATCGACATTTGATGTCCAGTCGTTGGGCCCTTTCTGTAGCTGGCCCAGTGGCCTGAAACTCGTTACCAGACCGAGATCCGATAAATTCTTTCTACATTTTTCATTGGGATCTGAAAACTTTCCTTTTGTGGTTTTTCTAGCATTAGAGTGAAGCATTAGAGGCTTCACGATTATGTGCTATATAAATCTACTATTAACACTGACATTGAAATAACAGTAACTGATGGGTTCTGTGCCATCTGTTCATCTCATGCTTTATTAAAATCCAGAATAGTTCTACATTTCTGGTGTCAGCATAGCAGAAAGACACTCTACTGCAAGTACACAGCAAGGGGCTGAAAAAGATGCTATTAAATGAGATTTTGATGTCATTTCAGAACAAATTGATTGTTTATTATCCAAAGGCTTTCAAAAACGCCGTGTAAAATGTTGTATAATCTCGCTGATAATCACAGCAGAGGTGTGTGTGGTGTGTGTATTTTCAGTTTGCTTCATCGAAAACTGCGTAAGTATCACAAGTTGTATGCTTATATTCCGTAGGTATGGTAACAATTAAACAAATTTTTGTAGTTAATTTTTAAAAATTAACGACTAATTAATAGTTAATTTCGATCATGAAAGCATACAACACAAATTGACCAAAAACACATTTCTATTTTTAGTCATTAACCAAGACATAAAACAGTTATCAGCTGTAAGTAAGTAGGTAAGTAAACAACATGTAGCGTCGTAATCAAAAGAGAATCAGGGCGCACTGAGGGGATCGCTAGGCGGTGATGTCAAAGGCTGTCTGGAAGACGTGTGTTTTAGGTGTCGTTTAAATTTAGAAAAGGTTTGTGAGTCACGAATGGTATTCTCAAAGGGAATTCCAGACAGTCGGTGCTCATACATGGAAGGCACGAGGACTGAAAACAAGTTTTCTTCGAGGAACAGTAAGAAGAGGTGGAACGAAGAAGCCTGGATGGAACGTATGATATCAGGAGATCGGATAAATACAATGGAGATAGAATCTTGTGTGTAAGAATGACCAATTTGTATCTTATGCGCCATTTCACTGTGAGCCAATGAAGCTGTTGAAGGAGGTCTCTGGACGATGAGCTAGGAGGTCGGCTTTGGACTACAACCCTTGCGAGTGCATTTTGTGCTCGCTGGAGGTGAAGAATATATTTAGCAGGACAGCAATACAGAACAGAATTTGCATAATCAAGCTAGGAAGAGACTAAGGCAGATGCTATCCGTGTTTTGATCAAATGAATGGCGTCCAGATCTGTAGGCTGACTGATTGCTATTGAAGTTTTGAAAAGCCAAATTATGTGGCTGTAAACGGCTTTAAAACAGGTACCCAGAGATTTTAAAAATGAAGTTCCAAGTTGGAAATCGGCCTATAGGGACCCGTCAGTTAGCACTGACTCTTTCACGTTTGCTGAAGACGTATCTGTTTGCGCGATACTAGTGCATGCAGCGCATTAGAGGTTGATAACTTCATGCGCTATATAAATCTACTTACTTACTTAATCTACTTACTTAGGTCAACTCAGCCTTGCCCCCCTCTGGAGTCGTTAAATTGAGTATCAGCTTTGGCTGGGGTAAAGGTGGGAATGTCACTCTGCTGGGTGGCAGGTGATCCCATATATCATGTGAGTTCTCGTAGTTGTGGGTGATGCTGGTTGCAACTATTGCAAACTGCATTTACTATGGCCCAAAACTAATGCTAACTGCTGCTGCTTTTGGTTTGTATTGTGTTAAAACTGGCAGTTGTTTGCATTACCACGGTCAGTCACTGAGGGTTGTTATACCTTAGATAGACCAAACAACAAAGTTTACTGCACTCAAGCAATATCTTCACCATTTTGTATGTCAGACTTAGTCTGTCAAGCTCAAATCCCATCACATCTGTGTTGCTCAAAGTATGCTTAAAAATCTGGTTTTGAGCAGTTGCAGAAAAATCTGCAATAAAACTGTGTTGCAGACATGGTAGATTGATTTTATCTCGGCTTGCCCAGATGGATCTAGCAAGTCCGTGAAAAGTTTCAAGTTTTTGTTTGGTCAAAAGTGGAGAATTTCTTAGAGCATGATTCTATGGCGGCGGTAAATGACGCCACAGTAAGCGCCCAAAACACGCTAAAGTGGCCGTAAATGTGCAGTACAAAACTCTGTGACACACTGTATAACTTCATCTGCACTTTGAAACGTGGTACCTTTCTCAACTGGGCAATTATAATGATCATCTTTGTTTTGAACAACCACCATCGCCATGTTATATTATGCTCACCGGGTTGCTCACCTGGTGTGGCTGCTCCAGTCTAGCATCAGGTCAATTCAGACATCCAGTCATGTATCTAAAGTCAGCAGTCAATAGGATTATGCAGACATATAGTCCATGAAAAAACCTATCTTTTTAGTAAGCAGACTATCCAAATGTCTTTTTGAAACCCTGACTGTGCTTCGACAGTCTCTGTGTTAATGACGCCATCACAACGGTTTACAACATGTGAGGAAATAAAGTACACTCTTGAGTCAGTGTGGCAGTGTGATTTAACCAGCTTCAAATTGTGGCCACGTGTACTTCTGTCAGTAGTAACCTGGCAAAAAAGATGAAACAGGAACATCAGTCAAACCATGCATCATTGTATACTTCAGTCAGGTCTGACCTATCACTTTGGTCTCAAAGATCATAGTTGCAGGGCTTCCTGTATTGTATATAACATAGATTCGAAGTTCTGCTCCACAGATATTGACTTACCGCCACTTTAATGTTTTTGCACTCTATTGTGGCGTCATTTACCGCCGTAATAGATTTTTTTCTTTCTTAGAAGCACGTTTCTGAATTGTTTCTCCTGACAGCAACTAGGCGGAGTGACGTGAAGGTGTGATGTGATTGTGTGGAAGGTGAGACAAATGTCGCGATGCGTCGAGGGCTTGGCGGCGACGGTGGACTGTTGCGGCAGCAGTATGACACAGCTGCAAGGAACCTGCGCACTACCGTCCAACAACTCAACACATCACAGCTCATCATTCAGGTAGGCTACAGCAGCTGACATGATTGTCGCCAATCAACTGTGATGTTATGTGTCCAACACATCTCCATAATTTATCTCTTGATTTCTTGTGTAGTAAATTTGTATTGTTTTGTGGTCATATTATAACTGTAAAAGAAAGCCAACTTTCCTCAGCCTTACAGTCATTGGCTAGGCGTTATAGGCAGCACTGGCCACCAGTACTGTAGCCCTCACTGGCACTCAGCCTCCTATCCTCCATGGGATGTGAAATGATTGCCAGCCAAAGTGCGGTGATGCTGCAGTGTGGTTGGGAGTGAGCCGCCGTTACGTTAGTGCGTGTAAGGCAGGTGAAAGTGACCTCATTAACATACAAGCCATCATAGCTCCTGAGTGTCACACAGTTGGTCTGTGCATGTACCAGTGACGTAACAACTCCCTCTCAACACCCTGCAATGTAGGGTGGTGGCTAGAG
>Ga0209782_1002251_pt1 | contig 10668 bp, 7 predicted proteins | sample WorMetmaBAHAMAS1_FD_187390 | JGI IMG/M metagenome (GOLD analysis project Ga0209782, IMG submission 187390) | Marine gutless worms symbiont microbial communities from Max Planck institute for Marine Microbiology, Germany - Inanidrilus... | ecosystem: Host-associated > Annelida > Digestive system >...
CTGTTATGATTAGAACCGTATTACTCATAACCGGAAGTTTACTAAATATCGAGTAAAGCTGGATCTGGGATAAATATTCTTTATTTACTGACGGGCCCTATTAGACAGACAGTAGTAGCAAATAACCAAGGATAAAAAGAGATGCTACAATACAAAAATACAAAACTGGTGTGTAACATGCAAGTTAGTCATTTAAAAACTGGAATTGTTTGGCGCACGAGGCAACTGGTTATTGGGAGTAGATCCCCAAGCTGCCACCATTAGCCGCCGAGCCAAATCTTTTTACTCAAGCCATCAAGCAGCCGTATTTTTTTCGGCTTAGCGAATAAGGTGAAACTGACCGATGCTTAGTGTAAGAGTTATGTTTGGACAGAGAACAACAAAGACTGCTATTGCAGCAGCCATTTGTTTTCAGCTATACACAGAAATGTTGTTTAGATAGAAATGTATAAATACCGGTACACAAAATTTCCTGCATTTTGTTAGACGTAGTTCACTGTGTTATATTTAGACTTATCAGTGTAGCTGAAAATGTTGAAACTCGTGTGCAATTTTTAGCCGGAAATTTTGTCATTATGTGTTTTTCTGGCTTAGCCGAAAACAGCCATCAATCTTGTCAAGCCAGCCGGTCGCCTAGAAAAAAATTTGGCTGGAGGGTTAATTGGGAGTATCAGCATAGTCTTAACTATAGCAATTAAGTCTGAATTTGGACTCCTTGAGAAACAGCAAAAGGTATAATTGATCATATATTAGTGCTGTCATAATGTCCTCAACCACATGAAACATAGATGATGTTTAACCCATTTATTTGGCTTTAACACTTTTTCACGGGGACATGCAGCTTACCAATAGTTGTCTGATAAGTGTTTGAGATTATTTCTTAGTTCGTTAGATGCAATGATGTATTTTTGCTATTCATATTAGTTGTGTTGTTTAATCATCTTAACATGTGCAACTCATCCGTAGGTCAAGTCAGATGCAGAGAGAGTTAAATACTCTGAGAACGCATCTGAAAACAGCCAAGAAACGACTGCGGGTGAGCTGGCTACTCGTAGAACAGAATTTGTCTGAAAATCTTTTATTCTTTGCGTGATTTGTTAGATCAAGCTGTCGACTTTTTTACTTCAGCATCTTTGTTGGCAGTTGCTTTATCTCTTTCCTGAATACTGCTGTCACAGAACTGTTAAGCACTTAGGTCGGGTTGCACCATCCATACTTAACTTAAGTAGTCCTTACATCTCCAGTTAACTCTGACTTACGTGGAGATTAGTAAATAAACGCGTTGCACCATCGCCACTTAACTGCTAATCAAGTGGAGACATAATTGGCGATTTAATGACTACTTAAAGTTAAGTGGCCATTAGCTAAGTGGCGATTTAAATGAGGTTGGTGCAACCCGCCCCTAGTGATGATTGTTCTATATGTTTGCTTGTGTAGTACTGAGACTGTGAACTAAATTCACTCATGCTGGCTTCTGTGTTGGTCCTGATGATTAGAATGGATCGCCGTGCAAATTGCTAGCTATTTGCTTCACCTATTCTTGCTGATTTTAAACAACTAATCTTGACTAATCTTAACTAAGTGACTAATTGGTTTAACTGTTTAACTGCTAACACAGTAGAAATAATTTGTTATCCAGTGTTTGCACATTTCGGCACTTCATACTCTACACATCAGTTTGTTTAGTTTTCTGCTTTTCATTAATAAGGTGTTATTTTTAACTGTTTATAAAAATTTATTTTAATCACTTTTACTTGATTTCATGCCATATCAGTTCATGTCATGTATTTTACAGAGATAATCACTTTTTCTATGTTTTTTCTTTATTTAATTTGCATGTCTGTTGATACTTTTCACTTTTGCTTATGATGCCATAATTTTGTACAGTCTGTGCTAATAACAGTAGTCGCACTATAATATGTTATGCTTGTTGTGGAAAGCCTTGTATAGATGATTAAGAAATTGGTTGTCATTATCATATTATCATCATCATCATAAATATATTTACCTAGTGCACCTATTAGAAAAGAAGTACATAGGTGCATGAGAAAGTCCGACATATACGGTAAAATACAAAAAAATGAACAGATATTAAAACGACTCCAAGTGTGATTTCAACAGTTTTCTTTTCTCACAGGATCAGCCGCAGTCCGATGTTGTCAGGAAGTGCGTTCCAGGTGGCAGGACCCGCATGAGAAAATGCATGCTCACCAAACCTCGTGTGCAGCCGTGGTAGGGAGTAGTCCATCACTGAGCTGGAGGATAATTGTGTCCCAGAACGTGATCTGCTGCTGTCATATACGTCAGGCTACGGCCATAGTAGATGGCGTGGATTACAAAGCAGAGTTTGAACTTGACTTTGTAGCTGACGGACAGCGCCAGTGGAGCTGGATTAGGCTCAGCGTGATGTGGTTGAAGCGGTCTAGGCCGAACACCAGTCGAGCAGCTGCTTTCTGGACATGGACGAGATTGTAATGGACTTTGAGTACCGCTGTCTCAGTAGAATGGAAAGGTCATTAGGCAGATTGTTGGGTTGGAAACTAAGTGTACAGATTCGCATGACAGTGAAACGCTTGGCAATGAGACTTCCACAAGTTTGGAGACGATTGGTGAGTTGGAGATTGGTCTGTATGAGTTAGCCGTGACTGGGTTCAGTGTGGACTTTTTGAGACGTGGTGTGACTTGAGTCTGTTTTAGCTGGTTTGGGAAAATGCCATGTTGGAAAGAAAGATTGCACAAGTGGGATAAAATTTGTGAGGTAGTGGCTGGCATGCGTTTGAGTAGCCTTGTGGGAATCGGATCGAGTGAGCTGGTTTTGGCAGGTATTGATGATAGCAGCTTATTTGTCTCAGATACAGTTGTCGGTTCGAATTCAGTCAGCGGCGGCACTTCCCTCGGAATGATCACTGGTATGGCTACTGTTGCAGTGGATGCACAGATGTTGGCAGGCGACCTTGTTGACGAAAGACTTGGCAAAGTCTGAGTATTTCACTCGTAGGCTTCAGGGTTCTAAGAACAAGCCACTTCTATTTTTATGCGGGATCTGTCATACAGAGACCAAACCTGAGTTTCCTTTTTATGTTTATTTTATCTTGCACTATCTCTAGGTTACCGATACATGTTCGGCGATAGTTTTAGTTTTCTTGAAACATCGTAAATGATTTACTAGGAAGAACGTTTCTGAAATACTTTACCTTTGTGTTGAATGAGATGCAAAAATTCAACTTAATCAGGCAGTCAGCTAAAAAAGCCCTCACTTGAGATATCACCATCCATTCTGCTTAACAACATTTTACTTCTGTGACCTTAACTTTTGAACCTAACTTTTTACGATGAATCAGTATGCTAAATATCTTGGTTAGTGGTCATCTAAAAAAATATTTTTCCGACAGACACATACACCAGACTTGACTGCTTATATCCAATTTACGCTGCCCGACATGACTCGACGATCGTGCCGGGCAATGTGAATTGGCTATTAGCCATAGCATTTGTTCATTCAATCTGAACCACCAAAGTGATTGGTAATTGCCAAGATTACATTGCGTGAACTTCAGTGTCTGTGAACGAGTGTCGACTTGTCAGCATTGTCACACTGCATGATAACATTCACGTGATTAGCACGCATATCTTCGGTGCCGATCACAGAGTGTGCATGGTGTTGTCACTCGTGCCGTCATGACGGAGTATTATCAGTAATGGAGAGCGGTTTGATGTGTCTTAAAGGCGGTCGAGATTAACATGGCACTGCAGGGAGTCCAACATGAGGTAAGGGAATGTCTCAGCACAACACTTCATGCTTCAAACTCGCCTCTTTCACGGATCATATGTTGATGTGCACTGGCCTGCCTTTGAAACCTTTGGTTTCGATGCATGTATTACAGTGAAAAGCATGATCAAAACAGGTTATAAACAAGCTTGGCATTTGTTGAAGTGTGGAAAGGCTTACAGCCAGCAGTAACAGCTACCTGGAACAAGTGATTTAATAATGCCATTTTCCATTAACCATGCACTATTAAATAATAATTAAACGAAAAAGAAATACACATTAGTAGCGTCTGGAGAATGTGCATGTGTATTATTAAATATAATGTGTTGTTAGTTTTTGGGCAAAGTACTGTGTTGTCCTGGTACAGCAGGACTGCAGGACTCAACTATCAGACACCTATCTTCAACGAACGGGTTGCCTTCACTTCAGCGGCAAACAGGATGGTTCACCTCGAGCTTATGGGCTCACTTTAAGCAACATTATATAGACCTGAATGATGACTTAGAGCCTACTTTTAGCCAGCCGGCCTGTAGTTGCGGTGAGATTCTCTTCTAGGTTCAAAGGTCAAGGTCACAGAAGAAAAATGCTGTTAAGAAGAGTGTCCGGTGTGATTTCAAGTGAGTGTTTTCCTAGTTGAATGATTAATTAAGTTGAAGTTTCACATCTCATTCAACACAAAGGTAAAATATTTCAAAGATGTGTTTTTGCTTCCAATCTGTAAGCGGTTGTTGTCAATCCCTGCCAGAATGGAGGCAGCAGGTTAGGTTTGAGGAGTCATATTGGTTTACTGGACCATACCTTTGTCAGATTTTTTGTGCTGATCAATATTTATTTCTAGTTGTTTTTGTTAGTGTTTTTGTTAATGGTATAATGCAGTGAACTCAGCTGTAATCTTTTGAGATTAAACTTGGTGTGAATCACTGGAAAGCGGGAGTGAACCACACCTTTAGAGGACAGCTACTTTGTACCAATGGGAGTTAGGCTCACCAACAGAAGAGGCAAGCTGACCCCCAACAGCACAAAAGTTATGTCCTTTCTAGTAACCTGCATTCCAGAAATCAACTCGATCCGCATAAGTGTGTAGTCACAATACATTCATTGACACCACAAACAGACACACAACCCACAGTATACTCATATCAGTCAAACCGTTACCACAGTTGGCTAATAATCGGATGCTGCCACTGGTCTGCCGTGACCGTGGATGCTTTGTGACAGCTCGAGGATGCAAAGAATCAACTTCATCAGGACGTCGATGTCGTTGGTCAGTCTTCGCCGGAGTCCATCTACTCTAGGACTCTTGACCGTCTGTCCTGCCCGCTGCCTGCTGATATGTCCAGTCATTCGCCGACAGACGGTGACAGTCTGGCTGCATTCAAGGTGAAATGTAGTCATCTTTGTTATTGTTGTTGTTGTTGTTGTTGCACAGGGTGGTCCAAAAATGGACTGTATCTGCTGAGCTGTAACTATGTGAGTTATTGGAATAAAAAGAAGGTAAAAGTATCACAAAGAAGACCTCTTAATTGTTGAATCATGAAACATTAGGGCCTACAATTTCTGTGATCAAAAGTAGAAATTGAGTTAAATCGTAAACAATGCCGGGGAATACCGGTGTGTCATGTCATTTCTTTTGTGAATGATGTTGACAGCATGAGACAACTGCCTGACTGGTATGCAGTGTGCATAGATAAACAATGTAGTTATTTGCTGAAAAAAATGCGCTACATGAATGGACTTTAGAAATATGATTTGCGATGTGAAGCACTTGTAGAAGGCCGACAACCTATACTGTGCACTGCTTTAGGTATGGTCATCGATTTAGGTTTTGTCACGATGATATTTAGTTGTTTTGCAATGTCGTAAATTGTTCAAATAATGTCATTTAATTTGTCATTGCAATTAAGTGCTTTAGTTATTATTTCTAAAAGTGCTTAATTTCATTTTATTGCAGATCCTGTCCCTTAGTTTAGTTTTTCAAACCACCCTGCAGTAGGTTAGCTATCAGTGGCAAATCATCATGTTATTTTGTGTGTCTTTTGCCATCTTTACCTCTTTCTTGGTTTAGAATGCTCTGTAAAGGGTTGAAAAACAAATTTTCTGGGTTAATTTTGGTTTTTTATAATTTTTATTATTATTTATTTGCATAATTAGCAGGTATACATCTGTACTGTCTGCAGTGTTGATGACACTCTCAGTACTAAATTTACGCATATTAGCAAAGCCTCTAATACAGTCTGAATTTACTTACTGACTACATTAACATACAATAATTCATAAATCACGACCAAATTCTTTAATTACGTTGACATTTCGGTCTCATCACGAGACCTTCATCAGAAGAAGCTGGTACTCAGTTCTTCCGAATCTTGATGTGATGAGCAGCTGTCACATCGAGAAAACGGTCGTAGGCATGACTCAGTTGATAGCTGCCCGGATCTCATAGTGAGGGCAGCTATCAACTGAGTCATGCCTACGACCGTTTTCTTGATGTGACAGCTGACCGTCACATTAAGATCCGGAAGAACTGAGTACCAGCATCTTCTGATGAAGGTCTCGTGATGAGACCGAAATGTCAACGTAATTAAAGAATTTGGTTGTGATTTATGAATTACTGTACATAATTGTTGTACCAACCAAATGAATCTATTCGTCAAAAAAAGACACCGACATTACAGTTTGCCATTCGTTGTCTGACAGATGCACACGTCTGACGGCTACATGGACAAGTCTGAGCTGCAGAGGCTGAAGGCAGAACTGGAGGCGCGGGCTCAGAAGGAGCTGGATGCCAAGTTGGAAGAGGTGAACACCTACTTGATGGAGCAGACAAGAGCAAGAGAGCGGCTTGACAGGGTCCGTGACGCGAACGAGACGGAGCTGAGAAAAGAGTTTGAGAGCATGAAGAGAGAACTGTTGGTTAGTCGTCGTTACCTTCTGGTCGGATACTACGACTACTATACTTCTTTAGTCAATGGTCGTTTTTTTCAGTTGAACCTTGGTCAAACGGTGCCTCCTTGTGGTCCTCTTATTTCGTTTGTTCCAAACAGAACCTCAGGGCTTAGTGGAACGGGGTTTCTAAAGGCCGCATGTTCTTCGTGTCACGAACCATCAGATGTCAAAACACTGCATGGAACACAAAGTACTAACAATACTCAGTGGCCTGGCGTCATTCGTTCTTCATCTACAACCAAGATATCTAATGAAAGAGGAGTTAGTTTCTTTATGCTGCTTTACTTTCATAATTAAGTACGAGTTTGTTCAAGATAGCACAAGAACTGGCCTTTTTTCCACTTTGAAGCACAATTCTGCAATTCTGCTGAGTGTACTCACTTCAGTGATTTAGCAGTAAATGTGTTACAAAAGTGAAATAATAAATATTCCATCGCACCTTAAACGTGTCGGCATGCTACCTTGTGAAATATTTTGCATCTTTTTTGACTCAAAGTGACCAACGGGCCCATTTATTCTGGACCACCCTATATATTGCAAAATAAAGTCATCAGATGTGCTGGCGACAATGATGATAGTGACACTAATTGTTATTGTAATGGGGGTAAACTCAGTACCCAATTTATCCCATTTATGATCTCCGTGTCTAAAAATAAAGTGCATCTCAAGAATTCTCCTGTTTCCAGTATATCAGCAATAAAGTTTAGAAACGGTTACTCCACGTGTGGCATTCGCTGTATCTCAAGCTATTTTCCCTCCTACGTGACCTCAAACTGGTTACATTATTTTCTGTGAAAAATAAGCTGCTGGGGCACGTTTGTTGCAGTGTTGTTTCATCATCACTGAATTTAGTTGTTATATTTTCATAAAGTATGGTCGTTTCGGTTTCTCTGGTGTGTTACCTTGGTCTCTTTTGCTCCGATGTCTGTTTTCCTTAGTATATTCCAAACATTTAGTTTGAATTATACAAAGTAACCAATACAGTGTGAAATCACTATTGATTGGCAGGATGAACTGGTACGGCTAAGACAGAACGGTGCACGTCATGGAGTCGCGGTTCACACAACGACAAAAGTGAATGAACAACAGCAGCAGCAGCTTCGTGAGCTGTACGATGCCGAGGCGAGACTGAAACAGCGGTTCACAGCTCGGCTTGACAGGACATCAGAGCTCGCCACCAAGTCTCCGACATTGTACGTTCACACAGTCGCGTTACTAGCACTTCATCTTCAGATTGTTTCAGGTTGCTTTAAGGCCCCTTTCACATTGGAAATTAATTTAGAAATTTATGTAAAATAATTCCTTTCGCAAGAAAATTTCTAGTGTGAACAGTCAACTTTCGAAAGAAATAAATTTTGAAATTGTATTTTGCAATTTAGAACATGTTCTATTTTGCAAAATTTCACTCATGCAGCGCTGTGATTGGTCAGTCGGCAATGTTTACAAACATCGAATGAAGCGTCGATGATGTTCGCTTTCGAAAGTTTATTTCCAGTGTGAAATTGCTTACTTTCCAAAGAAAAATTTCGAAATTTTCAATTTTGAAATAGAATTTCGAAATAAATTTCTAATGTGAAAGGGGCTTAATGGTAACAGTGTAGTATGAAATTTTAACGAGTGTTTCCAGTTAATTTCAGTGATTTGATACTGTTGTTTGGGCAGCATGCGGAGCACCTGGCCTGTTATAAATAAGAGTGATGGAGTGCTTGTGCGGTTATCTGTTTAGAGTGAAGTGCAACAGATATGATTGCGTATGATTCAGCTGATGTCACAGCCACCCCATTATCTCTTGCTTCAGTAAAATCTAGAATGATTCTGCTTTTCTGTCACCGTTTCACCAGATTGTCCTGGAAAAGAGGCCGTTAAATGGATGTTGTGGTTTAATTCCCTACTTAACATGATGAATGGCACTGTTGTAGCGTTAATTACAAATTAGAAAAGTGTACACTAGAAAATAATATTTTATGTTAGTCCATCAACGGCTACCAAGGCATTTCTGACTGACCTGGATAATTGTGTAGATGAGCTTGCAGCAGCTGTAACTAGTTAGAATTGTCAGTTATCGAGCAGGCCTGAGGACACATGCTTACTTGTGCACAGTAATACTTACTTATATCTTTGCTTTTTTTCCAAAGTGAACTCACTCTTTGCTGTGTATGTTAGTGATGAGCCATTGCGACTGAATGGTTCAGACACAAACCTTTTGGACAGTCTCAAACTGCAGCTCGACCAAAGCATCTCTCGGCATCTTGACAGAGGCCAGTCTTACTGCAGCATGTTGGCAATAATACTATTTGCAACAAGATTACTCAAAGTAATTTGGAACAGGCCAACTCATAGCTGCCGCTGACAATCGTTCAACTGTATTTGCCAGATGGCGCCAATGTGCACACTTAGTTCCCTGAGCCAACCCCACTCACCAGCCCAAATGGCACCTCAATCGGTTTAGTTGTTTTGCATGGCCAGCGCTGCATTCTTCGTATACATTACATTGTGCCGCACCATTCCCCCTACAAAAAATGGTCTTTTCCCATGGGGGATCTGGACCCCATCCAACACATCGTTCCTTGGGCCCACCCGACCCACCACCCCAACAGCATCTCGATCAAGTCAGCTGTTTTCCTGCAATACATGCTTGTTACCAACGGATGGACAGACCAACAGACAGAACGACAACGTAACTCCACTGGTAAGAATAGGCCGAGCTACTTACAGAGCAATGTAGCCTAACAGTATTTAATGTGAGTGGCTTCCGCTTGCAAGTAACCATTTCAGTGAGCTGTAAGTTAGGAAATTAATCAACACATTGTATACAAGTGCTGTATATGCCATCATAATTGTGTGTATGTGCCTGTCACACTTCAGTATTAATTTGCCTCACACACTATCCTTGAAGCGGTTAACAAATCACACTTGGTTCAGAGTCAAGGCTACTGCAAATAACTAGAAAAAAATATAAATTAACCACTTTGCACGTGTCACGTGTTGCAGGTGTGACAGGTGACGTGATTAGCGGTATCGCCTCACCTGCAGGCGTTAATAGTGACTACCACACAGCAATGCACCGTAACTACCTCCAGCAGTGACTGTGTCGAAACACTGTACTTTATTGCTTACTGTGTGAATTTGACGTGAGACAGAATTGCGGCCACTGAATAGGAAGCTTTTTTGCAGTGGAAATATGGCAGTTGCTGAAGCGAGAATGGTCGGAAAACTGTTTGCACACCATATACTCCAATCACCAGATGATTAAGGGCCAGTTTCACCAACGAAGGTCAATTCGCCAGTCAACTGAACTTAGGTTATTTCTAACAGACAGTTAAATCGGATTTGCGTTAATTGAGGATTAACCGGAGATCATTCGCTAATTGGCATTGGTGAAACGATTTATCGCTAAACGGAGGTCATTGTGCGGAGATAAACTATGGTTACAGTTAACTCACGTTGGTGAAACCAGCCATAAGTGTGCCAACTGTCTGCATTAAACTGCGTGCAAGAACTGCACTTTCACGCACACACACGTGGCCTTCTCACAATGTGTTAAGTTACAGTAACTGCAAATGAGTTAACTAGTTGACAGGGATCAAATGCATTTCCATTATTATTGTTAGTCATTCTATTTCTTACATGCATATTCCATGTCTGATCATTCATTTTGGCTGATATTTGTAGTCATTTCGGCAAGATTTATTCTGCATTTTGATGAATTTTGTTTACATTTGTTGTTGTATGACATAACCAAAGATTAACATAATTAACATTTGTTTGCAGTGTTTTGTGTGTGGACTCTGTTTTAGGTTTTGCATTGGTAAATTTTGACTTTTTTATAATCTTGAATCTAGTCTGTGTTGATAACGTCAGCAACCACTATTGCATTTATGCAGGGTTCGATTTGTCCAAAAAGCAGTGGGGGGGGGTCGTTCCCCTTCCCTTCCCTCCTTTTTCCCCTTCCC
>Ga0209782_1002252_pt1 | contig 10667 bp, 8 predicted proteins | sample WorMetmaBAHAMAS1_FD_187390 | JGI IMG/M metagenome (GOLD analysis project Ga0209782, IMG submission 187390) | Marine gutless worms symbiont microbial communities from Max Planck institute for Marine Microbiology, Germany - Inanidrilus... | ecosystem: Host-associated > Annelida > Digestive system >...
AGTTAATAATTAGTTAACAAATAATATTTTAATAATTTTTATGATGTCTTACTGATTTAGCAGATTTCATGTAAGATGGTATATTATTATAAATCTGGGACCAAATTACACACATCGTCTTAAGATCTGTCCTAAGAAGTGCCAGAATATTACATTTGCATAAAAGTTAAGATGCCATAAGACGATTTTATGACATGTCATATGTAAATTCACAAAATTTATCGTAGGGAATCTTACATATTTTCTGGTTGAGACTTGTTGCCATAATAACTACGACTTTCGTCACTGCACACTAAAGAAGTACATTTAACCTAACTTCCGAGACAGGTCAGTCATTCATTGGAGTAGTGGAGTGTTCACAATTCATGTATAGGCCTAACCAGCAACTGACTGTCTTACTGTGCATTGTCAGTCTGTACCGAAAAGGAGCACTATAACCAACTAGCCCACTTTTGCCCGCATTAGCACACAAATCTTGAATAGCTAACTAGTAATAAATAGTTGTCTGATGAAACAGTCTGGTAAATAGTAGAGCCATTAAATAGTCTGGTCATAAAAATTAGTAATGTCTCATATGTGATAACAGATAGCAATAGCATGATAACCGTAGTGCTCACCAGATAGTGGCTGCAGTTTTTTAGCAGTTAAGTCAGCACCAGCAATAACTGTTGACACAGCAGTAGTTTTTGGAAATTTATCAGGCACATACTGCTTGTAGTAAATCTGTCGTTTTTTACTGTCATCGTGCATATCAATAGCCCAGTACAAGCCTTTCTCATGCCACAAAAAACACTTATGCTCATCCTTTAAGTGTTTTAACATGATATCCTTGGTTGGTGCATAAAACTCTTTGCCAGGACCATGGTTGAAAGGACAAACAGCCACAATCATCTAAAAATGCAATGTACAACAATAACTGCTTTAATACACAAGAAACTCTGCTATTGCAGAGGGACTGCGCGACTCTCAGTAGAATTCCTGCAACTACAAAACATCTCATTTGAAAACTTTTTCAGCAGCGGCGTAACGTAGGCTGCCTTGAAGCAAGGCAGCCGGCACCGTGCCTGTCGACTGGGAGCGGTTGTACAGCTCAGCGAGGAACGGCGCGAACACATCAACATTGTTCTTCAGTAGATGAGTCGGTAAAGGATATGGATAGGGCATCCAAAATTTAAAACGTGTCACGTGACGTAACCACGCCCCTTTCAGGGAGGGTTAGTGGTCACCCAAGGTCATCGGAAACATCGCCATTTGATAGAGTGCACGACTTCCTATTTAACTTTAATAGAAACTATGTGTCTAATTACATCTATCTTGTACCGTTTTCGAGTTATAGCGCGTTTTTCGTCGAAAGTGGCAAATTTTAACCCACCCCACCTGCATTTGTAGCCCCCGTAGGGGGTGATCCCGTTCATATTTCGCCGTGAACTTTGGTGAGAGAAAACTAGTGACGGGGCTATTGTGTGGCATTATTTGCGTGTTCAGCCGTTTTGATACAATAACGGAGGGTGACGGACACACACACAGACAGACACACGACGACGGCATATACCACGCTTAGCATAGTGTAGTGTGGTGAAAAACAGCTAAATCTAAGCTACAATATTAAAAGTATAAATAAATGCAGTAAAACCTTTGTGGCAAAGGTATGATGTTCTTAGATTAAGCTTGCAAATATACACAGTTCTCTTGTTAACATACAAATTACATCTTAAATATGTCATAATAAAATAACCTTCAACAAAATATGACTGCTGATAAGATTTCAGTATTTTTATATAATTTTATATGATATCACCAGTCCAATAATATACACCTTAGACCAACAGTAAACACTTTTCCCAAGTTTGCAGTTCTAGCAAATCTTTCTATGATAAACAGTGGTACACAAATTCTAAATAAGAAAATCCATGGTCTACCAGTACAAAATCAACAAAAAATGCAACAGTGTAGAAAGAAAATAAAAAATTACCGCTTTTGTAGGAGAAGGCTTGGATGCTAGTCTATAGCATCAACATACAAATACACATAAGTATGACCATAATAGTCATCAAACAAATATGTCATATTACAAAAATATATTTTACTGCAACAACACCATCAGTTGTATGAGAACCCATCACATTAGTGGTAACCAGGAGAACACAACTAGGAAATATCAAAGCAAAAACTGCATAAACAATCTGTGGACTACTGACAACAATTATCACATGTATCTCATTTAATCTACTAGTAAGAATGCTACAGAAAGCTAACTGCAGTAATCACTAATTTATTGTCATTGGGCCCATTCCATGGGGCCACAGCGGTCCCCTGTCACGCGTTGTCATTGTCATCGTTGTCGATGTCGCGACCATCGATGCGCAGGCGGCGCACGACAGTACCGCTAGCGACCCCTGGTGAATGGGCATGAGGCGGCTTGCAATGGCGAATGGGCCCAACATTTTTCAAATGCTTCTTGTTGGTCAATCAACATTAACTACCGGTTCTATACTCTTGCTGCCACAAATATAGCATATTCAGCCATTCAGTTTTGCATATGCAATAGTCTGGAATTCACTGCTGACAATCTGCACAGTTTAACTGTTGTGACAAATCAGTTTTAAAGTAGTCTGAAAACAAAACTGTCCGCCTTCATAAAGTGCTCAATGTAACTACACTGTGAGTCAAAAAGAAAACCTGGACACTAGACTTTTCTCAGTAACTTCACCAAATGTTAACCAGTTTTCAAAATGCTTTCACTGGCACACTCAGCAGGAAATTTGCTATAGATATTATTAAACATCTCACCACATCTTTAATATGTAGCTACACTACCTTGTAAAATATTAAGGTCTGAAAATAGTGACAGCCTGATACATGCATTGTGATTAATGAAATCACAAGGCAGTGTAGTTGCACATTTAAGGTGTGGCAGGCTGTTCAAATAACACTTCACTATGTATTTATCGCAAAGTTTGGTAATAAAAAAAATAAAATTGATGAACACCTGGCAAAGTTACAGGCAAAACATTGACTGTCTCATACACCCTGTTTGTCTTGCAATGTTCTAATTAAAGATGAAGAACTGATCAGATAGCTTGCATTACTACTACTACCATTATTCTTAAGCCACAATGATGCAATTTTATTTTACTTGCTAGCTATGTGAGAACACTAGAGTAACTGTACATACGCATCTTCTGGTGGTGGACCTCGAAGTGTAATCTCTCCTGGTGGTAAAGACGTTTCTGCTCGAGGACCGTAAACTTCTCCTGTTGCTGGATTTGAAGATGGTGGTAGACCCTGAAACAAAAATTTTGCTGGTGGTGGAAGTCGAAGAGAAAACTTTCCTGGTGGAGGAAGACGAAATGGAATCTGTTTTGGTGGTAAACCAAACAGTTGAGTGAAAGGAGTTATCATTTCTGGTTGACGTGATAACAGTTCTGTGTCAGGTGCCATCATGGCATACTGTTCAGGCTGCACAACTGGCAATTGACATGGCAGTGGAGCATGGGTTAACGTACTGTCGGTGGTAAGACCAAACTGAACTTGACCGGAATTCTGCACATGTCCAACAGCAAATGACGACAACTGATAATTTATTTGAGTCTGGTTTGCCATGTCTGCAAAACCAAAAGCTGAGGTCCACCATGACAATGGTGATGAACTGCAACCTAAAGCAGCAAACGTCTGGGTCACAGCAGCTGAATTTTCCAAAGGAATGTCTCGGAGTGGAAGTCCGTCGCCTTGCCAATCAGCATGGTGAACATCAATGCAGTGTCGCTGGATAGCACGACGTCTATCACTGACAAAAGCGCAGACTGGGCACATAAATGTTGCATCTCGGGCTGCAGCACTATTCAAATCAATCCGAGAGGTTTCAGCTGACTCGGACGATGTTGAGGATATGCCTGAAATACCCACACAATTACGTGCAATAACATCAATAGACTTTTCTGATAATTCAGAAATTTGTACTCACCATGACTTAAATGCCCAAAACATTAATAAACAGATGCAGTATACAGTTCACTTTAGCTAAACACTATGGTGGGAGACACTGCCTTTGCCAGTGTGATCACATATGGCATGCAGGCTCCTGCAGTGGTGCGGCACTTCTAGCACAAACTGCTATACTACTTTAGCTTTTACCTTTTTACCTCTATTTCTGCTAAATGCAACAAATCTAGCCCAACAATCAACTACAACACATACTTCTGTTTACTATACTATAACTCACCCATAAGAAACAATGACGTAATATTATTGTGCTAATCAAACGTCATTCATGGTATGTGAGCACAAACTTGTGTGTTACCCACTCCTCTGATAGACAACATCTGAGCTATGGTGTTTGTCTGGAGGTAAGAGGAGAGATTATCAGAACTGTTCTGTGTTGTATTGTATATGACAGTTGTGCTCAATTATAAGCACACTTAGATGAGCAGTTCTTACAGTTCTCTGGATTGGGTTTTGTCACACTGGGTGCATTTCACTGTGCATAGCCTAGATTTATTTGTGTTTATCTGTGTGTATTTTGTGCTTCTGTTTTTCATACCTGGTGCGTAACGTCCTGCTAGATTATGCAGTTTGCTCGGTAGATGATCTGCTTCGTCACAAAGATTTCTCTTACGATCATTAAGCACGACCATCTGACGATCGTCGTACATAATCCTCTCACGAGTGGTCGGCGGTGAGAGAGACCTGCTTGGTGAGCTAGGGCTGTAAGTTCTCTTTCTGTGGGTGCGTCTGCAACGATCACGGCTTTGGCAGTATCTTTGACCTACAGTATCATTCCATAACAACGCACAGCGTTGCAGAACATCAAAAACAACTGTAATTAACATGCGGTTCAATAAGGGAATGATGCATCGCATATTCTACCCCCGTGCCCCTTGCTTGTCAAACTCATCTAATCTGTAATGCCTACAGCACAACCCATGGCTATTTTCATAAAGGTTTTTTCCAGTCCTTATAACCTCAGTCCGAATTGCAGACTTTTCCACTTTAGGCTTTTTTGACATGCTTTTCTAACACAAAAGGTAGTGCCAGTTAAGTGCTAGCTGGGCTTAGATGCAAGCTAGCTCAGCTTCTATGCAATGGCACATCAAACAAAGTTCATGTATGTTGAACTAAGCTAGTACTAAGACAGGTGACTGTGAGTATGCCATCTTGGTACATAACCAGCCACCCGGGCCAACTTAGCCAATGACCTTCAATGGGACAAGTAAGAAGTACCGGCCAAAGACCAATGGCAATGCTCTCTAGCCAAAAATTCTAACTGTCGGCGTGGTGTGCACTTTTCAACGATTTGTTCACCTAAAGGCTCAGTGGCCTAAGAAAGAGAGATAAGCAGTCAGCACACCACTCACTCACACTTCTCTCAGGACTATGACCCTTTCTGTTGTGTAACTGTCAAAAGTTGCCACCACCAGTGATGTCAAACATCATAAAGAAAAAGTGTCTGACAGTTTGCTAACAACAACAAGAGACCTAGCACTGGCTAGCATGGCGCGAGATGATCTGCCGCAAGCAGCACGGCGAGCAGCACGGCCGTGCGCGGTAAAGTTGGATCGGAATTTGAAACCTAAATTAGCTATAATGCGCCAATGCACTTCCGTCACAGACAAACAGACAGACAGACAGACACTGACATCGTAGCATAAGCGATACATCTCGCGCTAATAAACGACTACAGCATCTTGCTAAAATATATGGCAATCCAAAATTCAACACAGATCATCAGATCTGTTTTTCTTTAACTTCAATACATTCGGTATAAAATTCGGTATAAAACATAAATAACAGCATTATAATAAACAAGGCAGACTGCACATTAGAAAATATCAAACTGACAGTGACTTACTATTCAGCAATGCCGAAGTTCTACGTGTTGCACGATGCAACCTCTCCTGAGACTGTAACAATAAGCACTAACACATTAGGACCATCAGTAATCAAAAGAAAAAGCTTATCTGTAACACATAAAAATGTACTGCTCCAACTGTTGGAACATGAATAGAACGGACAGTCACTTTATAGTATGTGTTGTGCACATGCACTTCTGGCTAAATTCCTTCTTCATTTTATGATGATAATAATAATAATAATATTAATAATAATACACATAGCGCCTTATGGTCGTAACTTCAGAGGCGCTGTGGCCAGCGAGTGTGCTAGTGAGAGTGAGAAAAGGGAAGACAGTAAGCTTGAGAGAAAAGGAATGCCTTTAGTCTAGATTTAAAAATGGTAATAGAGTCGCTATCAATCACTGTCTTCGGTAGCGAGTTACAGATTGCTTTTTAAGACTAATCTTAAATATACATTCAATATTATTCACAATCAATTACAGTAACTCTATAAAAACCATACACATGTGACACACACACAGAAGAACGGTATTACAGAATGACCACAGCATATGCCATAACAGCTGAAGACTCTCAGCATCACAAATGCCATGATGTCTTGACCATATGTGATATAAACAACCGCCTGTCAGTGAAATCATGGCTTATGATGGCTAAAGCATTTTTCTAACAATATGTAACAATAAGCGAAATCTGTGTACTATGGCTATTCTGCAATACAATCCTGCAATCTGCATAAATGACATCACTCAACAGTCCAGATTTCGTTACCTCGTTTCGCACTTTCGTCACTTTCCACCATGGCTCAGTGCCGCACACCACACAAGACAACTCTTCACAAACTCTTCACGAACGGACGATACCGGTACACTTTACCATCATTAGTTACTACAGCATGGTTGTGAAGCTCGGTTAACATTAGCACTTAAGTTAAAAAATGCACTAACCAACACTGGTGAGCTGCTTACATGTGAAGGACTTTTCTGATCAGAGTAGAGAGCCAGTATCGGACGACACACGTCTGCAAAATGTGCACACAGCGTTTTGCACACCACAAGCGTGGTACTGGCTGATTTGATGCAGCATAGAATGTGGCAATAGTAATCACCCTACAAGTGTGATAACTGAATGTGGGTAAAAACAAAAGCATGCAGTAATATCAATAAAATCAGAAAGGGTTTTTGGCTGAATTGCCTCAGTGCATGAAAGAATGCATGAATGCACTGAACAGGAATGTTCAAGACTTTCTAGAAAAAATTCTGTGAATGTCAGTAAACAATGGCAGACACAATCAAAGTGCAAGCATCCTTAGAAACTTACCTTCAATAATATCCAGACTGACGTCGTTGACAAAGAACGTGTACCACTGTCCATCATAATCATCCGGTTTGTCCACCCAGCTGGTCACGTTGAACTTCATCAGCCCACAGGACAGATACAGCACGGAAATTGCTATCAAGTCAGGCTCCCATTCCAGAGACAGTGTTGTACTCAAGCTGTACACAACATAAGCATGTTTAGTATTTCTTAGTGAAACGACAACAAACTTGCATTAGAAATCCCCAAGCTCAGAAGTTTCATTCTGTGGACATTCGACTCCTAAAGTTTTATCTCAAGACAGATATAATGAATGCTAATCAACAGTGACAAAGCAGCAGCAAAAAAATGGTAATTGGTAACATTGTAACTAACTATATGCACTTCTCAAACCATCCTGAGATTACAAAAAAATCATTTTGAACAGCAGTTAAAAATAGTCCCACAGTTGGCATATATTAACTAGCAGACCTGTCATTAACAAATGTCCACGCCATCTGCAGAACCTGCGTGATGGTTTCAGAGTCACCTGCAAATAACAACAACCACTCACATTTTAGTGGCCAAGACAGGTGAGACAGGTAAATCTAGACTAACTGATCACTTTCAGTTCACTTCCTCCTATTACTAATCTACACACTGCCACTTAATTATACTTAATAATTTGGAACACAATCTAACTTTATCCAAATGTCTACACACACACATTGCAGACATCTTCATATACAGTACATAACCTTGCAGTTGTCTAATATATTTGAGCAGATAGAAGTACGGCAGTTCAACGAGCAAATCAAACCGAAGTCCCTCAACAAGCACTTTCTCGGTGGCAAGAATCTCATGCTGCAAATATCACAGTAAAACAACAATATACACTTGAACATCAAATCTAACTTCTATATCTCCACTAAATATGGTAAGATATCTTTATGTTATTAGGTTCCAACAATAAACACTGATTACACCCCTCAGCAAACAAAACCCTGTCATAAAGATGAAACATCTCAGAAGTAACAGTGACAGAAAAAAATGTGGCGCCAGTCCTAACGAAAGAGAAAGAGTCTATAGTGGGAAAGTCCTCCGATGAGTCTCCTCTCTCACTATCCCTCTCTCTCTCTCCTTCCTTAAAACCTACCTTTTCCACAAATAATTTCCACCACAGGCTCTTTCTCGTCCTCAGGACTGACTCCATGGTTTCACAACTGTTACTGTCACTTCTAAGATATTTTATATTTTTTTGTTTTTAGTTTCTTTCCATCATTTTTTCTGTTTATAGTGGTGTGGTACTCTAAGCCGACTTCTACGTCAGCTTTTCAGCACACTAAAAATTTTCAATATCATGTTGCATCATATCGTATCATAACTGCTCAGAAGAGGTTAATTATCTTCCGTCTTAACTTTCAAACAAACATCTTACCTCTGATGCAGTTTATTTGAGGAAGGAGGGAAACAGTGATGGCTTGGAATAAAGTCCAGTTTGCAGGCAAAAAATGCCACAGAGTTAGTACTCATCAAAGAAGAAGTGGATATGCCACAATGTAAGCTACATAATAATTATTATTACTATTATTTAAATTAAATCACAGCTGTGAACCAATCAAGATGAAACACGGCAGGCATAACAGTTCAGCATTCTACCTTGACAAATGTCACCTTGAACAGTGCAGTCACATAACAAAAGCAGGTAAAAAAATTAAAACCACTTAATAGAAGAACACCACCATGACTGCCCTCAGGCAATCATATCATCCGCATGAATGCATTTGTGTATAGCAATGATTTAGGTAACTTGCCTTTGGGCTTTCGCCAAAGACAGAAAACTGTGCTGGCGTCAGTAAAGTCCGAACAGAATCGATTACTATATTACACGTTATAGAGCATTCATCCACTTTGGCTGCCAGAAAGAGACAACTAGTAGCAACCACCTAACACCAACCACATAAACTCAGTATATAGCATAAAAGTTACAACTGACCAACATATTCAAAATACAGAATAATTCTAATGGCTGTTCTAAAAAAAGGACAATGACACATTCTAACACTCACTGATGACAAAAGTACTGTGAAGCATGAATTGAATTAAGCAAGGTTTAACGTCCCACCAAACACATTATAGGTCATATCGTGGACTGGTTTTATTAGGTCAAAAGACCCAACCAACAGTGTCAAAGCACTGAAGGAAGAGAGTCCTAAGGACTAGGCTTCAATCCCATTAGGTCCACCCCACTGTGCTGACAATAACACAACATATATGCAGTATGAAAAACAAAAGCACAAAAATACACACAGATAAACACAAATAAATCTAGGCTATGCACAGTGAAATGCACATGCACCCAGTGTGACAAAACCCAATCCAGAGAACTGTAAGAACTGCTCATCTAAGTGTGCTTATGATTGTGCACAACTGTCACATACATTGAATACGACACAGAACAGTTCTGATAATCTCCCCTCTTACCTCCAGACAAACACCATAGCTCAGATGTTGTTTATCAGAGGAGAAGGGGCTACTGTGAAGCAATACCACATGTCAAAGCCTACATATTCCAATAATTTATCAATGGTCCAGCAACAAATTACTCTACAGGGCAGAAAAACAGCCTGACAGTCAAAAATTAATGTTTATGAAACATTATCTCTACTGTCTACGTAATCAAGTCTCAAACATAACAGTGGCTTATAACATGCAATGAACATACATAACGATGAAAATCAGCGAATGAGTGAAACATGTAGAATCGATGAAAGTAGACTGCACCAGTAGCACATACATCAAAAGAGCTGATAACAATGTCAAGAAACACGACATCTAACGTGTGATGTACAGAGATAGACTAGATTATTATTATTAATCATATCAGAAGGCAGTACATACACACACATACACAACACAAGCACAATGAAACTAATAACTAGCAAGAAGGCCTAGCAGTGGCTAGCATAGCGCAAGATGATCCCTCCACTCTTCCCGGCGATGATCCCTTCCCTCGCTCCCGCATGCACCGCGACCACAAGCGGTAAATTGGGATCAGAATGTGAAAGCTAAATTAGCTATAATGCGCCAATGCACTTCCATCACAGACAGACAGACGGACAGTGACATCGTAGCATAAGCGCGAGATGTATATATTACATCTCGCGCTAAAAACTGGAGACTAAAAGCCTAAGAATACAAGAGGGCCTAGCAGTGGCTAGCATAGTGCAAGATGATCCCTCTATTCTTCCCGGCATGCACCGCGATCACAATGTGTGGTAAATGTGGATCGGAATTTGAAACCTAAATTAGCTATAATGCCCCAATGCACTTCCGTCACAGACAGACAGATACTGACACGAGATGTATATATTACATCTCGCGCTAAAAACTAACAAATACTGATCAAAGCAAATAAAACCACAGTATCAGTCCACAACAGTACTCTTGAAGGACTTCCAGATACTGTTTAATTTCAGGGTAAGAAATAAATAATGGGCTAGAGATATTGTACTTGGT
>Ga0209782_1002253_pt1 | contig 10666 bp, 6 predicted proteins | sample WorMetmaBAHAMAS1_FD_187390 | JGI IMG/M metagenome (GOLD analysis project Ga0209782, IMG submission 187390) | Marine gutless worms symbiont microbial communities from Max Planck institute for Marine Microbiology, Germany - Inanidrilus... | ecosystem: Host-associated > Annelida > Digestive system >...
GACACAGTCATTAATCGGTGACGCCGTTGTTACCTACATTTGAATCTTGTTAAGTTGTGTATATTCTCTACGTTTAGATTCGTAATTGTGGAGTGAATGTGTGGAGTGCATGTGAATGTTTTTTTTTCTGCTAATGCATTCTGTGTGCTGGGAATGTACGATGGATGCTTGAAATTTGCATTGTTGATCACGTGATAAGAAGGCTGTCTCATTCAGTTTATTAACTTTAATCATTTCTTTTAACTGCAACAGTTGACCACAAGTAGGTAGTTTATATTATTCTATGTTAGGGTAAATCTATATTTTATCAAACCACTTAAAAATTGTTTAGAAAAATAATAGATCAAGTGTTTAACCAAATATTTGGCAATCACAGCTGTATGCACCGACACACCAGCTCATATCTGTTGTTTCAAAAATGATCAACATCCGTGCAGGATAAGTGGCCAAAAGGCCAAATTGCACTAATGACACAAAAAACATTTTGGCACTGTTTGGTGGAACCCCTGGTGCAATTTTCCCCCAATTTTTGTGAGATATCTCACTGTTGTTGCTCACTTATATTCCGATTTTCGTACAAATCGGTTAAAGTTTGGGAAAATACCTTCTGCGGTGCGCAAAAGTGATAGCAGTATAGGCACTTTGAGCCTATGACATGCACAATTGCACACTATCTTCAACTTGAGTCATCCAGATGTCCTTGGTTTTCTTTCTTCATTTGTTACTGTGTCACGTGCACCTAGCCTAGGAATAGTCTTGGTCCATTTCCGGCTCTGACATACAAAGCAACCAAACCTGCTCGTAGTTTGTATTTATTTTGTCTTTATGTTGTCTTTTGGCTTTTTCGTGCATGTCTGTTGTTTTGTACTAGCAGGTATGTATGGCATGCGTAGTTTCTTCAATACTGTGATTAGCTGGGAATAATGCCTCTGGCATAACACACTTTTGTGTAGACTTGGTCATAAATCATTAACCAGAACAATTGTATGCCGGTGTTTCTAAGTGCAGAACATTTGCCAATGCAATACTATTGTTATAAGACAATATTTTGCAATTTTGCCACTGCCAAGCATTGAGCAGATTAGCATGGCAGTGAGATGAAGCAAAGTTGAAATGTTGATGAATACTTTTAACGTTTTTATTTATGCTGGTTAGTTTGGCAGAGTATTTGATATGCCGTGAATACCAAGTATTTCTGATGCAGTTCGTTTTTAGCATATAGGCTCCACGCCCGCCTCCTGCTGTTGTGTAATTAAGATTTTGATTTTTTGTGTATGTCAGTAGAATATTTATAAATAAGTCTTATTCGTGTCAGTGTTTAACATTTTTGTTGGCTTAGTATATTAGCATGTTGAATGTGCACGTTTCGAATACGGATGAATTATTTGTTTTGTAAGTTGTTACCTTATGGTACCAGACAGCAATAAATTTAACTGTCTTTATTTCCTGCCAGTGCTTTTATCCAGGAGTATTGGCGACAGAAAGAGCGTCCAGCCTGTGAAAATTGCTCCATTTAAATACTTTAATCTGCTGGGTGACCCAGTCCAACCTGCAGAACTCAGGGCAGTTGAGTAGTCATTTTAATTATGAAGACTGCATCTAGCAGGTCTCAGGGATTAATTATTTATCACTAACGATCTAACCTAGTGGCAGCGTGTGATCTCTTCGAGGGCTGATGTTGTACACCAAACACCATGTCCGGAAAAAAAGTGCCACTCTGTTTTTGGCCCTAACTTGTCATTTGTTTACAATTTTCGGAATTTTTTCACCGATAAAGTTAACAGTAAATTGTAAATTTACAGCAAAGTGATAACAGAATGTCCCACCACATCTAAAAAACATGTTGCTACACCAATTTGTGAAATAGCAGTGTCAGAAAAAAACAACCTAGTGATTACGAATACATTACAAGGTAGTGAAGCAACATTACTCAGGTGTGGTGGGATCTTTGACTATTAGTTGTTACAGACGCCCGTTTGTGATGCACCACTCTGGAAGACTCGATGTCGGTTGTTACCTTTGTGAAAATAAAAAGAAAAAGCCTGCATTTGCAAATGATCACTTTAAAATGTGAACCCTTATGCCACATCATGCTCCAAATGTAACACTGACTGTAACCTAACCGTGGTCACGGCTGATGTTTATGTAATTGTATCTTAATTGAAAGTCATGATGGTGATATGCTTTTTGTGTGCATTTGTTTATACTAAGATACTTTCTTTGCTAGCTCTTGTAGTCTCTTACATTTCAGTGTTTACCCGGCAATATTTCCTATGTCTCCCTTCATGTGTATACATATCGCCAATGCTATACTGTGATCTGCAGTCACTGATGTCCACTTTTGCTGGTGCAGAAATATGAAATCACTGATTATGACCTTTCTTGCGTTGGATTTGTTGGTGTCCTCAGACACAGAAAATTATCATAACTAGCATCAGCTGTTAGTAGCATACTAGCCAGCCAATAATGGGTTAGATTTATTTGGAATAGATTTTGCACTGAGGGACAAAGGTACAAGATAATTCACTCAGTAGTGTAGCAAAACACGTTTAAGTTTAATGGGCTTATTGAGAATGACTTAATTAGAAAATCATTGCCAAGTTGACTTGTTGGGCCCATTCCATGGGGCCATAGCGGTCCCGTGTCATGCGTTGTTGTTGTTGTCGATGTTATTGACATCGATGCGCAGGCGGCGTGCGACAGTAGTGACACCTGGTGAATGGCAATGTAAAACAGGCGGTGTGCGGCAGCTCGCAGTGGCGAATGGGCCCAACATTTTTCAAATGCTTCTTGTTAAATAATTTTGAAAACTGATAAGCCATTCACGAAGTTATGGTCAAGGGTATAGTGGAAATAGTGGAAATTTTTAAAAACTGGCATTGGCCAAAACAATTTTTACGCCACCATGTAGTATTTTCTATAGTTATTTTCACGCAGAAACAATTGTATATAAGTAGTTGTAGCAGCAATGGCTCTAACCTGGACTACTCTGCATTAGAGACCTCGAGCCTTTTGAGTACGGACACGGTAGGTTGATATGAACTACAGAAAAGTGTACAGAGCTCAAGAGAACTGTAATTGTTGGGCCACTGACTTAAAGCGTTTGGAATGTAATGTCGGGATGAAACATTCTACAGCGAGTGTTAATTGGCCCTTGTACAGACTGGGACGAAACATCAGACCAAAATGCCATGTCAGATGCTGTATGCCGGAGAGCAGCTGGAGTGTATGCAAGATGGAAAAACAGTATTTTATAGTCACCACTGTGAACGTTGTCAACATAGCGATGGAGGCAGACGGAATTAGGCAACGAGAACGGCGGAGGAAGGTATTGTGGGACAGCGTCAAGAGATTGTTCTGAGTGGACACACAGACCCTGAAGAAAGAAGACAGACAAACAACGGCAACTGGCTAATGCAGAGTCGCCTGGTGAATATAATATGTGTTGCAAATGAGCATGACGTTTGTCCGTCTGTGTGTCTGTTTACCACAGCTGCAGAACACCTCGTATCCATATAACAGAGTCATAGCGCACTAGTGCTGTCATTCTGATATGTAACATCTCATAATTATAACAAGATGATCTAAACTTTGCACCTACCTCCAGTTTAACAGGTGTTTGTAACCAGTCGAAATATTTGAACGTACATAAACGATTAATAAAATGCATTTTAACCAGTGCAAAATCTTAACAAATCAGAGCAGCAAACATAACTGCAGAGAAGACCCCTAAGCCGCTGCTGTTAGCTGCTGAGTCGAATTTTTTTATACAGCCGTTAAGCAGCCGTATTTTTTTCGGCTTAGCAGCAAAACTTAGACTGGTGACACTGACTGCTGCTTAGTGTAAGAGTGATGTTTGGACAGAGAACAACAAAGACTGCTGTTGCAGCAGCCATTTGTCTTAAGCAAGACAGAAATGTCGTTAAGATGTAAATGCATAATTACACAAAATTTCCTGCATTTTATTTGATGTGGTTCAATGTGCTATATTTACAAAGACTTATCAGTTTGGCCAAAAATGTTGAAACTTGTGTGCCATTTTTAGTTGTAAATTTGTCATTATGCACTTTACCGGTAATTTTGTCAAGGAGGCCAGTTGTATATAAAAAAATTCGGCTTAGTGGTCTACTGCAGAGGCATTTTGAAAATAACATACATTACAATTAACGAAAATTTGAAAATTTAATCATGATATGCACATGATTTTGCATGATGCAGTGACAAATATTTCGCTATCAAGTCGCTAATGTGATTTCAGTGGATCAGATCACAGTGGTCGACAATAAAGAGAATGCATAGAATAAATTAATCTACCACTGACCAATAAACTGCCTTTTATAACTGGGCATGAAAATGACCACAGTCGACACACAATGAATGCCCAACGAGTCCTCAGTGAAGTAAATGTAACAACCTGCCCATTAAAAACGGAGTGAAACAAACTAAAAGTAGTATAGCAGTTTGCAACCAGCCTCACGGCTACAGGAACTAGCATCCCATCTGGGATCACACAATGTCACCCGCCACCCTGTCATTACTGCAGCCAATTAAAGATGGTACAATTTAGCAACCCCAGATGGATGCCGGGCTGAGTTGGCTGGTTACAAACCGAGGTTGTATAACCATAAAAAGATGGTCATCCATTCCCGTGCTAACGACGCTTGACACAGTGTAACCTCACTGATGTGATAGAACGGTGTTACTACTACGCCAAACAATCTGTATATGACATGGCACTATAATAACATATCTGCTGACGAGTTCATTTCTGGACAACAAACATTTTTACATGAAACCGAACAACAGCTCGTCGTGCTACGCTAGCAAAATAGACAACATTTACGCAACAACACACATTAATCACTAAAATACAATACAATTGTGTAAGGCATTGAACTGAGAGCTACACTTTCAACTACATAACTTAAATAAAAACCGACAACAATATACAATTAACATACAACTTTACAAGCTGACTCAAAACATTACTGGAAACTTTGGGAACAGTTTCTCTTTGCTAAAGAACAGCTAATTAATAAAAAAATACACAGCACACCAACAAGACGCAATAGACAAGCCAGAAACAAAAAAAACTAACAAATGTTTGGATGCGGTTTAGCTACTTCATAACACATTCGCAATTGAGTCAATATCAGTTTTCTATGATGATAGGTTTAAGTTAGCCAAAAGACATCCAAGGCAGCATTTGGAGTATCATTGCTGAGTGTCACATATGCACTGTCCACTAGAAAAGCTGTCATTGATCGAGGTCAGACAGACCACGTTACCGCATCACTGCACCCACACGTGCTGGACTCCTTCACAGACAATAAAAACGTACTGCTATGGCCATCAATCAATGCTCAACCCTAAACGTAACCATAACCCTTGACTTTCCATCGTAAACAAGCTCATACCATGATCCATTCATATGCACAAAAGCTCAAGTTCTAAGGTCAGGCAGTTCAAAAGATAGAGTAAAAACAAATGGATGGACGAATGGACAGACGGTCGCTACCAACTGCCTACCTGCCCAGCTAATGCAGTTAGTATATATACTCCATGACTTGGTGTTCGTCCATGTGTCACAACAACACACTAATATGGCCCATCACCATACGGGGCCGCATTGAGCTGATGCCCTATAACTGGCTTGGATTGTACAAACTGTGCAAGAGTGAGTGAGTGCGTAGTTTCTTAACGGCACATCAGCACATTATAGGGCCCGTCAGTAAATAAAGAATATTTATCCCAGATCCAGTTTTACTCGATATTTAGTGAACTTCCGGTGGTGAGCAATACGGTTGTAATCATAACAGTTTGCGTCAAAGTTGCAAATTCTACATTTTTTTAGTCACAAATAAAGGACAAAATGGGCTGAGTTATCGAGGTAATATTTATGCATGTTGTTTTGTAAGGTAATTTTTGATTATTAAAGACTAACCGTAACATGATAGGAAATGTTGAGCATTGATGCCTGTACTAAGCTTACCATCTTTCACCGGAAACAGAAATAACATCGATATTCTTATATAACTGATGTGCCCTACAGGCTATTCAGTGTCATGAAGAGGTAGAGAGTGAATCGATGACAATAAAATCAAATGATAATTAACAAAAAAATAAAATTGAAGTGTAAAACCAAGGCTATAGAGCTAATATAAAATTGGAATAACAATCATTACAGTTGGTGATAAAAATGGGCTTTAATAAAATTAATAATAATACTATTGTCGACACTTTTAAACAGCTCCGCAACAGAAAATGTTTTGTACGAATGCAAGAGAGAGTATAGGCAAACACTTACGTAAACTCACAACTAATAGAACAATAATAGTACCTAAAGGAACAATTTCTAGTAACCTCAAATGACCCTCAACCTGGATTTCAAAAACATACAGAGCACAGAGTCCAAGACTCTCTACGACAACTGCTCAGCAAGCTGCAGAATGCACATCATCCGCACTACAGCAAACAATGCGTGACCAGAAAATAGACGATGTCGACAATATATAGTACAGTTTACTGGGCACGTACAAACACATCAAATAAACCGCACAAGAATACGCATTGCATTAGACGAAGAGTAACTGCATCACTGGCTCAGCAATAAATATACGATGATCAACAATTTTTCGGAAATTTCTTTAAAAATCCTCAAAATGCCTGCATAATACCATCTGTATGAGGGCACTTTCACGCAAAATAAAATGCTGTAGTGCAGTTTATCTGGCAATGGTAAGTTAGCTGTGCTTGGCAGCTATAGGCTAGGTGATACAAATTACACATTAATGACGTTACTGTGTTGATAAATGGCTGAGAACAATTTCCGAATTTGCATATTTTCCACATGCAAATAAATATGCTAATGAGCCTGAAACAACAATCGACATTTCTTAATTACAGTTCTCTACAGAGACAGCTATTGAGTATATTACCTCATTTTTTTGCCACTGTTCTTATTCTACGTCTACGCCGATCTACCTATGCGAACATATGCCATCCGAACTGCCGCCGGCTGTTTTGCCTTTCTGCATTGCAAAAGAAGTATTCGACAGTCCGTCGCCAAACCAGTACTACAATCACTTGTGGTGGCTTTAGTACTATCTCGTCTCGACAATGGCCGCCCTGTGCTGTTCAGATTACCACAACTGCTGGTCGACAAGCTCAGTTAGTCCAGAATGCCGCGGCATGATTGGTACTTGCCGCTTGTCGACATGACCACATCAGCCCACTGGTTGCGGGTCACTGAACGAATTACATTCAGATTGGCGGTACTCAGCTACCAATGCGTCCGTGGTTCAAACCTATCCAGACAGCTGCAGCAAGTCTCTGATATCTGCATGCGGCGACATCTCTGATCCGCATCGTCCACCGCTTTAGTCATTTCACGGACTGTTCGAGCCACCATCGGCGGCAGAGCTTTCTGTGGTGCCGCGACCTCAGTCCGGAACAGCCGCAAGGAAGCAGTCTGTTCTTCAGCATCTCTGGCCCTGTTCCGAAAGTCACTGAAGACGGAACTATTCATGCAATCCTGTTCTAACATATTAACTAACTGCACTAACACGTCATTCACTTTTCACCGTTGTTCCATGATCTAGAATTTTTCGGACTTATGTCATGTTAACGAACTCTTTCACTAACTTAACTACTATGTTAAGTTGTGTTTGTCAACTATTACTAAAAAATATTTTTTATGATGATCATAGATGATTCAGTTCTTTATTAGCTTTACTTTGCAAGTAAGCGCCCTGTAACTCCAAACACTGAAACACCAATGACAAACACCAAAGCCGCACAGCTGACACACTAGCCGACTTAATGCCACAAATAGTGCACAAAGTGTATAAAAATTGCTATAGTAACCGCAACAGTTCGAACGGTAAAAATGCATCGATGATTTGTCGCATTCTGCACTAAAATATCGCACATAAACAACTCTCCGTAATAGTAAAATTACAATAGCTGCAACAGTAACATAAATACGATAATTAACAGCTTATACTGTTAAGCTCAAACTTTTGCCGGCAAGGATCTGCGTGAAGAAGACAAGGATTGTTGTCTATTCTACATATTAGTCAAAGTGCTGAAAATCACGGTTGATGAAAGCTAATAGTTTCTGAGCTGGGCATGGGCCAGATTTGATACATAACATGATGCAATAAATATAAAAACCAAACAACAAACACCCAAACGGCTACAACGTATGACGTCAATAAATGCTGCCTTTAAGTCACTACAACTGCCAAATATGTATATCATTATTATTACTATGAAGGGATCCCAATTACTAAGCCAATGGCTGTTAACACAACTGCGCTGCCTGCGATTAAATGTTAACTTTAAGATTCACACTTTGTAGCATTGTAAGAAAATCAGACATTATAGAACCGACGGTGACTGAAATTATTACGCTGACAACCAACACTAACTGTGACAGAATCATGCTTTTTTGAGACCGGATGCTTAGACACCGGTGGCATGATAAAAATATCACTGCCGTCAATGCATGGATGGTGATTCGATATCAGTCAATAAAAACAAAACACGCTTGTCAACCACAGGACAGTTCAGCCCCTCCCCCACTGCAAGGTTCATTCACCGGAAGTCTTGCCAAGAAAAGTTTCCACTCGTCCCAGCCGTTATCAGCTTGTATGCTACTGTGGGTGTTAACGATATTCAGCTGCAGTAGCAAAAGTGTTCTTGATCAGTCAATATGCCCGACTGATAGATGAACAGCTAAATGGCCTACCATCATTTGAGCGAAACATTCATATACCTCATTCAATCAGACACACCTCACCCAAACACAGAGCGGCAATAATCACCAGTGGCAAAAAGATCCAAATTTAAAACCTGACAGCGGTCAGACACGATCAACATCAGTTAGGTTTTCAAAGACCTAACAGGTGTTTGATGCAGTCGGTCACTTGACCTGGTATATCCGAGTCCGACTCTCTCTGGTAGGTCTTGGTAGTCATACCAAGTCACATAAATTATTCCATAGGCCTATAAGAAAGTAGGGGGCGTGGCGTGAAAATATAAACATGTAACTGGCCATGCCCTGTTAATTTCCGGTAGGTGTTGAAAATGCGATGATTGTCAATGGATGTACAATAGCAAAACTGCCTGACGGTCTCCACGGTCTACCTGGTTCACTACGCTGGATGTGGTGGAGTGGCTTCGGAGGATGAGCATATGCTAAGAAGACAAGGAAGAAGAAGAAGTGATGAGGCACGTTGCAAATCCAAGACCGGTCTCGTAAATATGTACTCCATTTCCACTGGACCGGTCCAAACCACCGCAATCTCACAAGCACAAAAACGTGGCTGTATTACAGACGAAACATTGCAGTGTGAACAAAACTTTAGATAGCTGCTTCCCGCGAAAACGCGTCAAACATAATACCAATTAATGAGATCGGCAGCTGGCATTGGAGATCAAAAAAGCATGCGCTAACGTTAGTTCATCTTTTTTGTCGGCTAAGCGCGATATGTTGCGACAAATGATGCAACATGCCGTACAGTTTAAATATTCTATCCCACTGGATGCAACCGAAGCATGAAATGGCCCAGCCGTGGCTGACCGTTCTCACGAGAACCTGCTGTTGTTTGATGCGACCAGTCGCCGATTTCTTGACTGTGGTGTACGGCCTTGGATTTGCAATGTGCCCCGCTGTGTAATCAGACGTGGTGAAGGCGAGTAATGGGCCGATATCGTCGTTGGGCGGACGCTGTCGGAGTGTCGTCGGTCAGAGTTGAACCCGCGACCTCGTACACAGCGCCGTGCCCAACGACCACCACCGTCAATGTCGAGCCACCGACCGCGTCACTCGGCCAGACACGACCGACGCGCTGCCACAGCACAATATAGAGTATTTATAGTGCGTTCACAAGCTCACAGCGAAGACACTTAATATACCACGATTAGCCGGAAACGGAAAATTATAATGAGAAAACTAGAAACAAAAACCGATTCAGCATAGAAGAAACGGAGCCGTGTGACAGTCCACGAGAGCAGTCCTGGTGACATCACATTGCAGATTGCTGGACTTAATTATTTCTTGACACGAATTTTATCAAACAAACCATTTCATTTCACCCTGAACGGCTGCACTGATACAGTTCACTCCAAATAAAGTTTTTATTGGCCCGGCTTACAGACTGGCACCGACACTAAATGGGTTTAAATGTCACCAGAACTAGGAATAATTATCATCAGATCATTTTACCTGCAAAGATGTTTCTCTGCTGAAAATGATGCTGGAATGGCCCGTTTTGCATTCCTACTAAAATCAGTAGCAAACACAGGCAAACAATCAGTAAATCAAATCTATCTAAAACTGGAATAGTGCTCAAAGTTGCGTCAACCACTGTGTTAATTATTTACACGTTTCATCTCAACATGCCACAAATCTCAGTTAGACACTCATTGGCAAAAATCAGTAGTATTCTAAAAAGCTAAATTACTGGCACTCAGTGATTTTTCTGATATTTTGCCGGTGTTTTGCTCACTTCTCCGTGTCTGACATCGACAATATTGCTGTTGACATACGGTGTTTTATTTAGTACCATGAGTTAGCCGCTATTCTGACATAGGAGCCAAGAAAAGTTGACAATTAGAAAACTGACCTCGACTGAGGATCGACGTCCCACCAACCGTGTTT
>Ga0209782_1002254_pt1 | contig 10664 bp, 15 predicted proteins | sample WorMetmaBAHAMAS1_FD_187390 | JGI IMG/M metagenome (GOLD analysis project Ga0209782, IMG submission 187390) | Marine gutless worms symbiont microbial communities from Max Planck institute for Marine Microbiology, Germany - Inanidrilus... | ecosystem: Host-associated > Annelida > Digestive system...
GATTTACTCTGCTTCAAAACTTTAGCTTCCTTGTTTAAAGATGCTAAGGTATCTGGATCTGCTGTGCACCAGGAATTGTATTCGCAAGCAGTCTGCCCTGCCACAGCTGTGGTTTTCACTCTCCTTCCCAGAGTCGTCAGGGAACGGGTATGGTGTGCCACAGCTACCTTCGGGAAAACCGGTTTCTTTATATATCTCATCCTGTATTGTGGTTTACAGGGTAAATCACTTTGACGTCCTTTAGCGTTCAAGTGGTCTACCATTAGACGCCACTTATCAACCACTTGCTCACAATGTCCACACATTAATTTCTGAGCATATTTATGTGGGCACTTTTTTAAGTGTGTTTGCATGCCATGCAAAGTATTCTGGTAGTTGTTGCAACGACAACAAATTATCGCAAAGTAAAATTTCCGGGGGTCAATATCGACCTTCATATCCTTGCACTTCCATGGTATGTAAGGGAGAAATTGATCAGCATCTCCCGGAGGCGTTGAATCACGTCTCAAATATCGTTTGTCAGAATCGGTCGACATCCCTTCCTTTCGTCCCTCAACTGTGTTGGCCGAATTTCTTTCCATAAAATTTCTACAAACAATAAAAAACGGGTCAGGAATGAATTTTAAACTTCATTCCTGAGTAAATGTACATTCTTGTTTGTCCCAAATGTCCTTTATTAATTACCAATTTCTCAACTAAATTACTGTTCTCTACCCCAAAATGTACGGTTCGAGCGCACTTGGAGTTTTTCGAGTTCGGGTAGGTCACCCCAAAATCGTTTGGGTGACGTCCAAATTTTATGTCTCGAAATTCTGGGTGTCTTCCACTTGTCCCTCGATTTGTTGCGAAGGTTCCGCCGTTGAACCTTGTTCCCTTTCGTCAAACAAATTGGTCAACGAATCATAAGGTTCATCAACCACCTGAGGTGTGAGACAGGGCAGCAGTCGGTCAACGTGTACGTTGTCTGGCTTTCTTATTTACATGCTGCAATTGAACTACTAGAGGACTCTGAAATGCTTCTATCCTCCATTGGCCAGTCCATAACTTTCAAAGCTTTTTGAACCGTTGTTTAATGGGTGGCTGTGGCCAGTACAACCTGACCAACTGCCCTTCCTGGAACTTGGTCTGCCTGACTTGTCATCATAGTACTTTCTTTGTACTCGAGCAGCCCGCTTCGTGGCTGTTTGGACCCTTTCGTCAGCATTTCGTAATGTGTTTCTTAGGTTGACGACAAAAGGAACGGAAGAAGTTATCGGCTCGTCTGGTGGTCTTGCAATCAATGAAGTGGGAAACATGACCTCTCATCCGAACATAGCCATGTTCAGAGTTACGCCGGTGACTTTGTGAATTGTCATGCGGTATGCTGACATTATGGTTGGCAATCTTTGTGGCCAACTAGCCGGGTTTTCATCCGCTGTTGTGCGTAATATTTGCAGCAATGTCTGGTTCATCCTTTCCGTTTGACCATCACACTGGGGATGGAAAGGTGTTGTTCTTGTCTTAGTGATTCCTGTCAATTCACAAAGCTCCTTAACAGTTTTCCCTCTATATTCCTTCCCTGATCTGAATGCAGTTGACATGACAACCCGAAAATAGAGAAAAAGCCGTCGTACATTGCCCTCATACATGTCGTCGCCTCAGCATCTGGTAAGGCAAATGCAGACGACCACTTTGTGAAGTAGTCCGTTACTACCAATATATACTTCATTCTATCTGAAGTTGTCGGAAGTCCTGAAAGGATATCAATTGCTACGATGTCCAGCGGTGCCAATGTGAGCACTTTCTTCAGTCGCCCTTGGTGCTTGATGGGTGGGCCTCTACTTTGAGCGCATACCTCACATTGGCGGTACCGCAACGGTACGTCTTTTGTCATTCCTGGCCAGTAATATATTGTTTTCAATTGCAGCAACGTTTTTTTCTGCACCTAGATGAGCTGCGAGAGGACCTGCATATGTGACTTCAAAAAGTCGTTTTTGCAACTTGTGGGGAACAACTAGCTGAATGTGCGCCTCTTCTGTTGGCTTTTGTACCAGTATTCCATCTAAAAGATAAACAGCTGGCACTTGGGCCCACAGCTTTCCAGTGTCACGAGACTTAGTCTTTAAGTAATCTTCCGTGGGACATCTTCCTGTCTGTATCCACTCAACAATGGAACCTAAATCAGAGTCCTCTGCCTGCATCTCCTTCATCTCGTCATCCGAAATTTCTGGGAGAACAGAGACACGACGGACACCTAAAGGTTAAGTCAAGTCATCCGCTCTTTCCAACTTGTCGATACATTCAGCCTTTGGTTCTTTCCCAAAGCACTGCTTACAGAACGGGCGTGACATCCCGTCGATATTACTGTGCAGCAATCCTGGTTTATGTTCTATCGCAATGTCAAATTCTGTTTCTATCCACCAGGCAAGAATACCTTCAGGAAGGAACAGTGTGTGTGGCAGTGACCAACCCTTGTGTAACTACTGAAGGCTTAACTCTAGGAACTAATGTGGGATTCATAAAGCTTGCCAAAGGCAACAAAGTTACACCACTTGCTACAGGCACCATCCCAGCAGTCACTATTGGTTTTGAACCGGTGATGCATGGGGCAAACGTAGGAATAGGAGGCAGCACCTCAGGTAACCCTCGGGTTGGCACCGTCGGTATGTAGTGTACGCTCGAGGTGTTTTCATCATGTGTACCTCGACTTGTTTGACTGGATCCCACTATCTTGGACGTGTACGCCTCGAAAGTATCTTGGAGCTTCTCCTGTACAATGCTACGCGGGGTTCCTTTGTCCCCAGACTCTCTAATAGTCGGTAACCTCTGCATTTTCTCTTTTAGTTCCCTTTCCAACCTTTTAGTTTTAGCCTCGTACTTTATTTTTAACACTTTTTGACGTTCCTCGGCTAACTCTTTTTCGAGTTGCAGTTGTTGCTGCATTTTGTGAGCTACAAATTCTGTTTCTATCCATCGGGCAAGAATACCTTCAGGAGTCTTGAAGGTCCTGAGCCACTTCAGGCTATAGTGATCAGTGCGCAGGATTACCTTTATGCCAAACAAATAATGTCGGAAGTGTTGGACTGCACAAACCACTGCAAGAAGTTCTCGTCTGGTCGTACAGTATTTCCTCTGCGTCTCCTTTATCGCACGAGAGAAAAAGGCAATGGGTCGTTCAGTCCCATCAATCTTTTGACTCAACACAGCACCAATGGCCACTTCAGATGCGTCAGTGTCCAATATGCAAGTCACATTTGGGATTGGAAAAGCTAATGACGTGGCTTCCATTAGTGCCTGTTTGAGAGCTTTGAAGGCAGCCTGGGCTTCGGGCGTCCACTCGAAATGCATCTGTTTACTGGTTAGTCGGGTGAGTGGTTCGGCTATCGTCGCGAACCCTTTCACAAATTTGCGATAATAGGAAGCAAGTCCTACAAATGCACGAACATCTCTCACACACTGCGGGACAGGAAAGTTGCACAGGGCCTGGACCTTTTCTTGCATGGGATGAATTTTAGCGGCACTAACCAAGTGACCTAGGTATTGAATTTCTGTCTTAAACAGCACACACTTTGAAAGTTTGACCTTAAGTGCCACTTGTCGCAGTCTATCCGGAACAGTTCTCATTCGGTTAAGTAGTTCCTGAGGAGTTCTTCCAAAGATTATTATGTCATGTAAGTACCACAAACAAATCTCCCATAAGAGATCTCGCAACATGATTGACATAAGTCGGCAAAATGAACCAGGGGCTCCGGAGAGTCTGAAGGGCATCCTTGTGAACTGAAATAGTCCATGACGTGTGTAAAAAAGCAGACCTCTCCTTTGCTCTGTCTGTCATTCCTAGCTGCCAATATCTGCTAAGCAAATCAAAAATGGCAAAGTACCGTGCTCCACGAAGATTATCGAGGGCATCTTGGATATCCGGAATAGGATAGGCATCTTTCAATACTGCATTTACTGTAATCAATGCAAAAACAAAAGGTGCCATCATTTTTCAGAACCAAACAGACAAGCGAAGCCCTACTGGACTTTGAAGGTTCAATCACACCAGTCTCCAACATGTCATTCAGAATTTCATCCTCTGCTTCTCTTGCCACTATTGGTGGCTTTCGGGGAGATTGCCGAATTGGTCTCGCATCTCCTGTGTCGATATCATGCTTCAAGATTGAGCAATATCCCAAGTCGGTAGAAGAGGTAGTAAAGGTATCCCTATGATCAAACAACAGCTGTTTAAGTCCATCAGCTGACTCTACAGGAAAATCTGTCTGCTCAAAAGTCTGTATGAACAGGGCACTTACATGCTCTGGGAGACCTATCTCCTCGTCTATTTCCATGTCTACCGTTTTGGCTTTGGCGCCGCCAGGATCGACTTGGTTTTGAGCAGGGTGACATCATCATCAATATTCGGAGATTCGAATAAAGATTTCATGGTCCAGATCGAAGAAACTGGTTCTGTCATACTGGTAACCAAAGACGTGTCGTGACGAGAATCAACTAGACTTTGAGTGTCATGCCCAATGCATACGTCAACAGGTTGCTCTGGTACGAAAACAGGTGCTCGAGGATTCAACGAAACACTAGTGCTACTCGACTCATGGCCTGACTCTTCACAAAGACTCACTGACTGTTCCGGTGCAGGAGTGGATGCTCTCGAATTGATTGTGAAACTCAGATTCCTTGCAGACTCAGAAAGTGGTTCCTCATGGATGCTGGAAAGCTTATTCTCAAACCTTTCAGACAAGACTGACTCGGATGCTTGGACTCCAACTTCGATGGTCTTACTCGATGAGAACTCAGAGAAACTTGTACTCAACATATTGGACTCGTGTACCTCGGAAATATTCACAACAGACTCATACAACTTAGGGAACTCAGGGATGTAATGGACCATCGACAGTGGATCTGACACCTCATCATGCCTGAAATCTTCTGTTCTCACTTCCTCAACATCATCAATCTCAGAAAAAGGTAAACAAACTGGAGGAACAGTCTTTAAGAAAGAGTCAGCACTAACTTGAATTGTTGGCTTCGCACAACTGTTAGCCAGATCCTGACTTATGTGACACCTCAATGTGTACTTTGACCAAACACATCTTGATTCAGAATGGATTGTCAATGCTGCTCTGGTAATCGAGTCGAATCCCATCAAGAAAGAAGGGTTATCATCGTAAAAGTAAAACGGATGCTTAAGTACAAAATTACATACTTCTACTGACAATTCAATTGGACCTCAGATCGTAATCAGACCTCCACCGAGGTCGCCGAGGTTGACTACTAGTGTATAAATCCTGACCTGGAAACAAGCTTTGCACAAACTTCACGCTCAAGATAGACACTTCTGCTCCTGTATCAAAGATAACCGGCACTCTGACGCCTTCTATCACAATTGGAATTTTTGGTGACCTAATGAACTGTGGATCTGCCCCATAATGGTAACAGTTTGGGATATCCGACTCTTCCAAAGTGCATTCGCTATTACGATTGGAATATCCCGGTTCACTGTGACCAAGTCCGTCTGGGTAGCCATCTCCGTGGAGGTGGACCTTAGCTGGACTGAGGGCTTGAAACAACGTTGTTCTGTGGGAGCTGATCACTCTGCCTCGGGCCCCGCTGCCAGTTTGACTGATCATTCCTGGTGGCGGGTGCTCGAGATGGATCGTCCTGCCAAGAAGGTGGCTCTCACCGTAGTGGATTTTATGGTGGAGCTGGTCTGGGTGGATCATTGTGGAAGGTGGAATAACAATTCATCTGCCCACATCGACAACAACCAGTATACCTCGGCCAGGGCCGGAACTGTCGACAAAGTTCTTCCAAAGTCAGTCCAGGTGGTGGTGGTGATCGAGTGTTAAATACTGGTCTTGCTGTCTCTGGATCTCCACGATGCCAACCTCCTCGACCGGGTGGGCGGTTTTCTTGTCCTCTAGGTCGGGAGTCTAGCTCCTGGAGGTGGACGGTCATTCCTTGGAAATTCGTTGTTCCATCGTGGTCCTTGTGCTCCTTGCCTCTGATCCCTCAGGGGCTCCTATACTCACCGAACTGGACCTCCAATTATTATTCTGCCTGGGTGCTGGATTGCTTTCCCGAGATTGGTGCGGTGGACCATTCCTCTGAGGAGGTGGTTCCCTATATCCCCTATTCTCATTGCTAAATCCACAGTCAGCATTTGGATTCGTGAAGTATGCATTGGATGAACAATCACTGGCTGCAGCACTTGGAGCCTTTGTGCCTTTCTTTTTCGGTCCAGAATTTGATGATCCCCGTTTTAACTTCAACTATGGAATTTTGGTTTTCCAAAACAGTCTGCAAACCTTTTTGTAGCCCATCCAAAATTGGCTGAATTTGGTTGGACTCCGAATCGTTTGCCGCAAATCGGACATTGGGTTTCTTTCCCACGGTCGAAAGTTTGGCCTGTTCTTGCGCATCCATGAATTGGCGTGCCTTACTTACAGTAGTTTCAAAATCATCTGTGCGTGCATGCAATCGCATAAGTTGTTGCAATGCGGGATCAAAACACCCATCGACCAAACGTCATTGGAGCATCGAATCGTATCAGCAGTGGGCCATGCCTCACGAAATATTGTCCTAAGCCCTTGCTCAAAGACGGCGATCGTTTCCGATTCGAGTTGACGCGTTGCATCGAATCTACGTTTCGCACATTCGGGTTCGTCAATATGACCAAACCTACGCGAAAGATTCTCCCAAATCACGTCATATTTTTCAGCCGTAAGACCTCGAATCGTTTCAGCAGCTGCTGCCTCCATTGCAACTAAAAGATTTTGTGCTTTCTCAATATCTGTTGAACAACCGTTACAAAGTGCGAGCCGCGTAAAATATTCTTTGTACTGCTTCCAAGAAGTTTGTCCACTATAAGACTTAGTAGGTTGTGGCTGTTTCACAACTACGATTGGTGCACTCACGACGGGTGCACTCACCAATCGAGTCACAATGGGTGTTGTAGAGGAACCGCTTGTAGGTTGGGCTGGTTCCTCTGCGGACTTTACTTGTGTGGTCGGAACGCTATTTATTGGTTCTGAAGAGGTTTTGGCTTGGGCCTTAGTACTTGCTTGTGGTTTGTTTGTGGTTTCCGAAACCTGAGTAATTAGCACAGAGAACACGGCCTGGCAGACTGTAGTGCCGGAACTAACATTCATCACACTTTCTACGTTACACAACCCTGGGGCACAAGTCCCAATTTCGGTGTGGGCACTAAACTAGCAGGTACAGAAGGAACAGTGTGTGGCAGTGACCAACCCTTGTGTAACTACTGAAGGCTCAACTCTAGGAACTAATGTGGGATTCGTAAAGCTTGCCAAAGGCAACAAAGTTTCACCACTTGCTACAGGCACCATCCCAGCAGTCACTATTGGTTTTGAACCGGTGATGCATAGAGCAAACGTAGGAATAAAAGGCAGCACCTCAGGTAACCCTCGGGTTGGCACCGTCTGTATATAGTGTACGCTCGAGGTGTTTTCATCATGTGTACCTCGACTTGTTTGACTGGGTCCCACTATCTTGGACGTGTATGCCTCAAAAGTATCTTGGAGCTTCTCCTGTACGATGCTACGTGGGGTTCCTTTGTCCCCAGACTCTAATAATCGGTAACCTCTGCATTTTCTCTTTTAGTTCCATTTCCAACCTTTTAGTTTTAGCCTCGTACTTTATTTTTAACACTTTTTGACGTTTTTCGGCTAACTCTTTTTCGAGTTGCAGTCGTTGCTGCATTTCGTGAGCTACAAATTCTTTTGCTTTGGCTCTTTCTATCACAAATTCAGCTTCCCGCCTCTCCATGGCATCAGTGTGCGAAATTTGTGTGCACATATCCGCCTTAATTCTCTGCTTTTCAACTTCATTAGCTGTGGTGATTTCTGTTTGTTTTCTTTTTAATTCCGCGTATATGTAGGCTTTTTCCTGGGTCAAATTTCTCTGTTTTGACGTGGCTCTAGTCTGAAAAAGAACTTCCTATCTCACAAAGGCGTTTGACCTATGAGCCTGTGCCTCTTTTTGTAATCTGTCCTCCCGGGGGGCTCATCCCTCAACTAATTTGGTTCCCTCTTTACTGCCTCTTGAGCCAAATTTTGTTCCCTCTTTGCTGTCTGTTGAGCCAAATTTTGTTTCCACTCTGCTGCCTCGTGAGCCTGTCTTTGCTCCCTTTTTATGGCCTCTTGTTTCGACAACTTTTCTCGTTCATCAGCCTCTTGTCTCAAAGCTTTTCCTTTTCCTCTGCCTGTAGATGCTGACGTTGGCATTGCTCCCGGGCTAAGGCCTCGTGTTTGTGGGCTTACTCACGGTAGTTAGCATCTATGCGAAACGATTCTGCAACTCAGAAGAGATTTTCCGTGACTCTGGAAGTGAAATCAAAAACTTCTGCTGCCACCAAGGGTCTAGAACTATACCGTGAACCATGAGTCCTATGGGAACATGAGTATCTCAAACTCCTGGACCTCTGGGGGACCGTGGCAGAAGCCGTAAGTCCCAAAGGTAACTCGAACATAGCCTGCGAAGTGACAGCAGTTGGCGTTGGTGGTGGGGCACCAGGGTTCACCTGTTGAAGCCACTCCTCTATACTAGAGTGTGGAGATGGACGGTCCCGTGGGTATACTGTTGATAACCGTGACCGTGTATGGGATGTAACAGAAGACTGTGAAAGAGGACGATGTTCCTGTGCCATGTATGCCTCTTGACTGGTCTGTCTCAAAATGATGGTTGTGGACATCTCAGTGACATATGTCCTTGGTGGAGGAAGCCGGGGAACCTTGAAGGCGGGAGTGTCTGGCTCAATATTGAAGTAACCTCGGAAATCCGTGGGATCAGGTTGACTTGGACCTGTAGAAGCTGAGGGTGCACTAGAGTGTTCCGGCCTCTCAGATGTACATGGATAAACGACAAGGCCAGGGTCTATTGTCCTTGCAGTGCCAACAACTGCTGACAAAACATCAGCCTGGCCCAAATTTTGAAAAAAATTTACCCGCTTGCTCTCTTATCAGAGGCTCTATATCTGATCCAACCGGTTTACTTGGCATCCCATATGAAAGGTGCCATCCTGATTTGGTGACAAAGTTTCATCTGACTCCTCTGACCTTATAGTTACCCTACTTCCAGGAGACATCACACTTTCCCTTTCTACTAGAGCAGACTCCGACTGCTCATACTCTACCCGTTCTCTAACAGGGACAGCATACATCGATGGTGATCACTCAACCAAATTTCAATGAAGTAGAACAACCCACTTCCTACTGCCGACAGTGGGAACCTACCAGCGATTGAAGAAAGGCTGGCAGGCCCCACGTTGGGCACCAGTGAAAGGTCATCCTTCGTTTTTGTCCCTAGTTCTGGTGGTTGCTTTATCGTGGGTGCTATGGGGGTCGTTGTGCAAACTTTCCCTGGCGATATTCGGTTCATACCAGCAATTATCAAGTCCCTCAAATTCAGTTCACGTGGCCTTGGGATACCCCACTAGCCACTGGTGCTGTTATACGTCCTACACCAATTTCTGGTGTGGTGTGTGTCATCTGTCCTAAGTCTAGGCTAATGGAGGACTCGACATTAGCGAGACCCTCCACGTCCAGGACAGAGGAACTGGTGGAAGCCCCGGCGTTTGCGGCTGCTTCCACCTCCAGGTCCGGAATGTCAACAACATCGGGGGCAGAGCCCACATTGGAGGATTCCTGGGGCAGGCTGGCCATCGGGGCCCTCAGGTGACCCCTCTTCGGTTGGAAACAGCTAGAACATCTTGGGCCTCCCTCTTCGAAGGATTCCCAACACCAGGTAGCTCAGTGACACAAGACCGTAGCCTTCTGACACCAGTCCCACCTCAGGCCATTCAATGGTAGCATGGCTGGCAGAAGTCCACATGGAGGGACCGTCAGTAGAGGTCCGGGCAAACTTTTGCAAACTTTTAGCATTAGCATATTGTTGCAGCCAATTACGTCGGCGAAATGCACAAAATGCATTTTATTACTTACTTATTGCATGGACACTAATTGTTCAAATGATTTTCAGGAGGAGAGAACGTCATTGATTACATCACACTGTTAGTGGGGGGAAAGTAATAAAAATTGGCGATTAACGTTGGTCTGGAAGTGTTTAATGCATGGTACTCATTTCGAGAACCCATCAAAACCATACCATCATTAAACACTTTACAAGTTCTCATGTTCAATCCTGCAACTACAAAACATCGCATTTGAAAACTAGAATCCCAGACCTATCATGTGGCATTATTTGCGTGATCCTATGATTGCAATCGACAAATGACCTTGAAGTTTATGTTTGAGTTATATGTATTACAAAGGTTTCAAATAGCAAAAGTGACCTACTAGCTTACTCAAGGTCATTGGTAATCATACCATTTGATAGGTCATAATGATTTCCTATTTCCGTAACAATGTCTCTATCTTGCACCGTTTCCGAGATATTATGACATATTTCCCAAAATTAAAAGACGTAACGTGACCGTAAAATTGCCCACCATAATTTAAGTTTTCAAAACTGCCTATCACTAATTTGTGTTTTACAGATTAAATATTCCTTGCTGTCAAAATTGACATGAATCCAAGATGGCAGTGGTCTAGAACCAGCCGTACTCATATCACATGCTTTTTTCCCATGAACAGTCACAGAGTTATCAACTTCCAAATACAGTCTGTTATTTGGCCCACCATGTACATTGACATGTATATGTATGTATG
>Ga0209782_1002255_pt1 | contig 10664 bp, 6 predicted proteins | sample WorMetmaBAHAMAS1_FD_187390 | JGI IMG/M metagenome (GOLD analysis project Ga0209782, IMG submission 187390) | Marine gutless worms symbiont microbial communities from Max Planck institute for Marine Microbiology, Germany - Inanidrilus... | ecosystem: Host-associated > Annelida > Digestive system >...
AGCCCTGCTCCGTTTCCACGCCGGATGTCGTAGGAGGCGACTAAACGTGGCTTTAGTTTTGTGTTCATTTTGCATTCTATGTATTTTTAGTTTAAGATGAATGCTGATTTGTGTTGTTGTTGTTTAATTTTGTCTTGTGGTGTGAGGGTTGTCTCTCCCTGTTATCGGCGCTGGCATAATAATTTAAATGAGCCTGTCGATCCCTTTCCCTTTTTGCGTGGCTGCTGAATAAAAAGGCGGCCTGGGTTGAGATTAATATATCGCTGGCCTTCCTATACTGGGTAGGGATAGCTCTTAACCCCTGACCTTTTGTCTCTGGCTATATTTGTGCTGAAAATGGATGTTAAACACCAACTAACTAACTAACTAACGTACGTACGTTCATCTACAAAGGAACCGGGCGCGATGAAACGTTAAACAACAATGCGATCCCGTGATCAGTGGTGACCGCGAGCTTGTTGTTTGTAAACAAACAAAAGTTTTTTTTCACTTTTTTTGGAGTTTTAAGTCACTTAAAAAAACAGATGTATAACTAATTATTAACAAGTTTATGTGGAGCCTTTGTCTTCAGCATATATGTGGATTTGCAAGTCGTACGCATTCGTTTTTATTGCTTACCAGTACTTGCGTGCAGTGGTAGTGATGCACACTTGAGACCATTATATAGCGAAGGCCTAAACGAAGTTCGAATAAAATTCGAATTTTACAAACGAAGTTTGAATTTTGAAAAAAAAAACGAATTTAACATCCGTAATCTTTACTTATTGAAAAAATAATCTTAGTAACCATTTTGTTTTGCTTATGACTATTGTTTTTACTTGCAAGTTATTTTGCTGTCTGCATTATTTTGAGTTTTATGTTTTTTTTCACTTATTCTATCATCTTTTCCGTCCATACAAGAGAATTCTGAATCTGTTGATCAGCCAATAAAATTTCCAGATTCTCATTGGGTTATGACCAATTACCAATTAAGAGCTGTTAAAGATTACGGATGTTCATGTGAGACCTCGGAAATTTGTGGTGACTAAAAGGAGAAGAAAAGTCGAATCAGTTGAGAATCATCTGCATGGAGGTGATTTTAAAGGAGACAGATGAAATAAGAGTACTGAGATGTACTGTAAAACTCAGATATTGAAAGTATCTCAGAAATAATTATCAAGTAGTTGTTGATCTATTTATGGTGTGTTGTGGATTGTCTGACAGTATATATGAAGCTCCTCCAACAGCTGAGTTGGAACCTCTTGTTGAAGGAGAAATTGCTCAAACAGACGAAGTAAGTAAATTTATTTGATACTTTGTCAGCAGTTTAATGTGCTGTTGTTAACTGCAGTTTACCCGTAGTGTTACAGCAACGGATCGAAAACTGAATAAGTCAAAAAGGTGATTATTACCCACCAACACATTGCCTAAATGTCAGTGTGATGCTGAGTAAAATCACATCTTTATGATTTTTGCTTTTGTCATCTTGGAATTGGTCAGCATTTTTTTATATTTTTTGATTTTCAAGATGGCAGCTGCCCGCCATCTTGGATTTTAAGAATCTGGAAATTTTATTGGCTGATTGGTGATGATACATCCCTGGAAGGCTGAGATGCATCAACATTCCAAATTTCATCAAAATCGTTAAGTCTGTTGTGGAGATATTGCTATGTTTTGCTTTCTGAAGATGATAGACTTCCACTGTGGCAGTCATGATCAGTCCACTGTTGAGATATCGCAATTTTTCAAGATGGCGGCAGTCCGCCATCTTGGATTATTGAAGTGTTTAAATTTCATTGGCTGATGGTATCCAATTGGGTCAAGATGCATTACAATGCCATATTTTGTCAAAATCGGTCAATCTGTTGGGGAGATATTGTGATTTCTCAACGGTCGCAATCTTAGATATGTTTGGGGTGTATTCTGACCAGCCATGAGAGTACAGTACTGGTGGCCTCTATCATTGTGCAAAATTTGGTTACGACTGGTACAGCAGTTTTTATAATATGGAAGTTTTAATATATTTGGTGTGATTGGCTTGAAAAAGCTTATTTACACTCTGAAATTGTTTTTTTTGAGTGATTTAACCCAATAAATGGAGTGCAGTATCACCAAAACCTCAAAAAGGCAGATCCTTGCATGAGTCTGTTGTTTGAGCCATCAAGCATGAAAATAGGCCAACCAGTCTGGCCTGTAGGTGAGTTCCCAAAAACAGGTATAAATAAAATTAGATATAAAATATAATATGAACTATAATGCATAATACTAACAATTACTGTTATATTGTCCCCATTTGCCTACAAGCACCCATTTTTTGTAAAAAATTTGGTATTTTGGTATGAGTCGTGGACGAAATCACTCGGCCAAAATTTTTTTAGTGATCGGTTAAGGGATGTCGATTCTGTGGGGCGGGGGTTGAAAATGACTTAATGCCATTGACAAAACCAGTTGCTGTTAACACTCTGTTGTCACTTGATGCCATGAGTGATGTAAGTAGTAAGCCGTGGTTTGTTTGTGTTGCAAGGCTGACATGGGAATGACATATGATGAGTTGTCCGTGTTTGGTCGACTCCGCAAGCCAGGTCGATGTGGTCCTTACAGCATGTTCATGCGACTCATTTCCATGTGGAAGGATCACTGCACTCCAGCTGAGGTTTGACATTAATTCACTGAGCACATTTTACATTCAGACTGGATGTTTTGTCCAAACTTTTCTATTTTTTATCAGTCTGTGCAAGTTTTGTTACAATAATCTGTTTCTGTCATTTTTATACTGTGACTCATGGTTTACATGTATTACAACCACTTTACAGCCATTATAGAGGCCAACCTCTGTTAGCGGGCACTCGTAATTCACAACTGTTGGAGGACTTTGTTTTACGGACAGCAGCTAGCACATTTGAATTGCAAACCACACTGTCTGCATATTTACATGTATTGCGTGTTGCTGCATTTGTATAGTAGAATTTAAAGGCAGTACAAACGAACAGTGTCAAAGCACTGATGGGTAAATATTCCTAATTATGCAAGTGTACAGGGTGAGTCAGAAAGTAACCCCCCTCCAAAAAAGCTTTCAACAATATCTTGGCCTATGCTAAGCCTTTCTGAGCCACATTTTGCCAAGTAATAGGGAATTTATATCCACACATGTACCATATTTGGGGAGAATACATTAAAATTTTATGAATTGGAGGTACATTTTTCACGAGTACTCTTGTTTTCACCATTACAGATTTTAAGCATTGCTGTCAGATTTTGAACATTCACAGAAAAATAAAAAGGCAGATTAGCATTTTCATAGAAGTCATGTAATGGTTACGTCATTAGATTAATTCACATTTTTGCTGCTTGCAGTAGCCACAAACACCATGCTATACCCACAACAGTTCCTGAGTTGAATGATACATTGCAACAGATCTAAACTGTCTTGCTGCAAAGCCCATTGCTAAAGGTGTGAAGGACTTCTCCTAGTGACTGGAGGCTAGTGTGTCAGCTGAAGCAAGGCATTTTGAACATAAAATGTGAACGCTTACTTAACAGTTACTGATGAACACTTTCTGTTTGATTTCATTAATGTAATTGGTTTGTTTCAGGAAAAGTTTGTGAATGCTGCAGACAATTGAAATGAACTGTTAAAATTCAGAAGTCGATGTTACAAAAAATGTTCAGTTCTCACAAATATTGAGATAAGTGACCAAAATTAGTACATTTGTGAGGAAATGAATGGCAAACAATTGTGTAAATGTTTGTCTGCAGAGGATGGCCATAGGCAGAATATATGCAAGAGTCTTTAAGGGGGTTACTTTTATTGACTCACCTGGTACATATACAGGGTGGGCCAAAAAATGGACTGTTTTGGGAGTTGATGGTTAGCTTGGCGATGGTTTTTGGGAGAAAGGCATGTTATATGTCACAAGTTGCAGAATTTTGTCCAGAACAAGAATAAAACTTGCATATCAGTGCATTTAAAATATTCTTTGCCTAATTTGCATAAATATTCAGTACACCTGAAATTATGCTGAATTTGACAAAAATGCGTGGATTTTGCCCAGTGTTTAACTCGAACATGTAATGAAAGTAGCAGCAGTGATCATCTGCACACAGAATTGGTCCAGACGCATGGGCACCCTTCACCTTGATAAACATCATTAGTTTCTTTAGCAGTTGATTGATTGCCTGGTTCATGTATCAGCACTTAGCTGAGTCCAACAGTCAATTAGTACGCATTTCAGCAGGTCAGTGTCGGAAATTTCATTACGTTTGCAATGCTGTCCATACTGAGTAATCCACAAAATTTACGTCCGGGGTATTTGAAGGCTAGTTTTCCAGTAAAATGAACTCTGGCACATGAGAGCGCAGGTAAGCCACAATGTGGCGTGATCGGTGTGCCGATGCATGCTTCGTCCTGTTGAAACAGAAGTCATCGTTCGAAAAACAGCAAATGTTTGGCAGTGATCCGTCTTCGACTATGTGATCACAGTAATAGGCTCCTTTTTATTGTAGTTCCTGGTCATGGTGAGTTTTACCAATTTTTGAAACAGCAGCAGAAACCATGAAGCTTTGAAAAAGGGTTAATGTCCCTTCAGCAAGTGCTCGGTGCCAGTCTGTGGACAGTCAAGTACTAGGCGAAGAATATTCAAATTCACTGACAGTCAAGTAATATTCTACTTTTCTAGACAAAATTAGGAAACTTTTGACACATCAAATGTCGTGAAGTTATTAACTTTCAAAAGCGGTCTGTTTTTTTGGCCCACCCTGTATTTCATGCCTTTTGGATTACTTAAATTGCTGAGATTGTTAAATATTGTTAATTTGTTGTTGACATGAAGTTTATCTTCGGTCTTTGTTGCTCTGATGTGTGACATATCTGTATGCACAGTACACCTGTATAAAGTGATGCTTCAACAACCTATAAAAGGTTTCTAGCAACTTACATCATACCTGTGTTTACATGTAGCTGATAAGGATTAAGTGGACCAGAACTAGAAGAAAATGTTTGCATAGTGGTAACGGTTATTGCAGGTTGCTGAGAAAGTGAAGCATTTTTTTCGCTGCTACTCAATCAACCGTCACAAAATGACCGTGCTGACACCTGCGTACCACGCCGAGTGCTACAGTCCCGACGACAATCGCTTCGATCATCGACAATTTCTGTACAATGTCTTGTGGACTTGGCAGTTTAGATACATCGATCAACAGGTCAGCTGTGCCTGCAAGTCTTGTGTATTGAATGTATTTTCCGTCAGACTTTTATCAGCAGCACTTTGCTGGAGATCTGTCATTCTGTCCCTGGTGGGGATCAGAGTATTGCGATGAGCATGTCTGTCAGTCTGTCTGTCTGTCTGTCTGTCTGTCTCTGTCTGTCTGTGAGCATAATCTTAGGAATCACTCGTCCAAATGTCGCCAAATTTTTTCTGCATGTTGCTTGTTGTCATGACTCAGTTCTCTTCTGGCACTGTTTTTAACTTTTCAGTGCCCAATCATATCTGTGGAATGGCTGAAGCTAGGAACTTAAAATTTGGTGTTCATGTTAATGTTGATGAGTACTAATGCAAGCCATGATAGACTATCTCCAAAGGGGATGTCATGCATTATGTGTTATGTGACCTGTTTTTAAGTTTTGGGAAATAAGTGATAATATGTTGGAAACTGTACAAGATAAGAGATATGTAATACTTACAATTGATGATTAATATGAAATGATGGCCTTTCAAATGGCATGAATTCCAGTGATCTTGAGTGAGCGTGAAGGTCAGTGTTGTCTAATACCCACAACTAGGAAAATACAGTGTGTGTTAACTACAGTATGATCACACATGAATAAGAAGTGAATATGGCTTGTAATGTCAACTGTGTTTGTGAATGTGCGAGGCGAATAAGTTGTTAGAATGTGATGTGCAATGCTTGACATGCGTCATAGACCTCTGTGATGCTGATGCAGATACTGAGCAGTGTTGAACGTATTTTGTTGCTCTGATGACATGGTTTGCATTGAACAATGCTGGTTGTGTAGGTGAAACAGTTTGAAGGAAGGCTGGTCAAGTCACATGGCTATGACAGTTGTTGTCAACCGATGGCAAGTGGTCATGCTGGTGCATCAATGTTATCTGGCAGTCACAGCGATGCAGCCCGTGATGACTCACAGCAAACATCAGGCAATGAACACACAGGCATTGTAGTGACTATGGAGCCCGCGCCACGTGACCTCACTGATAAACAACTCGGTGTCACTGACCTGCAACCAATGTACTCCTATGAACAACCTCATTTCTCAGAAATGACAATTCCGGTGTCTGTAGCTTGTGTTAAATGATGCCTTTCTGCTTCTAAACAGTAAGATTGGCATTGCCAATTTGTAGTTGAACTGATAAGATACATGTACCATATATGTCGGGTGCACAACTTATTGAAAGAGGTGGGCCACTAAAGTCTGGAACAAAAGTGGAGGGCCACAAGGGTGAGCGCCGGATCAAGGCGCCGAAGGCGGCCCCGAGGAAGGCTGTCCCCGTCCCAGCCGAATAGGGGATCGGGGGAAGCATCATGAGCTCCCCTAGCGGGGTCCGGCCAGACACGCATTTTGGACGTATTTTTGGCTCATAGAACACGTCTGGCACACAACTTTGGGACAAAATTGACACTTTTTGGGACGATGCGGCGGGCCACTTCCCGGCTTTCCACGGGCTGCTTGCGGCCCATGGGCCACATGTTGTGCAACCCTGATATATGTAATCACTCAGCTTTGCAGTTGCATCAGCAGTGGCTTAGTCAATGGTAAGGGTCCATTTTCAACCCCCCCCCACAGAATTGACGTCTCTTAACTGATCGCCAAAAAAATTTGCGAGGGATTGTCTACGACCGGTACCCCGATACCAAATTTGGTGCAGATCAGTCAATGGGGAGCTAGTGGGCAAATTATTTTAGCCCGCTCAGCAAAGTTGCCGAGCTATATATTTTGCTTGCGTTAATTTCTTTCTCTTTTTCTTTTTTTATCTCTTTTTTAGTGATTTCTCGGAGAACAATTATCTAAGGATCCGCTTGGCCGAAAGTAATAAAGACGGACTGATACCATGTGCATTCTTTGCACGTTCGCCAGGTGGCAGCACACTTATGCTTCACAACTACCTGCTAGGGGGTGACACTGTGGTGCCGCGTGAGCTATACGCTAGGCTTTGCAACACATTTCTAGTTTTATATCCCCTTATTTTGGGAAATCACCTACAGGTCCGACCGGTCAATGGATTTTCACCTTTGATGGATCAAATGACACAGGCAAATGCAAGATGTGCCATTTTTGGCTTTGGTTGATATTGCACACCACTTAGAGGGTCATAAGCTTTAAACCCCAATTTTGGGGTCATGAATAGGCATTTTCCAGCTATTTGTTCCAAAAATTGAAATTTTCGTAAACAACTACATCGATCATTACCAAATTTTGCACAATGATAGACCACAAAGTACTCTTCGTGGGTAGTCCAAATTAGCCCCTTTTGCAAATTCGACAAATCACAATATCTCCACTATGGAATGACTAATTTTGACAAAATTTTGCATACTTATGCGACTGGCCACTCTGGGCACCATCAGCCAATCAAATTTCACTAATTTTAAATTCCTAGATGGCGGCAGTAGCCATCTTGAAAAATCTAAAGATCACAATATCTCAGCAATGGATTGACTAAATTTTGATGAAGTTTGGCATGGTGATGTTTCTGAGCCCTGTAGACCATGTTAGCCAAACAAATTCTGCGATTTCAGTAATTCAAGATGGGGGCAGCAGCCATTTTGAACAATAAAAAATCGCAATATTTCCATGACGGTTGGACCAATTTTGACAAAATTTGGCATGGTGATGTGCCTCGGCCCTCCAGACACCTGCAGCAAATAAAAATTTGTGCTTTAAAAATTCAAAATGGTGCCCTATCGTCATCTGGAAAATTGAAAGAAATATTTGCATCGTTTGTGGCAGAATTTTAGTGTGGAGATGCATAATGGCCCTATCTAGCCAAAGTACTATAACAATGTAACTAACAATAAAAAAGCAAATATAAATAATAGGAACTGCAGTTTATCCACTGTGTTAACAGCTATGCATCAAAAACTGCAAAAAGCATAAAAAGGTGATATTACTCAGCATCGCATTGATATTTAGGCGATATGATGGTGGGTAATATCCCCTTTTATGATTTTTGCAGTTTTTGATGTGTGGCTGTTAACATTGTGGATAAACTGCAGTTTTTATGATTTATATTGCTATATAACTATTTTTTAGGTTTGGTTGCACCAACCATACTTAAATTTAAAAAAGTACTTCAATTGCGTCCTAATGCAAAATGCAGTGCACAATCACCATTTAACTGCTAATTTCTTCTTATATGTTTGCTCTAGTTAAGCAGTGATTTGCTGCCACAAAAGATAAACAGTGACTTTACAGAACAGTTTAGACTGTTAAATGGCATAGTGCAAAGTTGATTGAGCTTAATATACTGTAATATGTGTACTGAAGTGATATATTATCACAGTATCAATGACTGTAAAAATTATGCATTATTTTTACAAACATGGTAAGAAACTGCTAGGCAAAACGTCTGTCTGCATGCTTGCCACTAGTGTTTGTGGCAGCAGTGGAATGACACCACATGACTCCCAAAAGCCAATAGGAATCGTCGCTGTAGCAGTTAATCCATGCTTAAATCCCTGCTTTAGTACGTAGCAAGAGAAGAATGCTCCTGACTTAGTGGAGGTTTTAGTTGCTACTCAAAGTTCAGTGGCCATTAGCCAAGTGACAGCTTAAGTACGGTTGATGTAACCAGTCCTAAGTCTGCATTACATGAATAGGTCGATCTTTTTCATGATGCTGCGTAGTGTGACAGTGACACTAATGTTACTGACACTTTTGCAGTCCACCAGTATTGGACGTTAATTACAAACCTGCACAGGTGAAGACAGACATTTGAAATAAATTTTAATAATAAAACAGCAAATATTAATGATAAAAACTTGCATTAGTTTTACATTTAAATCTGGTGACTGACAGATTTAAATGTCATAGTGCATGTATTGTTATTATAATTATTTTGATTTTTGCTGCTTTCAAGTTGTGACTCTGCAATCGCTCTTACACTTGGTTGTATGTTGTAAACCGACAAGTTTTTACCACTAATAGTAACTAAACTTTTCTAGACACCTGTGTCATTTCATATTGAAACTATGATTGGTTATACCGGAACTTTAATTTGTTATACTGAAACTAGAATAATCGAACTATATACAAAGTTTGATAATTTGATTGGTCGTTCGTTTTGAGAGGTCTGACGGACAGATCAGTCTTTTAAACAGACATAAATTCCACATTGAGTTTTGGATATACATATTATACGGCATTATACATAGCCAAAAACCCTGAGCTGCATGTAACTGCAACAGGTCCGTTATGTAGGCGTTGTGTTATTTACATCATACTGCTGTTATCCCTGTTTATACACAGTAGCATTTTACTAGCTTAATGAATAACGCGCAACTGGAAGCTGTTACGGCGAGAAAGCGACGACGCACGTGGCTGCATGACGATCGACTGTTGTTCGTTATTCATCTGCGCTCTCCCACACTACTTAGCGTAATGTAGCGTGACTCCGTAAAAGAAATTAAAGCAATAAAATGGCGTCAAGGGCGTCGTCAGTCAGCAGGCACAATGATATCTAAAATGCCACCGCGACCGACCGACCGACCACTTCATGTTTCCCCATGCACGCTGATACATGCCAGCTAATTACAGGATGTACCATTGTAATATCACACATACATGTATACGTGATGCTTGGTTCCACAGTTCCACTGGTGGTTCGATTTGTTCAAGATCTGTCGTCTATAACAAACCTAACCAATCAAGTAATTAGTAACGTTAGTCTTCTTTCAGCTGGTGCAGAACATGCAGCAAACTTGCGCCTCATAGGTTGATGTAGGCCTACTATCCACTGTAGTGTTAACGTCATCACGTAGAGTTGATAGTGCTTCACCGTTATCATACGGCTTTCTATACTGTTGTGTAATTCATCAAAAACATTTTTTTCTTATAATAAAGGTTTCTTAACGTTCTTTCACTATCATGAAATGCAATATGTAGCAGTCTAAAAGTAGAGCTTAGGTGAAGTGGGATAACTCTTGGTCAGGGGACTTTGATATGAAATTTGGTGTATGACAAGGTTCAATACTGTCTGCTTTTATGTTCGCTGTTGCTAAGTTATGTAACCTGCGCCTTACTTTCTTTACTGTTTTGTATGCTGACAATATCATGTTAGTTGCCCGATTGTCAGGCAACTACAAAAATTACTCTGTTCATGCTAATATGTAGACTATTCGATTCATTGGACATGAAGATTAACATGCAAAAATCTTGTTGCATGTGAATAGGACCTCGTTATGATGTAAAACGCACTGACATCTGTAACATCACGGGTCAGGCAATATCATGGGTAAATGAAATTAAATATCTTGGTGTTTTCATTGTACTGCTGGTACCAGTATGGTACAAGTCCTTTAAATGTTCATTGGATGCCAAACATGCCGAACAATCTTTTTACCGAGCTGCCAATGCAGTTTTTGGGAAAATAGGCAGGGTAGCCTCGGAGGAAGTCACCTTGCAGATAATCTTAAGTAAACGTTTCCCTGTGTAGGCTATATATATATAT
>Ga0209782_1002256_pt1 | contig 10661 bp, 7 predicted proteins | sample WorMetmaBAHAMAS1_FD_187390 | JGI IMG/M metagenome (GOLD analysis project Ga0209782, IMG submission 187390) | Marine gutless worms symbiont microbial communities from Max Planck institute for Marine Microbiology, Germany - Inanidrilus... | ecosystem: Host-associated > Annelida > Digestive system >...
TACCAGGGACAGAGCCATCCTCATTCAGCTGATACAGAGGCTCAATGCAACGCAGTGGCGTCGGTTTTTCATACGGAGCTCGATAGATGCCGAACATGGAGTCGCTGTTAAACTCGCAACTATCACCATCTGACAACAAACAGACGGGCAAACATTTCATCTTAATAAAAACTCTTGAAGTTACATTTTTTGTGGCATGATAATACAATATCGTAGGGCACTAAACTAGCAATCAAGAGATTGTTGCTTCGATTCCAGGTGATTTCACTGCAATATAGCAACCCTATGCAAGTTATTCAATACAGGCGCTCCGATTCGTAAATTGGTACCGGTCCTGGCCAAGGGAGATGACAGTCTGAAGCTGGAAAGGTAACTGTGGACCTTTCAAAAAGAAACGACAGCCTACTGGTGGGTGGTGGGTTTATGTAATCTGTGAGAGCAGTCTGCCTAGCAAAACAACACACAAATCCAAACATGCTTAACGAATTAGACCAAATTACCAGCAGAACTCTTAGTGATAGCTGTGGATGTACGAATGCCTCTTGACAACATCACGGCTTCCTCCATCGACGGAAACTCCTCGTCCGCAACGTGAGCATTGGCATCAAAGTCTGCTGCCGCTGCTGCTGCAGTGTTTGCTTTGTTAGCATCGACCTCAGGCTGGCTGCTTACTACTGTCACAACACATCATCGACTTCACATTTCAACACGACCGCAAACTCAACAACCAGCAATAAACAAAAACAGCATAGTATCTTTAGTGTCTAACATCGATGCATTTCTGCAGATTTTTTTGTGAGTAAAAATTTGTTACTGTACAAACATGAAAAGTGCACTACAGGCTTAAACTTACCAGCAGCAAACCAGCATGTGGGCAGAAGTTTAAATCAGTTGTTTGAAAGTAGTCATGATGGCAGTTTATAATCTCATTTATCACAAGTGCATTCCTAGCCATTCGCAGTGACATTCAACAGCTACTGCATTCACTCTCACAGGCATCCAGTGAAAAAATGCCACGGCCTATGAGTACCCACAAGTGACAAAATCGATGCAAATTACACGCCCAAGTTAAGTGCGAATTGCAACCGCATTCTTTTGGGCTCACACAGCAACCAGCACAAAAAAACATGGATATGACACAGTACCAGAGAATAGTAAATTTCATGTATAATGCATGCTAAACAGTTCATGGACAGCCATTTTAATCCTCTGCACGGAATAATGACAGAAAACCCAATAATAGACTTAACTGGAATAGGAAATGGGTCCGAGAAATGCGGCCTTGGAGGACATATAAGTCCAACAGCAGTGATCTATGTGGATGTATGGCTTGGTGGTGTAATGGTTATGGCACTGGATTTAAGTTAACAACAAGGTAAGTGCCTCTGTCACCAAGCAGTATAATTTGGTACCAGTCACAGAGTAATGGTGCCCTACGGCTAGGAAGGTAACCACTGATCACTGGTGTCACAAACTTAGGTGGTTTATGCAGCTATGGGCACAAGGCCTACGGAAGAGAGAGAAGCACGCTATCTATACTCCTCTGTGGCTTATAACACTCTTTACCTACATTTACCTTAGTGATGTAAACAATCAACTAGACAATACTGACGAGATCTGGCTTCAGCAGCAGTAAAGTCTTGTTACCTGTATTATTTTGACCACCTTTACACTGGCGAGCCCAGTGACCATCCTGGCCGCAGCGGAAACATGTTCCAGTTGGCTTGAACGGAGGCCCGAGTGAATCATCTTCCGGTTTATCGCCGATCGTTCCTTGACACACAATGACCTCAAGTGACAAACACTAGACTTCAAGTCACATGCTCAACAAAATAAATAAATGTCTATTTAATCGACCAGGCTTTATTGTGATATGCTTATTATGTTTATATATTTTCTTACTATTTATATTTTATACTACTGACTCACTATGTCAAAACTCTCAACAACAGTCATGTTTTTTTTACCATCATGTACATAGTTTCAATGTAAGGTTAATTTACGTTAAGTCCAAAAGTAAGGTACAAAACAGCCCAGGTCTCAATAAATACAGATAGCTCTGTAATGATAAAAGAGGCCAGATGCTTAAGGCCAAGCAATGGAGGCAAAGACTGAACAAGCACAAGCCGAGATCAATATTTTAAGGCTGAGGTCAAAATTTGAGCGTCAATAAATATTGAAAGCTATCAAAAGCTATAGAAATCTGCCAAAATCCACTGAAAACTACTACTAAAAGCCATCAAACCTTAACCCTACCTCAACCCTAATTTTACCAAAATCTACCGAAAGTTATCAAAGGCAGATTCAGTAGCTTTTGACAGCTTTCGATTTTCACCAAAATCGTAAAATTTTGGCCTCAAAGCCTTAACATCTCTAACTGGGAGACCAGTCATCCAGCATCTGTCATTAGGCGGGTTAGTACAGCAACAGTAACTATAAAGAAGTGGCTACCGCTGCTGCTTTGGCCTTTACAAGCACGAGCCCAGTGTCCATCCTGACCACAACGATAGCACATTCCCTTTGACTTCATAGCAGTTTCAACTTCCTCTTCTTCATCACCCAAACCTACGCCACGCACACGACACGTTGCATGCTACAGGCAGCCTTATTAAGCATGAACGAGAAATAGCCAAAAATACAAATATGCATTAAACGCGGACGTGGGCAACCAGACAATTTCATTTATCACAGCAGAATAACACAAGAACTAAGGCATTTGAAACAGTAAACAACGAGGCAATTACCTGAATAGTATACCGTTCATCAGAGACTAAAACTAAGTATAATTACCTACAATTATCAACCACAGTGAACGACAATAAGAATACAGTAGCATTTACCTCTCTTTGGTCTTTTACATTCCCGAGCCCAGTGACCCTCTTCTCCACAATTATAGCAAATGCCTTTGTTCTTTCTACGCTGCATAATTCTCTGCTTGTAAGTCAGTCGAGGCCCACCACTAGCACCACCTTTCGGCTGGTAACGTTTTGCTTTCATATTCAACTTCACAAAGTTGTCGTTTAACCCATTATCGTCGTCGTCGTCATCCTGGTTTGCTTTTCGCCGTCTACACACATCAACACAGGGATATTGAGCTCAGTACGGCATCAATGCAACATTACTTCATCAACAGTCCCACAAACATGTGCAGCTGTAGCTGTAAAAGCTGCATGCCCAACAATATAAGCAAACTATAAAACTGTCCTCGATTGAAAATCGATGTCCACCAACCGCATTTCGAATTGAGACCATACCCCTAAACCTAACCTTCAATCCCAGGAGAATTATGGTCATGACCCATATACATGCAAAAGGTCAAGGTCAAATGTCACTTAGTTCAAAAGTTAGAGTAAAAAGGACGGAGGTGGCTGCGTTCCCCCTCCTCCCGCTAACCTGGTCGATAAAAACCACAAAGTAAATACAACAACAACAACAACAACAACAACCTTTCATGACATTTATTGCCAGAAAATCCCATCATGATGAGAGTACTACAAACCATATTATCTTTATTATTACGCTCCCCCTGCCAAGGTACGGTGCAATCCAACCGTCCGTCTGTCCCATTTCTCTAGTTCAATAACGGTGCATTTTACTTACTACAGAATACTAATAAAAATGCCAAACGTTAAAAGTCGAACAAAGCAGACATCTAGGCCGTACAGCCAGAACAGTGAGAAGATGTGGCTGGTGTGACTTCAAAAGCATTCACTAGGTGGCTGTATCATCAACCGCACAGACTGGGCCAGCTGAGATACCCGACAACTGCTGTATGAACTGCAGACTTGCAGCATTGCACAGTATGCCTTGCAGAGTGCAAACTGCCATCTGCAGGGAGTATACTGTATCGCTGCCATCCGGGTGATGCCATCACCCATGTTCACTAATTATGCTGTTTCCACATTACGTTGACCTGTATTTACAATGCCACCTCATAACCACTACTACACATTTGTGATATCTGCAGATCGGCAGCTACATGCCAGCTCTAACATGCCTTAGAATGTGTGCAATGTGCATTTAAACATAGACTTGTCAAAGACAGAGGTGTAAAGGCTACTGATAATCACACATAGATATGTGATTTAAGAACATGAAAAAGCAGAGTGCAGACATAAAATGTCATATTATTCTATTTAGTTAGAAAGAGAGTAAAATAATTATTTGGTAATGGTGTCACAAAAACAACAGATCATAGTGGACACTTTAGTGATGTCTGCCTCTAGAAGATATCAACTGGGCAATAGTTTCACATTTTTAAGTAAGATGGCATAATTCTGTCAAACGTCTTTTCTCCCATAATCATAGCAGTATGTGATCACAAACTTTCTGGGTTTCTTTTCTTTTGTGCCAGCAGACGACGACTTCCTGCCTGCTTTCGACTTTGACGCTCTGTCGTCAGCGTCAGCATCTTCCGCCTGCATCACACAAGTCTCGCTGTAAACACAACTAGAAAACCACAGCAGTCCTATCGACATGCATACCTATATCAGCACACACATACACACACACTGCCTGCCATTTTATGGCCTTCTGTCCAGGACTAACCGGGTGGGCCGGTACCAGAAGAGACATTCACCCACTCACACCTGAAACGTGTTGTGGGAGTCTGTCATCATTCTGGATTTTATGAAACGTGGGGAACATAATAAAGGCAAGTGTGCCTACAATCCGGCTGGACACCACCCCATCCATATTATCGATGCCCCCATCTTCATCATCCCGCCAATGTTACGTGGGTTGCCCTTCCTGCCGCAACCAACCAAATTATCCTGGCTTGGGACAGGCACCAAATATGCTGGATTGCATACCTGGAGGCTTGCTTCATACCTATATCAGCAGCACATCTGATAGCAGTGTGACCTTGACCTTTATAGAGTCCAGTGCACTTTCCTTCTATAGTCAGTTAATTACCGACCGCGCTAGCACGGGAGGTAATGCAATCGCCTCATCCATCCGTTTTCACTTTGACCTTGACTTGCATGTGTATGGGTCATGACCATTGCTCTCCTTGGATTGAAGGTCAATGTCAGAGGTCAAGGTCAAACTTCAAAGTCAACGTCAAAGGTCAAAACATGGTCGGTGGGTCCTTGATCCTTAATCGATGACAGTTTTCTAGTGACTGATAAAGAACGAATATCTAGTGAGCGTTTCCACTGACTAATGATAGGTATCGGTATAAGGCAACACAAAACAATTAAAGGATGTTGTACACTGGACACCAAACAAATTGCCCCTCACCAACAGAGTGACTACAAAACAACATCAACAACAAGAAGCATTTGAAAAATGTTGAGCCCATTCGCCACTGTGAGCCGCCGCATGCCCATTCATCAGGTGTCGCTACTGTTGCAACTGTCGCACGCCGCCTGCGCATTGATGTCCACGACAACGACGACGCCAACGACGACAACGACAACGTGTGACAGAGGGGACCGCTATGGCCCCATAGAATGGGCCCAATGAAATCACTATAGAGGGGACTAGTGGCTAAAACAGCCGTGAAACCTGTGTGTGAGTATGTGTTGGTACAAACTGTAGGCAACACCCAATAAAACATGCCAACCGCAGCTCATCTCCTTCTATGACCACACAATGTCGGTTACACCCACATACCCGCATCTACAGCATAAAATTTTCCAGCCATGAAGTGAGACGAATGGAGACCAAATCAATGGCCTCACTGTAACGCAGTCACATAAGCTTACACAGGGTTCCCACTCTTTTGGAAGAAAAAAATTCAGGAGTTTTTCAAGAGTTTTATAGTCCAATTTTAGAATTTTCCAGGTGCTTTCGGTTCGCAGCCAAAATATATAAAACACGAGACATTCATCATTGACGTTCACTTCACCATTCATTACTTTGAAACACGAATTAACTTGTACGTGATATAGCCGTTACAGTGTCAAAACCAGCATAAATCAACTTATCATACCAAAAATTCCACGTCTAACATAAAATTCCAAAAGTTTTCCAGGTTTTCCAGGTGAGTGGGAACCCTGTTACATCAATTTCCGACAGCATCGGAAATTCAAACGATGCCACTGATCATCACCTCAGAACCCGACGGCGAAAGGTTACGAGCTCGATTGGCCTCGATGCCAGCTTTCTTCTTCGACTGCTTCTTGCCTCTGAACGACGCGTAGTCGTCGTTGTCGTCAATCTCGCTGTCGCTACATTCCAGTGTACGTTTGTAAGCCGGCCGTTCGCTGCTCGGCTCGTCACCATCAGCATACGACTCTGAACCAGCGGAAGAGAGGTACGACTTTGACTTCCACGAGCTTGAAGATCGGTTCGTCGAAGCAGCGGCTAGCAAAGCAACGACACAGCTACTGTCTAACAAAACAGGGACATCGATGTATGACAACTAAATACAGAACTGAACAAAACACCCATTATTAACATGACACAGAATTTATGGCAAATTATAACATGCCCATATATGTATTTATGACAGCCGAAATGGTACGCTGTTCTCATCCAGAAAACTGGCCAGTTCTTCGAGTTATTACGACATACTTGTTTATTAGATGCACAATTGGCACATATTAGACAGAATTATTGACACTTAAAAATTACACGTGTCCATTAATGACAATATGAGTATAATAACAATAGCAAGATACAACAGTGATAACAATATTAAAACAACACTGACGACAACAAAAAAGAAAGTAAAAACAACAACATTAAAATTAATAGCAACAACAACTGATTTATGGCAACTGCATTGGAAAGCATTTATATCCATCTCACAGAAGGTTATAAATTCAGACAGCTTAAGTTGAAGGCAGGAGTATTCCTTCCTTTCCTCTCAAGTCAGTCTGTGATAAAGAAATGATGAGGTCTAGTTAGTAGTTTCAGCATCAGGAATGGCATCTGGTCACACATCTCGCCATACCTCTGTCAGTATGACAAACTACTGTAACTCATGTTTGACTGAAAGACGGCAATTAACCAGTGCACAGAAGATTGAGTAGCAAGAATGCTGCATAACAGCAGTGGGAGTCGACAATACCTTGTAAATTACTGCCAGTTCCCTGCTGCAATCTACTGCTGGCCATTTGCAATGCGGCATCAAAATTACTGGAGTGACTTCGTGAATCATTTAAGTGACTTGGTGATTCGGATACAGACGACTGAGCACTGCTCACTTTCTACAAACATAATGAAAAAATTGCTACACGTATTTCACATTGAAAAAGTAAGCAGTTTACTTATACTAATATCATTTATCGAGACCTTTGTTATAATCACCGACGCAGATAATACAGTAAAAATTTTCAGTATCGAAAGTTGTTAAAATTAGTTACCGGTATGACTCTGCTCAGTAAACATAATGGAATAATATTTACACAAATATGAACAGCAAAATAATCAACCATAATTCTTTCTGTAAATGAATGAATTATGTAAGTTATTTGTTTATATATCTCCTAAGTATACATACTGTGCCAAATGATGTGCGTTCCAGCAGCTTTTTACCCATTGACGACATTGCTGATGAAGCTGAACTTTTAGGCCTCTGGACCTCTTCATTTCTTGATACTTTTGCAGGCTTATTCTGCTCTTTGCCCCACACTTCTGCAGCTGTAGGCCCTCTCTTTAGTGCTAGGTAACGGTTGTACACCTCTGTCAATTACAACACAACACAAGTTAAGGTTGACAAATCAAACACGACAACAAATCCACCATTCACAACAATCTAGCATGCTACTAGTTAGTAGCACTGATTACTCACTAACGTTCTATCTGGAGGACACAAGGGAAGATTATCGGAACTGTTCTGTGGTGCACTGTACAAGACAGTTATGTATTGCACACACGAGCAGTTTTTGCAGTTCTACTACTTGTTTAGGTGTACACCCTGCTGCTGAAAATATTTTACTCACATAACAATGTCACTGTTGCACAGAACTGCAGAAATTACTGACAGATATAAATGTATTCAGAGAGAATGCTGCTGAAACAAAAACATACTTGTAATTTTGAATGGTGCCATTGCAATGTCATCCTGAACAAAAGACAATACATACAGCATTACTATTAACAATCTGCAAACTGTCACATTTTCACATTTTAACCATATACACCAGACATGTAACTGTTGATGTGCAACACAACAACTGCTACAAGGGTAAAAGTGCCAGCTTTAGTGTGGTGTGTGCCTGAGGAGACACTGAATAATCCACATAACACAAACACGAGGCACACAAAGCAAATAAGAGACGACCACAATTTTATTTTTGTGGTAGCCGTGAAAGCAGCAGACAGGTTTTCCAGGCAGCACTTAAAGATAGTCTACTCCAGGCTGTAGTGCAAACATAATTTTAAAAAAATCATATACTGAATTTGTTGGGATGGTCTATGAACAACCAGACAGGTGGCAATTACTTGGGTGTATTGCCATGAGAGCTGCCCGCCATGAAATATATGCGGCAGTATAGCCGATCCAGTATGGGGTAACTTGTTTGGTTTTACTGGGTTACATTCAGTGTTCGGGTTTTGCAGATATGGTTTAGTAGGGTTAGGGCTAGACTTAGATAACTGTGTTAACTTGTTCAAAGCACGTTTAGACAGGTTCTGGGTGAACCAAGATGTCGTATACGATTTCACGGCCGACCTGACTGGAATCGGAGATAGATCAGTGTATGAAATATGTGAAAAGTAGTTTATTACGTTGTGTTATATTGATACGGACATTGAGGTGTTTAGCACCTGCGTCCGTTTATGCTCGTTGAGTTGAGTTGAGTTAGATTTAGGCAGTTTTCCTCTCGGCAGATCTGTACATCCAGATCCACACATCCTGATTTTACACCTGTCCGCGTCCTGGAACAATACTTACCCGTATGTGCAGGGTAGATAACACAGTTGCGATTACTGTTAGCAACAGTAACTGACACTTGGGTTACCCCACCCCCGCCCTCGCAAATTACAGGTACCCAGTGTGGCATCCACATATCAGATGACCCCGATTTATAAATCAGTATGTAGATCACGATCGTGAGTGGAAATAACGAAACCCACCTTTGTCGGCCTGCGTTTGTGCTCCTGCAAAAATTCACCCTCCCACTGTCGGATAAACTTCTTCACCTTCTGCAGTTCCTCCATGATATTTTGTTGATGTTTACGTCTACAAACGCGACACCGAATGAGCGCGAACTAAAAATACGAAGACTTCGACATGTTACACGCGCATTAGTCAGACATGTGCTACTGTTTGCATCCGTTATGCCGTTGTACGCATCGAAGCATTGTGCCTTGATGGCTGTGCCCGACACAACATCACAGACTCAGATTAATCGACATAATGCATGCACCATCGCCAACTGAACGCTGCCGCCGGCCGGCCGATGCTGCAGCAGCGGTGCAGCCTGAGTGCCTGCTGCTGCTGCTGCTGCCAACGTCACGTGACGCTGGCTGCTGCCAAAACAGATGACCCCGTTAAAATGTAGGTCATGATCGTCAGCCTTGTGAAAATGACAGTTAACCGATTAAGATGCTCAGATCTCCAAGGGAAGAGGAAATTTAGAGGATTTTCGGAAGTGCACTACACACTAGATAGCAAAGGGATCATTTCGTCAATACCGGTGTGACACCTGCAGCCCTGGCGGTGCACCATCCACCATTAAATTCCCCACGTGAAAATCTGCCTTGCAAGGCTGCGATGCGGCCTGTTCCCAAGTTATTTTGGGCAGTCTTGTTCTTGTCTACTGTAACCAAAACTGAACAAGACTGAACTTGTTGGTAATACCTGCCCCCGGCTGGTCTGGTTTTTAGACTAGTTATGAACTTAAAAATAGGACAGTACACTGCACTGTATCAAGCAAGTAAGCAAGTGCCGACTGTGGATCGTACATACATAAATACAATAAATGTTGAATGAATGAACAGAATGATGATCCGTCAACTTTTGAGCATACGTTACGTTGCAACTTGTACGGTTTCTCTCCAAAATCTTAATTTATTTTAACCGGAAATGATTACATGTTGCATTGTTGATTAATGATTATTAGTAAAAATTTTTTTAACTTGATCTAGTGTGAGAGAGTTGACCTAAGCGAAACAAAACTTGTTATAAGATGTCAACGAAACGTGCGCAGAGCGGTGTATCGGGCCATAGACAGCCGAGCAGTAGCAGATTGGGTGCTGCGCCCGGAGCCAAGTTGCCGGTCGCTGAACCCACTTCGATCGGAAAGTTCCTCGTAATTCTTTTTATGCATGTCTGCAAGAAAATTCTTCTGTTCGACACAACGACGAAGTTGGCTATATATATCTTCTGTATAACGGTGATGTCAGTCGTCACAGACAGGTTTCCATTTCCTAGGACTTACTTCAGTGACAAGCGAAATGCTTTGAATCAAGTTTTCGTGAAGTGGGGTTGGGGATGGACGTGCACTATACTTGGCATGTTTATTTATTTTACAAGGTACGTTGATATTCCAACGTTGTGTTAGATATTTATTGTACATTCATCATCATCATCATCAGCTGTCGTCTTCTGGAACAGAAGGTTGACATGCCGCAGTGCAAGCTCTCCAATGATGTCGATCTTGAGCCAAGTTTTTAATTTCTTCATATGTCTTTAGCTGTGTCCATTCTTTAATATCGTCTAGCCACATTCGTCTTGGTCTTCCCTGTGCTGTATTTGCTTCGAGTTT
>Ga0209782_1002257_pt1 | contig 10660 bp, 6 predicted proteins | sample WorMetmaBAHAMAS1_FD_187390 | JGI IMG/M metagenome (GOLD analysis project Ga0209782, IMG submission 187390) | Marine gutless worms symbiont microbial communities from Max Planck institute for Marine Microbiology, Germany - Inanidrilus... | ecosystem: Host-associated > Annelida > Digestive system >...
GTGTTAAAGCAGCTACTTTCTTTTATTTGGCAGTCAGTAATGTAATGTATAATAAATTTGTATTGCTCATAATCGTCAAGCCTTTAATGTGCAGTATACACTAGTACTCTGAGAAGAGGAATGTTGTAAGCAGACGGCCAAAAACAGAAGTGCTGTATGAAGAGTCAGACATTTAGGTCCGGTTTTTCCACAGCAAATTAATCTCCCGTTAATTTAATCTGGCATTAAATCCGGCAGATAATGATCAATTTACTCAGATGTCGTTTTTCTACCGGCAGGTCGTCAATTAAATCGTCCGTTTAGGACGATTTAATTGACGAACTGCCGGTGGAAAAACGACATCTGAGTAAATTGATCATTATCTGCCGGATTAAATTAACGGGAGATTAATTTGCTGTGGAAAAACCGGACCTTAGGCAGTGAGTTTCACGTCGTTAGTAGCGACGATGTGCATTTTATTTTATTTATCTGTGCTTGTCAGATGTGTCATGTTTGCAATGTCTATAAGATTGTGACAAATTATGTGCCTGTGTACGTGTGTTAAAGATTGTTAGAAGACATAAAGTTACGGATTTGTCGAATTATCCTTACAGACTGTTCTGTTAGACTGATATGTCTGGTAAACTGGGTTTCAGTGACTACAAGAGTCTTCGGTCCGATCTGATGCTCTGCCGGGTTGGTTTGCTCAATTGTGTTTGCTTTTGTTGCCCGTATTTTTTTTACAGTGTATTACGGTAGAATTGCAAAGATTCTAATTGGTTATGGTGGCAGCAATAGAAGCAGTGGAAATGGTGGCAGCAGCGATGGTGTGAGGTAGTTATGCAGAAGTATTTACAATAAGAAAAAGAAGATTTGCATAGATGGTGACATTGCGTGGTAACTCGTTCTCTTTGTGGCACTTTGAGCCGGCAAGGGTTAAACCCAATTAATGAAGTATGTGACTGACATCTGCCAGGTAGCTAGTTTAATTAATAGCTGGTGTGTGTGTAACCAGCTGCGGCAGCATACAGCATAGTCGTGGTGATGGGACCTACTGTTGTTGCTATTGGTGACCAAAGCCGTTACCATCACTAATTCTACGTACTCATGGACGCTGAGTAGATTTGGGTGTCTGGTTTAAATACCAAGATGATATACCTGCAAACCAATCTCCCTGTGCTGTAGATGGATAAATCTATTAAATCTGTGATGCATGGCGAGTGTGAAGCCAGACCTACGGTTACCTTCCCAAGCATAGGGCATCACTGTTGTTGACTAGTATCAATTTATTCCGCATGGTGATAGGCACGTGTGTGAACAGCTTGCCCAAGGTTATTACCAGATGGGACATCCAGCAGGTGATCCCACGACCTATTGGTTGCAAATCCAGTCCCTAACAATTACAGCACAACGCAACTAAGCCAAACTCAGTACAGAGCAGATATTATCACTGTTTATTAAGCACTAGAAAATATGGGCTGCAGTCAGATAGTTAATACGTAAATGTTTGCTGTCAGAAACTGAGCTTGATCTGTGATCAATGCTGTGTTGTTAACAGACAACGTTTCAGACGGTCGACAATGATCGCAGTGGTTTTCTGGACAGATCCGAGTTTCAGCGAGCTCTCAGCGTGTTGGGTTGGTTTGTTTCTTCATGCTGTCTATATCATCTATGACATTGTTGAACTAGAGGGCAGTCAGCAGCATGCATACATCCACCATCCTTGCTGGTGACCTGCAGGTTGTGCTGACCCCAACACTTAACCCTAACTTTCAAAATTTCAAAATTGCCTGTTCCCAAAATTTCATGAAAATCCACCCATAACTTAGAATCATCCAGTTTGAAGTCAGTACACTACCTGCCATTACAAGTGGAAGACATCGTGATCACAACAGCTGTAGCTCTATAAATGCCATTGGCTTTTTATGTTTTCCATTGCGGTCAGTGCTTTGACAGTGTTAGCTTGTTGTCATGCTGGTCCACGTCTATCCACACCGGCGGCTCTCACCACACCCAGATGCCCCCGATCCAGGTGTGATGGCCTGTCACAGTTTAACGAGGACACAGGCGGACCCTCTTGTGCCTTGCCCGAGAATAATCTCATGCAGAAACCTGACTCGACATGCCGGCAGGGGTGGGATACGAACCCACGCCCTGCCGAATAGCCATCCAGGCTTTTACTGCACCGCGGCCCGAGATCGCTAGACCACTAAGCCACGGAGGCAGGTTTACACACCAGGCATTACCACGCATTTCTGGTTGTCCGTGTATGTGAGTGTGTGCGTCTGTAGGTCTGAGTGTTTCAGAGAAGTCACTGAAGGCGCTCGTGATGCGATATGCAGACAGGCAGGATCACATTCGCTTCAACGACTTTGTCGCTTGCTTCATCAAACTGAAAACTATGATGAGTAAGCAACTGATTGGTATCGTGCAGCAAATAAGTCCCTAAGTTATGATAATTTTATGATAAAGTTAGGACAGACTTAGAAGATCTTAGGAACCTTGTTACAGGCTCGTCTCCACTTTTTGTCTCTTGAACCAGTTTCCATGCAGTGTTTTGGGTCGAAGACCTCTCCTTTTCTATAACCTGCTACCAGCTTGGTGGCAAAGATAGAAGATAGCTATGAAGCAGAGCCTCAACTGTCTATAGAGTAAAACATGTTATTAATTAGGCAGTCATATGTCATACCATTGCACCATCACTCCACGCACAATTCAGTATCAGTCGTACACTGTAAATGGTCTTTTCAGTTGTTTCAGTTTCATGCTTGTTTGTGTTGTTGTAGTTTTAGTTATTTCTGTTAGCCTAGTTTCAAATTTTTGTAGTTATTTCTTCTGCTTTTTAGCACGAGATGTAATATATACATCTCGCGCTTATGCTACGATGTAAGTGTCCGCCTGTCTGTCCATCTGTCTGTGACGGAAGTCCATTGGCGCATTATAACTAATTTAGGTTTCAAATACCGATCCTAACTTACTGCGCATTGTGGTCGCGGTGCATGTGGGCGCGAGCATTGAACTATTTATAGTTCAGTGGGCGCGAGGGAAAGGATCATCGCCGGTAAGAGTGGAGGGATCATCTCGCGCTATGCTAGCCACTGCTAGGCCTTTTTGTTTCTTTTTGTTCTTAGTACTAGCCAAGAGATTGGCTGGGAAGAGCGTCCTCAAAATCACCTGTGCTGTGTCGAGTAGGACGTTAACTCAGTCAGTTTTCACTGTACAGTAATTATCATTGTTTATGATTGCTGGCTGGCAGGCCACTACGCCGTAAAAGATTCAGTTACTATAGTTCGTTTGTGTGTGCAGTGCTGATTATTTGTATTGACAGAAATGTTCCAGCTGAAGGACGTCTATAGACAAGGAAATGTCGAGTTTCACAAAGATGAGGTAGGACAGCTTTACTGGTACTTTTTTTGCTGCTGCTGCTGATGATGATGATGATTTTTTTTATTAGTTTCACTCACTTTAAAATTTAACCTATTTTTGTAATTTATTATTTATTACCAAACGGGGTGACTGGCCAACATTGGTTTATCTGACAAATTTCCCACAAAACAACAATGCATGGGAATACCTAAATATGATACTGGGATCGAACAGCTTCTTCGATCATGAGTCTGTATTCCTATGTGGAGATAGAATATGACAGGCCAAGATTCTAACTAATTTTAGCTTAACAATAAAGACCGAAAGTATTCATTGCGAATTTTGCAAAATAGACAGCAGACTGTCAACAACTGCCTTTGTTGCTTTTATTGTTGATGTGAATTTTGAAATAAATGCTTTAACACATTTTGTTTTTTGTTTGTAACTATTTTTGTCATTTTAGCTCACATTGTCTGCAAATCATAGATGTGGGCTATTCTTGATGTAGCGTGTTGTGAGTGTCTGAGATGAGTAGTGTGTTTGTCAGTCAGCGTGTTCTCTGCAATAACGGCTGAACGGATTGAGATGCTGTTACAGATGTTGACTCACGTGGGCCCAAGCAGCCATGTACTAGCTAGGGTACATATTGGTGCTACCTGGCGAATATGATAGAACAATTTGAGCTTGGCGGCAGTGCGGGTGTTACTGCCAGTACTGTAGCAGCTTGTTTAATTTTTGTTTTTTTTAATGAGTGAATGGTGACGATTTGCTCAGGAAAGAGAAATTTAATTAACGAGTAAGTTGTGTAGCATGTGTAATTGACAAAGCATTCCAGTTGTTAGCAGATAGCATAACCCTTATACTTGGGTGTGTGTGTGTGTGTATGTGTGTTACAGTTTATTCAGCTGTGCATGTATTCATGAACGAAGCTACAAGTAGGAGACGACGCCTGGTAGAGAGACAAGATTCAATGCCTTACTTCTACTGCTGTTGTCGTTGTTGACAGCCCATGCAACGAGCCGTCACAAAATTAGTCTTGCCAGCATTGCTGATTTGCTGAGACAAACCGTTGTCTATCATCTTTATTATATTTGTGAGCAGTGTGCTGAACAGGTCTATCCATGGGTCTATGTGTATGTTTGTCCGTCTGTGAGCATATCTCAGAAACCGCTTGTCCAGACTTACGGACTTCACCATATTTTTTGTGCCTGTTGCCGGTGGATCGGACCTTCTCTGGCAGAGCTGCAATCCATTCTATACTTCCAGCTTTTTGATGACATTAGGCCCGTCTTTGGTCGCCTACCAGAGCCTAACCGGGCATGGCTGTTAGTTGTTTATTTTTCACACTAGACCAGTCAGCTTTTGGTATATTAACCACATGACTACTATATTTACATACCAAACACCTACCCCTTAGGTTCTAGTAGGTGACCAAAAACGGGTTTATTATGTTTTCCCGTAATTGGTTATATGTCACGGGCGACGCAAACAGTGTGTAATCTCAGACTGGTTCACCAGGTGCCAGCACCGTACCGGTCAGCAGAGTCTGATGTCTGTTATTGTCTTGTTGTGGGTGTGCTGCAAAAGTTATAATGGAAACTAGATATACATCACTGCAGAAACTCATCTGTCATATGGGATCGCTCAGTGTTAACTGCCACCCTCTACCCCAACCGATTAAAGCTGCTTCAGCGACCCCGGAGGGATGCAAGGCTGAGTTGACCTACAGGGTGTGCCAATAAAAAACAATCCCCTAGAAAAAAAATTCTGTATTTCGGCCATGGGGGTACTGATTTGAGCCAAACTTTCAAGCTCTGAATGTGAATATTCAGGCAACATATCCTGCAGATTTTATTGAAATAACTTATATGGTTCAACAGATGCAGCAGTTTAAACTTTAAAGTTCACTTTTTCAAGTGAACATACAATTGCACATTGAATATTCACGAATAACGGATCAAATTTCGCAGAGCTTTTCATCAACACCTGTTTTAATGGTGAATATCAGGTGCCTATAGTTCACTTAGTATTTAAAGAGTCTGTTCACTATGTCGTTGCCCACCAGTTGCAGCAACCCACGATCGAAATCTGTTGCAAAAAAATGATACAATTGCCTGATTAATAAATTATTGAAGCAAATCATTCCGTGTGGTCGACAAAACGGTCATTCAGCTCAGCAGGATATGGGTCGACTTTGGCATGTGTATTCGATAGTGTTCCAGCATAGCACCCACACATGATAATTCATTGGCATATCCATAAGGCATATTTGCTATTATTTTTCACCAGAATCGTGATTTCATTACTGGTTCACTTGGAAAAATGCACTTTTAAGTTCAAATAGTGGTAATTTTTAAACAACAATAAATATTTGCGACAAAATTTGCTGCCTATGTGGCCTGAAATCTTGTCTGTAAAAGCTGTAAATTTGGTGAAAAAATCTGTTACAGTAACTGAGATAATTAATTTTTCCTAAGGGATTGTTTTTTATTGGCGCACCCTGTAGTTGGCTTGGTTACACAGATGCGAGCACCAGAATGTTCATCCATAGTCGCCAACATTTTTGCTGAATGCTTGTGCCTGTGCAAGCCCCTGGGCTGTAGCAGTAGGCCTATTCCATATCCAGGTGAAAAGTTGTACAAGGCATCAAAGTCTGGCTTTAATTTTTGTACTTACTTTGTTATAGTAATGTCATTTGGTTTACTGATGCGTGTCTACTAATGCCGTGTTACTTTTAGTTTGTTTAGTATCATGTTCAGTGACTGGCAGGGAAGTCTCTAGAATGATTTATTGTTGTGTCGAGTGTGGCATAAAACCTCCAGCCTAGCCAAATATTTGTGATCGGTAGCATAATTTAACATGCTTTGTAGTTTCACTCTCCAATTTACCGCATGTCTCTGATTGCTGATCTTTTCCAGCAGCGCTGCCTGTTGTGTTGATAGTGCAATTACTCTGAAAACTTGGTGCACCAGTCACAACGTCCTTGCCTCTAGATGTTGATCCGAAGGTCGACTGCCTTTCAGACTATTTGATCATCTCAGCATAATTTGTACAACTATATTTTGGCAAGTGTTTGGTGAATGTTTTTATTTTTGTTTTATTTTTATCGCTTGTTTGGTGTCTAATAAGTTTATATATGACAGCATTGTTGGTGCTGTATCATAATATGATATCCGTCATTACATGTTTCGTGTACATGATCTTGGATTTTCCAGAGATTTTTTTTCTGAATGTGCAGGTATATTCATGGGCATTTAAAATATAATGAATTACAGTTGCCCTAAATATCCAGTTTCGAGGACTTGAGTGAAGACGCTGCAGGATTGCTGAGGGTTTTGTGGTGAAACATTGAGCTATGTGGGTGATATTAGTATATCAAAGAGAAGTTTAGATATTACTGCTGCAAAACTGCTCATTTTAGTTACTGTAATGACTACATTCCCATGTTTTATACAACATGTCTATTTTAATTATGTGTATGTGATTATATTTTCATTGTTGATGCAGAAGTTTGCACAAGTATAAGCTTGAGTATTTGTGTCCCTTTTTGTACAAATGGATTTGCTTTTTATCTAGTAGTTTAGTTCAATGGTGTAAATTTCTGTATTTAATGGTCTATAAATATGCTATATGCTACTGTTTCATCATTATTAATATTACGATGTGGTTAAAAGAAAAGAAAATATCAGAAAAATATTACTTCAAAAATTGTATGAATTATTTCACCGCAGATATACTGTACACATACTAATTAGTATTAATAATGTTACAATTAAGAAACCAACAGAGGTAATCAAAACCATCAGTTGCTAATATGCATAAAACAGCTAGCTGGTGCTAACAAATTTAATCATCGTGTTTTGTACAGTCGTACTGCAAGTTTGCCTTCATTAGACGGCAATAAGTTTCAAAGCAGAGTTTTGAGATTGCAAGAGCAGTGTCATACATCAGAATGATCTCAATGTCCAAACAACTGCACCTACTGTGACAGGTCCAAGTAATGCAATCAGTCTGTCTGCATGACTGTCTGTCTTTTCACTTTGTCACACTCTCCCAATAACCATACGTTTAGCTTCACAAAATTTTCTGTAGATGTTACCCATGGTTGTGGCTCTGTCCTCTGTGATGCCAGTGTAATATGCAATGGGTGAGGTCAAGTCTAAAGGCTAAGACTAAAGGCTTAGACCAAAAGATACACATTGATAGCGACTCTATTACCGTTTTTAAATCTACGCTAGGTAACGTCATGTCTAATATATGACATATACATATTTAGGAAAAATTTAATCCCACAGTAGAAGGGTTAAATAAAAGTACAAACAGATTTATTTTTATTAACATTATTGTAAGATTTAATTTATATTTTTGATATGTCATATGACCTTTAATTTGAAGGAAGAAGCTGTGTTAGCATACGAGAGAATAATAAAGATATGTTAACAATGACATCAGGCTACCAAGTGCATCAAGTGCTCGCTCAAATTCTGACGAATTGAAAGCACCAGTTCCATCCTCATCCATCACCATGAATGCTTGCTATCAACAACAACAACTGAAACTACTGCTACTACCATTGTACATGATACATACGTCACAAACGAGAAATGTCGTAGCTAGACTTCAACAACACAATCTATGAAAAAACTAGTTTTTGTGCAAACAAAAGTTGGCAAAGGATTCTGTAATCAGAAGGTGAAAACCATGATCATAAAACTGAAATGTAACAGAATGCGCTTTGTTTCTCAGCTGCTGATTTGTATAATCATGCCAGGATATGAAATTTGTGTCAGCAATTGATCTTCATAAGGCATGCCGCAGGATGATCACAGTTGATGAGCTGCATTATACTACACTACTCTACCACACAATATTGGCTATTAATGCCTGAACTCCACTGGTACGATTTGTTGTGATTGCACAATAGTCTCTCGCACTAAATCCATACTCTTTTTACATGGCCAGATGTTCTGGATTTGTTGTAAGCTTTCAGTTTGCTGTACAACTTAATGTAGACCTGTTGCACAGAAATTGAACTAGTGGAGATTGAGCATTAATAATGAGCGTAAGAAATGACACGAGTTACGATAGCTGGAGAAAATGGAAATGTATAAATTAAAAGACAACTTGCATAGCATAGGCACTGTTAATAACGGCATAGTTTACAATGAAATATACAGTATAAATTACATCACATGTTGAACTAACTCACAGGTTAATTAACTACTGTACATTTTCAGCAACGAATAACATAATGATCCCACTATTTGCTGATGTGTACCAAATTTGGAATGAACAGCCAACACTGAATTTGTGACAACAAACTACATGTATAATATATATATATGCATGTATCTGGGCCAGAATGTAGATGTTCTCATTTCTCATGAATAGATACCAAGCTGAACATACTGCAAACACAAACACAAATCTATATATCACTACTGATGCTGATATATGCTATAGAACTATACATGATAATACTAAGCTACTAGTCAAGAATTTTAATCAAATGTTTAACATAACAAATACAAAATGAGTTGTGAGCTAAGAGTTACTGGATAATCTAGATAATCTAAACTGGAAATTTGATATTTATACTAAAGTTTTTCCATCTTTAACTACTTGAAATTAACATTGAAGTAAAAATGTTAAGTTAAATTTGACAGAAAATGACAACAAACTTCATCAAGAGTGAACTCGACACAGTCGCTGCCGTCAGTGTCTTTTGTTTCATAGGTTTCTGTCAATAAACAAAACAAGTCACTGAGAAACTAAAGTCTTAAAAGAACCAGATCTACGAAACAATTGGTAATTTGTCCAGTAATGTTACAACCGACAAGTTCAAGGCAAAATACAAAATTTTGGTCTTGAGATTGAGGTCAGAACTCAGAAGGCTGAGACTGAGGCAAAAATTTTGGCACCAACTTCAACTTCTACCATGCATTGCTATGCTAGAATGTATATGCTCTAACTATCCAACATATCTACTGTCATCATCAGTTTTTAGCGCGAGATGTAATATATACATCTCGCGCTTATGCTACGATGTCAGTGTCCGCCTGTCTGTCTGTCACGGAAGTGCACTGGCGCATTATAGCTAATTTACGTTTCAAATTCCGATCCAAATTCACCGCGCATTGTCGTCGCAGGGAGGGGTCATCTCAACAACAACATCTCACGATATGCTAGCCACTGCTAGGCCCTCTTGTACTTTATTGCATCAATAGTTGTCTCAGTTGTTTAGCTGCATATGAAACACAAAACGTGGACTTTTAGAATTATTTTGGCAACAGACGGCACAGTAATACAGCAGAAACGTGCCATACATACTCTGCATGGTCTTGAGTTTGATGTAACATGCAACAAAGTCATCAAACTTCACATTTCCCTCTCTGTCGCTGTATCGAGCCATCATAGCCTTCAACGTCCCCTCACTTACTGTCATGCCTAACAGTCACAGGCGGTAGCCTTGTCAATTCTTTTGTTTCATTCAATATTGTAGATCACATGTACAGTACGTGTTTGAGTCAACAGTAGACAACACAATAAATATTACGAAATATGGGCAACAGAAGCAGTAAAGTACACCTCCTTCTGCAAGGGCGTCGATCTCACAGGATTATTGGAGGACATAAAAGAAGACTGGGGATCTGGGGGACAAAAGTCCCCAGAGGGGTCCAGGGGTGGAGCCATGGTAGGGGTCTGGTCCCCCAGATTCTTAAGCTTTTTTCGTGAAGCTACACATAATATTTGCATTAAAATACAACAAACAACAGTTGTTGCTGTTACTGGATAAAATACACCTAGCCTAAACCACATCACTTCTAAAATATTGGCAGGACATTACCATGTACGCCACCCCTTCATAAATATAGGGGGAACATGTCCCGCCTGTCCCATAGGGATCGACGCCCGTCTTTCTGTAAGTCATCATGTTGGTCTGACGGCAACATGGTGGCGTCGAGTCGCCAACCCTGTGGCTATGTAACGTCATGTAAAATGCTTTGCAGTGTGTGTGAATGCCTAAACAAATTGGCAACCAAAACAGCAAACACTTGTTGCAATAGGCTACTGTCGGCTCATTAAGCAAGCTTTATCAAACTCACATGTAGTCGTTAGTCAAAATATTTTTGGTCAGACTATTTTGTGCCCCCTCACCTGCTGCACCTGGACAACTGGCCCCTCTCTCCCCCCCACCTTTAGTTATGCCACTGACGAGACGAACAGACCTCAGTACACACCAACTGTACAAAGCAGCACTGAGTGATGTGCACTGGCATTGGAAGCAGCTGGCATAAACGCAGGTGAGAAAGGG
>Ga0209782_1002258_pt1 | contig 10658 bp, 7 predicted proteins | sample WorMetmaBAHAMAS1_FD_187390 | JGI IMG/M metagenome (GOLD analysis project Ga0209782, IMG submission 187390) | Marine gutless worms symbiont microbial communities from Max Planck institute for Marine Microbiology, Germany - Inanidrilus... | ecosystem: Host-associated > Annelida > Digestive system >...
CTAAGTGTGCTTATGATTGTGCACAACTGTCGTATACAATACAGCACAGAACAGTTCTGATAATCTCCCCTCTTACCTCCAGACAAACACCATAGCTCTGATGCTGTCTATCAGAGAAGATGGGTAGTTATTAAACGGACTGCATAAGCATAGTTCAGTGGATGAATGACTGTACAATACGTGTCAATCAGGACCTGATCAGCCACATTATCATTATCACAGCCACTATGCATCATGTCACAGAAACTAAGGCCTTGCAATGAGTGATGAGTGTGCACATGGCAAATAACAAACACCACTCCACATCTAATCAACAGACCCACACGGAGGCTGGTCTGTAGCAGCTTCAGTCAGTTGCTAATAGCACATGGCTCGTCAACAAACAACGACAACAACTGCTTCTTAATGCATTTGTGATCATTGATAACTTTCCGGTTAATGTGACTATTATTATAAAACCCAATTAAATGACACAAAATACATTTCTCTCTTGACTTATTACAAACTTCCAAAATTAGGCTGGGAACTCATATGAAAATGCCCAAAATATTTCCCATCTTCGGAAACGATTGGGGATTCCCAAGAGAGACTCATGCAAAATGGATGCATGCACTATATATCAAGAGACCATGTTAAAGAACAGAAAATGTATTAATGCTATTTAACTACTTGGCTTTTTCACTTACCCTCAAAAGTTTCAGGTTTATATGCATTTCCAAACATAGTGTATCCTTTGGGAATAAAGCCTAAATTCCACAGGAGCAGTCTTTTCACAGCATCCCTGTAAATTGTTAAGAGGATGTTAGCGACTTCCCCGTTCAGCTTGCCACAGCGAACAAGTTCATTCTAAAAATAACTTTGCTGCCCGTTTATTGTATCGTTTCTTGCAGACATGTTAGCGACGTGCCTGATCATCTTGACTGACATGTCAAGATGGTCTGAAAGTTGTTAGCATCCTTGTAGCATCCTCATAACATGCACAACACACCCAATTTCCTCATATGATAGCGACATCTTCATAATATTAGCTACGAGGATGCTATGAGGAAACTGCTGCCATGAAATTTAGGCTTAACTGATGGTTTTTAGCCATGTCACAGAGTGAAAGTGGCTCTATAAGTACCCAGTGACGTTCTTGTTGTTGTTGGTGGGAATTACGGTTTATGTCGACTTTAATGGCTTATAAATTTACAATGGTCCAACCTAGATCTAATCATTACAGAACACTAATAGGAAGTTACAGCTTGTCAGTCAAGTGCAATCATGTGTTCTGTTCCAATGATTGGAACTGCCCAAAATTGCCAAGCACACAAATGCTGCATCCTTATGCCGGGTCTGCGACAATGGTACCCACCGAAGCAGTACTGTCATAATAAACGTCAGAACCAGAGAGAACTGACAGAATGGAATACGTACCGGAGTCTCTGTCACTGACGTCGTAGAGCTGCAGCTGCAGCAGGCTGCGATGGTCGCTGGTGATGCGTTCCAGCAGACCGGTACCTCGCTCGTCACTAGACGGAACACCATTACAACATCAGCACCGTCCCACTATCAATAAAGTTACTCTACGTCGAGTACAGCTAGTACTGGCCATCGCCAGCCACCTCGGTATACATGTCACCAGCCAACTACAGGGTGGCTCAAAATAAAATACCCCAACAGACAATATGCAATGTATTCACTGTACCTTAATTATACAACCACACTACCATGTAAAACAATAACTATGAAAACTACAATTTTTCACTGGGGAATATTATGGTAACACCCGAATAATTATGACGTCATTCGCACCGATTTCAGTACAAGCACTATAATAACAAGAAGTATTCGAAAAATGTTGGGCCCATTCGCCACTGCGAGCCGCCGCACACGCCATTCACCAGGTGTCGCTATTGACACTGCCTGCACATCGATGTCCACGACAATGACGACGCCAACGACGACAACTGACAATGCGTGACAGAGGGGACCGCTATGGCCCCATAGAATGGGCCCAAAAATGGTAATTTTCATACATATAGTAATTGTTTTACACAGTATAATTAAGGTGCAGTGGATATATTGTATAGCGTTAGTTTCAGAGAAGTGTCAGGATTAAGCAGCTTCAAGAATTTTTAAAATCAGACCACTGGTTGCAGAGATATTGCACATTGTATGGTGGGTATTTTATTTTGAGCCACCCTGTAGGTCAACTTAACCTTGCATACCTCCAGGGTCACCAAGTCAAGTACCAGCTTTAACAGGCTCGGGTGTAGGCAGAAATGTCACCTCTCTCAAGTGGCAGGTAACACTATATGATCCAATGTGGCATGTGACGTGAGTTCCCGTAGTGGTGAGTCGTAGTGCTAACTGCTATATCTAGTTACGTTACTTTACTTACTTGTATCTAGTGAGTATTTAGCACGGCCCTGAACAGTGCATACAGCAACCATGTTACTCTTATAGTAGTGTATTCATATCACTCATCTCACCTCATCTGACCTCATCTCAACCGAGTCTGCTGTGATTGGTTACAGCGATAGTAAACTGGATCGTGTGCTGTGAAGCGATCCAGTCTGTTGTGGCTGTGACCAATCTAAATCTGCTAAGAGCATCACTACCCCATGGCCGGTACTCATTTCCCATCTCACTGAGGACGTAAGGTTGCATCGAACTAGGTGACTTGATTAAGATACTGAGGTGATATGCGAGCCAAATATGGTTACCTATTCTAGTACTAACTAGGCCCGCCTTATATTAACTTTGTTTATGAGTCCGTCAGTGTTACCACTATGCCACTCTGGTGCATGTTCGATAAATCAGAATTGATCTCACAATGTTCAATCAGTTTGACAAGGTATTCTGGTGGTCACTACACACGGTCAGTCAATCTACCGTTGTGTTATTTGCGTACAAAGAATAATTAAAAGAGCAGAATCAATCCGGTCACCAGTCGGTTGCCACTTCATAGAGGCTCTTCCACAACAGCAGCATGGTTCTGCACGTCTGCAGTGCCGGCTCCACTCCATACAACTCCTTCTCCAGCTTGCACTTGGAAAACAGCAGACTAAAACAAATACAAATACAACAGACTTATATAGCGCTGCTATACAAATTGTCCAGGGCACTAACAAAGTTAAGAGAACGCATCAGCGAACAAATGGGATTTTAGATTGCGTTTAAACATACACGTTTCTGTTATAGCTTGAAAATGTGGCGGGAGAGTTCCATGCAGCTGGGCCGGCGTGACTGAAACTGCGCTCACCAAACTTTGTTCTCGTTGTTTGCTTGATGTATTTAGCCATGTCAGTGGACCTCAGGCATCGACGGTTGCCAGAAGAGGCCGACTGCACACAGTCCACTAGATACTGTGACGCTTGGCCAGTGTCAGTGTGGATCTAACCAGTGGAGTTGCTTCAAAGCACAAATATTCAGTGAGCAGAATTAACATATCACTCTGACACACAACGACAGATCACTTCCGTCCGCAGTATTCCACTTGTCATACCATGACAGGTTTCAGACAAATACCTGAAGTTATCGGGATACTCGGTGAGCGTAGCCTCGATAAGTTTGTAAGCGTCGTCGAACTGTTTCTGGGATGACAGCAGCAAAGCAAGCAGATGAAGTGAATGCAAATGATCGTTGCGTCGCTGCAGTGCTCGGCGTACGTACTTTAACGCTTCATTTACCTGTCTCAACAACAACAACAACCATGCACAACCACAACTTCACCTCCAAACTGCCATCCTACTACATACTGCCATTTTAACAGCTGGCTTCTAGGTGGCCTGGTGATGTAATGGTTACAGCATTTGAATAAGTGACTCAACAGCGGCAGGCTCGACTCCCAGTGCCCTGCTGCTGTCAGGTAACAACTTTAGGCAAGTCCTTCACACATGTACTGCTGCCATCAAGCAGTATAATTTGGTACTGGGTATCAAACGGCAGCGATGTCTTACGGCTGGGAAGGTAATCACAGGTCTGGCGTCTCGCTGGGCATACATACCGCAGACATATGTGGTCTATCCACCTACAGGCTCAAGGCCTAAGTGAGTTAGATGAGCAGTGCACCAACACTCTTCATGGTATCGGTATGGCATTCTCCACCTGTTGCAGGTGAATCAAGGTAAGTCGGTTTCTCGTTCTGGAGAGAACCATTCGACGAGAATAACTGGCAGATGCTGTCACCCAACTAACACTGGCAACCAGCACCAAAGAAAACCAGTCTGCTTGGTTAAACTGCCTCAACTGGATGGTAATTACACAATCACGTCAATCACAACCGACCTACAGCCATGTTTACACTAACTACTATGGCACGGCTCGAGTAGTCTAAGCCTATGACATCGCTGTAAGTAAAGACAGTGAATGCGGGTTGTAGTCAACCCGTTTGCGTAATTGACGCCCAAAGACAGCAAATCTGTTCAACCAGCTGGACGTTGGTTTCCGTGAAAACGGGGCTAAAATAAAGCTCAGTGCTTCTTAAATGAAGACAGACAATCACTCTTAAAAATCAACAAAATAAGAATGAATTTTAGCAATTTGTTAATATTACGTCTAATGCAGGTACACAAATGCAAGAAAAAGATACGGTATGTAACTTGCTCATGAATATTTTTCTTCTTTGTTTCAGAGGAGACTGTAACTGCTCCTTTACAACCTGGTCTGGTCCGTCTTGCTCTTAGCACTAGCATTTTACTATCTTTTGTGCTGTTATTATGAGATAATAAACTGACTGATTTCCACACAAAACCGCACAGCCTAACAGGCATGCAATCTTAAGAGAACTTGTGCTGCTGAAGTGGGCGTGCACTGAATCATTCTTGTTGTGAGACATCAGCAGAGTTTTCAACATGATTTACTACAGGTATAACCTGGTGCATTTTGTACTATTCTAGCTACTGGCATGAAGAGACAGACAAAAAGATTGGTTTGGCTTTCTTCACGTGCTGGTGGTGGTTGAGAAATGATGAGGCCCAGTTGGTGATTTTTCATGAAAACCATTCTTTGAGTCCCACCCAGTGCCTTGAATGAAGCAATTCTTTGCAGGCGGGATTCATTCCCTTCACTGAACCGGTGATGTCAAGGCACTGGATGCCATTCAAAGAACGGTTTTCATGAAAAATCACCAACTGAGCCTCACCATTTCTGAGCCACCACAGTTTCTATTTCGGGAACTTGACTTGACCCGCAGCAACGAAGGCAAGAAAGCTGGTTAAAAGAAAACTAAAGCATGAGTAAATTACACTGTTTCAGTTCCGCACCACAACGAAACTTACCTGTCTCAACAGAGCCATTTGCAGCGCGAGATGAAAGTACGCCAGGTAGTCATTGCTGTCAAGCGAAACAGACCTAAACACAAATACATGCACAAGTTCTTGCTATAACTTTTAACGCAATACACACGTACACAGGTCTAGCAATATCCACGCAGCTAGTGTATGCATGTGACTTTAAATAACAGACAAGCCAATTGTAGATATCAAACTCTGACCGTAGTACGGTGCTGCCCCCGGTGAGTCACTATGAGCTTACATCCTACTTACATCGTTATGGTCATCATAGACATCAAGCCATATTAGTCGACATCCCCAGTTGAAAACTGACTTCCCACAGGCCTTTGATAATGGCAACTAGGAAATAAGCATCAGACAGAGGACACTCAGTTCTGATCAATGGTGCTGTCTGCACAGTTACAAAATAAACTAAAACAAGAGGGCCTAGCAGTGGCTAGCATAGCGCGAGATGTTGTTGTTTAGATTACCCCTCCCCGCAACCACAATGTGCGGTAAATTTGGATCGGAATTTGAAACCTAAATTAGCTATAATTCGCCAATGCACTTCCGTCACCGACAGACGGACGGTCACTGACATCGTAGCATAAGCACGAGATGTATATATTACATCTCGCGCTAAAAACTCAAACCACATTTAGTTTCCTTGCAGGACAGGATATACAGCCCGGAAATGGATCAGATGTATTCTTACAGCTCTGCGTCCTTCACCGCGCCCAATCCGCTGAATGCTTCAGTCGTCTGAGTCCTAATGAGTCTGAGTCCTGCCAGTGATTCTGTAATGCCTGTGTGGTTCACAGCCTGGTAGCCGGTTCACACAGAACGTAGGTTGCTATCACAGAATGATGGACAGTACTGCGCCACTATCATCTGATGACAGCTAGCATGGTGTCACACTCACTTGTGGAACGCCTCGACGGCTTTCGTCTGGCAGCTCTGCCTATGACTCTGAAGTCGGACCTCGTCAGACATGAGACTGTAGCCGACGCCGAGCATCAGGTATGCACGAGCCGTCAATGCATGTCTGTACGGCATGTCCACCACCTTCTGTGCATACTCCACACCTTCACTCACCTACACACATCAATCAATGCTTTCACTCAACTACATACAGCAACAATCAGCCATCGCAGTCACAACGCAAAGGATAAAAAAGCAAATGCAAAGCAAACTATATCAACAACAAACATAATCGATCAGCAAACTAATAAACTGTGAACATTATTTGCTGTTCTCATATGCAGACGTGCTAAAATATCAACATGTGACAGTTATACTTAACTGTGCTCTGCAGCACAACGAATTCAATAGACTATCACAATGTACTGCTACTTCCCAGCAACACGGATTTTTGTTTTTACTTTTTACTTTCCTTTTTCATTCTTTTCCGTTCCGTAGCTAAGTGCCATGGATTAAGGTGACTGCGACATAACCTTTTCAGCACAGTATAAATATTTCATAATGCATGTTATCATCATCATCATCATCATCATCATGTGGCTTGTCCTAGAATGGATGTTGCTGTTTCCACGAGTGACCTTCGTGCCTGTCGATGGATAATGCAGTAGAAGACTTGCTCATAAAAACACTTTGGCTGAGACGTCCCCGGTAGCTCGCTGGGCAAACGCGGGTAAGTTGGGTGGCCGAAACCGGAATGATAACCTGGAATCACCCTTGGGGTGCCCCAACATGCCAAACTATCATATCAGGCAGTGGTTAAATGCTGGTTGTACTGCGGTTCTAAATTACGTGGAGTTGTAGTCGTTACTAAGAGTTAAGTGGACAGTAGTCAGTGACAATGTAAGTATGGCTGGTGCACATTGCAACGAGATCTCTTACTCACCATGTCCAGATGTTCATAGCAGAGTTTTGCAGCTTGTAAGTAGACAACAGCATCATCTGGCTGCAGCCGCATGCACTCTTTCAGCACCAGAAATGCCCGCACATACTGCACGAAAGAAAGCACATTCAATCTATTGCTTACATGTGTGATTAAGGAGCAATCAATCAACAGCAGGCCACTTCTCAGATGAGTCTTTTTATAAAGGAAATAAACTGGATCAATATTACTAACCAACTCACAACCAAACTGACACAAAATACAGAAAAAAACACACAAAGTGGTAACAAAACTGGCCCCAATTAAGATGCAAAAAACTAAAAACCTAGTCTTCAAGCGAGCAATACTAATCGCTGTAGAAACTGCTTATCAGCGTGCATAATTCTGGAACACAAATTCGTCAGAAAACATTCTATGGTTTTCCCTCTTATACACCAGACAGTCATTGGTGTCATGCTGCCTATATCTACCACGCCATCTGTCACGATGGCTCACACAGAGCAATCCGTGCTACGTCTTCTGCTGTAACCACTTCCTGCTCATTCACAAACACCGTATTCTACATGTCTAATACACTATTATCGTACTGTTAACCGTTCTTTGTGAACGACCACGTGTGCTCGTGTTTGCAGTAAATGACACCATCAAAGTGTCACCATGTGCCTCAAAGTCATGCATTTGCGATATACAGTGCTACTACAGTAACTGATAACAAGAGGCTAGCAGTGGCTAGCATAGCGCGAGATGTGGGAAGCTCAAGCACAAACCGTTCTTCAGATATAATGCATTTTCTACCGAGATTACACGAACGATTATGTTGTTGTTGTTTCTTCGTATAAAATGTCAACATATCGCTGATATAAACATATACATGTGTCACGTGTTTCTGGTCCAGACTCTCAGTAAGTAAAATAAGTGATATCACTACAATTACCAATTTTTCCATACCCCCACCCACTTCCGCCAGAAATACCAGCATCATCCCATCGGACGATCCGGGTGAGGCTTTGTCAGTAAGTAGCAAAGACATCCATCTATCCAAGCATGCAAAGATATTCGGGATCCATTGCACCCTGTGACCACAATGCACAAATGTCACAGACAGATCGACAGACAGACAGACAGATGGACACTGGCATCATAGCATAAGCGCGAGATGCATACATTACATCTCGCGCTAAAAATCAGATCGCACTCAATATCGCAGCACTGCTGATCAATACTCTTACACTCAATATGTTGACGTAATGTTCATTGTCCAGAGTCACACAATGGCTGATGTAGGAGGCAATATCATACGACTACTATCGGTTTCCAATGAACAACGCTATCTGATGGCTAACATGTCTGTCCTAAGTTACACCACATCCAAGTTAACTGCTAGCTTCATAAGTTCTCAACATGTTAAATTACTCGTTGTGTTTGTCAACCTAGCTGCTGTCTTTGTATATTACACCAATTTTTCAAATTTTAAATAAAGAACAACAATACACGATGAAGGCTGGCAGATCAGGAACTGCCTACGCCGATTATAATGTAACCTGTGTTATAACCTGTGCTATTCGGTTGTTTATTCTAGCTTTTTTTGTTGATTTTCTGCTATTCTTCAATGCAGTGAGCTGGCAACTTATCAAAATTTAGCATTCACTGTAGCATCGTATGGTAGCTGATGTAAACTGAATGATTGAGGGTTTTCTAATACGCCATCAAAAAACAAATGCCAACAAAAATTTTCTGCTAGTAATGCAATATAAAATATGCATTAAGACCACTCACCTTTTCCGAGCACATGAGTGAGAGTGCAAACTGGTACCAGATGTGAAACTCATCGCAAGAAAACCTCATTGCTCTCTCAAACGTCTGCAACACATCCATGAAAACATGCCCAGTGTTAATTATGCATTTAGCTCTAGAAAAATGTGCAGCAGTCATAGCAACATGCAGACACATCGGGCCTGCCTAGATAATCTAGTCAAAGGACAAGATTATCACGTGCAAACTAAGATTGCACGTGATAATCTTGTCCTTTGACCTCTTGATCTCAAGGTCGATGAATGCTGAGAATGGTATATACCTCGACCGACTTACAGCTCAAAGTGTTTTCCTTTCAAAGTGTCGACAAATACATGACACAGACAAACAGAGAGACAAAGCAGACGTGCAACTGATGACACCCTAGCCACACTTCGGCTACTGCTGCTGTGGATAATTGCCAACATGATCATGACGACAGTCAATTACTATTCAAATGTACAGGAGTGCAGGCGTCAAAAATGAGAACTGCCAATAACACATCTGCTATGGTAGAGAATATTAGAGCAGCCTTACCTGGACAATAATTCTCACCTGGCATTATCCATATCTGATTGATTTCTACCAATACCTGCATCAATCCTGTTTTGTTGCCAATGAGATCAAACTGTATGAATGCACGATGCTAAGAGACGTTTTCCCGTTTTAGCAGGAACAAGGCATCTAATCGTTAGTAACTTAAAACGATTCCATGATTTGCTGAAAAGTATCCAAACACAGATGACTAACACAAAAAATGCCACTTGACATCACGCCAGCTTCTACAAACAGGCTGATAGGTTGATTGAGTTAAGGTTTATTTCAGCAGATGCTCTTCTGAGCTAATCTCTTGACTAGTACTAAGATAAGCAATAAACGGAGACTCTGTTTTGTAGTACAATATGATGGCACTGTATATGCATGTTGGCTGGACATGAACTTACAAACAGCATGTCTCAGAGCTATGTGTGAAACAAACACAAACACCAGTTGTTATACTATAGCATACAGTAAACGTGATTACAACGAACCTCAGAGAGCATAGTAAACTGTGCTCGTTTCACAAGTGCAATGGTCAGCAGGTCGTAGACGGCCGTCGTGTTGTGAAACGTGTGCTGTCGAGCGTCCGTCAGTTCAAGTGATCTATTTAGCACCGCTTCGCGAGAAGCCTGCAGTACATCAGACCATGACGGTCTCTATGTACCCACCATTGTGGGTAGCAACTTAAAACACCAAAGATTCCACAATAGTAGCTACTAATTCTATGCTGAGCAGACATGTCAGAAAAACGTGGCAATTTTTTTTCAAAATATGCGGACCATAAAATAGCGAAGTATGCGGCAAAAATATCCGGAAATAGGCGGAGATTGCATATTCATGTAAATCTGACATGGTACGTTTTTGTGACGGAATGGGATAACACAGCCGTTATTTAGTACATTTGAGCTATAGCAAAGCTGGAAAGTACATGTAGGCCTAACTGGAAGGAAACTTTAGTTTTTTTACTAGTAAACGTGCAACTGTAATTTTTTTAGTCGCGCCTCTCGCGCATTTTTTCAGTACAATTTTTTAAAGTTTCACTGACAGAACCAGCCAAATACTTCGAATAAATCAGTCACAAAATAATATTAAGAATATTTGTAATAAACAAGATAAAATGAAATACGGGATGATTACATACAATTGACTCTGAAATGAGCAGTAATAGTAGAGTCTCTTCGCCCTCGTCTTTTGGCACAAATAAACTA
>Ga0209782_1002259_pt1 | contig 10657 bp, 10 predicted proteins | sample WorMetmaBAHAMAS1_FD_187390 | JGI IMG/M metagenome (GOLD analysis project Ga0209782, IMG submission 187390) | Marine gutless worms symbiont microbial communities from Max Planck institute for Marine Microbiology, Germany - Inanidrilus... | ecosystem: Host-associated > Annelida > Digestive system...
TAATAAATGCAGCTAAACTTGTCTTGGGCATGATAATGTGTACTTATTAATGCACAGTAAATATACACAAGCAAGCACTTAGTACTACAAATCTGGACTTTTTCATCTGTTCTTTTGTAAAAAAAAATATATATATATATATACAGCAATGCAGCCCTGATAAATAAAGTCAGCAGACAGCGATGCTTGTAATGTCCTGTGCATAATGGACAGGAGATGTAACTGTGTACCTAATGATACGAACATAATGATTAAAAATTCTCAATTAATTACAAACTTTCACACTGGTGACTGTTTTCCAGAGTACCACTGCTACTTTGCCATTCTATTCAACATATACTAAGTCGTTTTTGAGACAATTTTTCCACTTGATTGATACTGACAACCAAACTCACAAAAACCAAAAATATGCACAAAAACATAAATGTGTGCAAGTCATGCCACACAAAAATATTAGATTGACACAAGCAAAGTTCCCTACTTTAAAGACGTAAGAAAAAGCTGCAAAAATTCAGAAAGAAACCTAGATCTTAACCATCAGTCATCAGTGCCCATTATACGCGTGCATGTCACTGCACACAACTGCAGTACACAATACAGCATAGAAAAGTACTGACTGCTCTCTTAGGTCCGGTTTTTCCACAGCAAATTAATCTCCCGTTAATTTAATCTGGCATTAAATCTGGCAGATAATGATCAATTTACTCAGATGTCGTTTTTCCACCGGCAGTTCGTCAGTTAAATCGTCCTAAACGGACGATTTAATTGACGAACTGCCGATTAAATTAACGGGAGATTAATTTGCTGTGGAAAAACCGGACCTTAGCTTCAAAAAAGTCAAATTGCTCAGACGTCATTTACTGCAGCGTGGTTTAGACATATTAAAAATTATCTATATGGCAATAACATAAAAAGTTAAAATATCAAATATTTTCTGCATGCAACATGAAAGGCCTAACCTCCTAGGTCTGCACTGCAATGGGTAGCCAACTTGATCCCCGTGCATCAAATTGTATTTCTGCTGAACTGCAACAATCGACATTTTTAACCACACAGTGCTATGCCATTTGTTGCGGTCCTGTCCGTCACAAGTTGCTATTCTATACAAAAAGAATCAAACAAATGACACCACATAAAAGCAAAAGTAGTCTAGTTTATTGAATACTGAATGCCAAAAATCAAGAACGGCACTAAATACAAATGGGTAGTTTAAAATTGGCACCTTTCATCCAATATCTCACTATTATCTCAGACATGGTGCAAGAAATAGACAATCAATGGCCATCCCAAGTCATGCTAATTTTTGTCTCGCATCTTACTTCATATATATGGAATGGCTGAAGCTAGAGTCATCACTTAATGTTGTGCAAAGACAGGCGATACCTATTGTTAGAAGTTTTCAATAATTATAAACACAAATAACAATAAACAAGTAAACCTCTGTACAAAGACAGCTAAAAATATATGAGTAATAATCAGTCAAAAATATTTTACCAGCTAAATGACTGCCTATATCTTCATGGTTTGCTTGGTCAGTTTTGTGTTCAAGCCGGTGCTTCTGCGTTTCCATCGGTGGATGATGCTCAAGCTGCAGCATTAGCGGTGATGACTGAGTCAATACTTGCAGTTTAAGTTGCTCAGTAGCATCAACCATTGCTGGCGGTTCCAGCGCTGCAGAAGCCAATAAGAATGGCGATGCTGTCAAAGCTTTAATGTCTTCAGCAGAAACGTGGAAACGAGTTTTCCTGTGTGCAGAATAATACTCAACGTCAGTGGTAAAGTTTGGTGTCAGTAATGTGTCAAAATGTTTCCGAAATTTATTATTTAACAGTTTTGGAACTACACATGACACATTTTAAGTTTACTTTGCAGAAAAGAAAGAGAGAAAACTGACGGGAGACTGATTGACTCAGGTTTGCCAGGAAAAAAGGACACTAAAACAGAAGAGAAGACGACACTTTTAATTGCACACAGCCCAATTGACTGCCTATCTATGTCTGCCCACGTAAAATGGAACTTTGGATCATGGCAGCAATTTTCACTGGATGCATTTAGTGACATCACCACCGACTCACAAGCAAGATAGCGAGAACCCAACTATTACGGATGCAAGTCCAGAGAACTGAACAATAAGTGAAGGCTGCTCTTTTCAAACTACACATTAAACCAACATATGCAGGTAGTTAGCTGTGGGAGACAAAATGATAAAATATACCAGTTACAACTTTAGTCACAGTCTCACAGAAACTGCAGAACACTGAACTCCCATTCATATTCAATGCACCAACTATAGCTTTTCCACATTATACCAAAAATTACGACTGTTTTAATTATCACTGCTTGTGAACGACAAAAATTTACTTCCAAATGGCACCTCAGTTTCACAGCTTTTTCTGTGTCTGTTTCTTCATCACCGACCAGTCCGACATGCATATTTCTTGAGATAATGGATCTATCGATGTTAAATTCAGCTCCATGATAATCTGGAAAAAGAACTTGTTTGACATATGACGGTGCCATGTCCCACTTTGGCGGAGCAGGAGTCCAATACATCTTCCACTCTCTGTCACGTAATGGCATGCTCTCAGCTTTCACTGCTAACATCTGTGAATCCTGCAAATTACAAATGCATCAAAAAACAAACACATTTGTGACATGCGACAATACAATTTAGAACTATTGCATTTTTTCCACGCAGGAGAGCCATTGTGACTTTAACAACAGGCTGCTCTGCTGATGCAACATGGCCTAATTATCCTTACAGAAATAGCTTCCATACAGAAATTGACCTAATCGCATATCTCAAGAAGCATAGTTAATTAAAACACTGACTAAACTGGAGTCACTTTAATAACACAAGTGAAAGATAGTGCCAAGAAAAATAAAAATAACAAGATTTGACATTACACAGACTGTTCAAAGTTTTTTTAAAGTTTACGGTATTAAAAATGACAACCTGATAGCTGGTTTCTGTACAAGAATGCTTAGCATTCACTTGAGCCACGATATGTTCAGCAGCAGCTGACTGCGTCAGTTCTAGGTCATCTAGAGCAGGTGTCACAAGTTTATCAGTCTGCAGAACGCATGCCATACAGTTACTACCCATGTCATGTGACACAAAATACGCAATATACACAAAAAATTTTCAAGCTTTACAAAATAAGCAGTAAATTAATAAAAAAAACTCTTTAAAAATCCTGAATTTGGGGTTGCAATGACTACTTTAATAAAATTTTACTCAAATATAAATTTTTGGCTCACAGTAACTTAATTTGCATTTTCCAATTCGGGTCTGCTTTTCAGCCATGGTTGGTTATGCCAGCATTTGCTGAGCTCTTGTTTTCTTTCTGTGACCTTGAACTTTGACCTATGATATTAACCTCTGACATTCATTTAGACAGTGTCAAGATAAACCAGCATGTCAAATATTCGGTTAAAAAGTAATTTAGTTCAAAAGTTAACATGCAAACAGACACTAAGACAGCAGACTGACTACCAAACATACATACATACATACATACTTAAAATGTTAATAGTGCCCAGTATACATAAAATAGACCTACTGTGCATTACAGAAGTTCAGATAAAAATGATAAACTAATTAAAAGCAATGTTAAAAAGATGAGTCTTTAATGCACGTTGGAAAGCAGGTTGTGAGTCAATGAGTCTGATGTCAGTGATTCATAAACATGAAAGTAGCAAAGAATTAAAAAAACAAAATACAATAAGTATTAAAAAACCTGACAAACTATTCCCGAGCTTGTGAGAAAAAATATGTCCAAGTGAGATCTCCTGAAAGCAAACTTGTGCTAATTACGGTGTTTTGAGCCAGCAAGTGGTTAGCAGATCATTTACCTCTGACACCATTGTTCTGTGATGCTGCTGCCAAACTCCGCGGTAAGCAGTGGGCATTTGGAGGCCATCTGGAAGAACACAGAAATGGTGAATAGATTTCTGTGGCATCTCGTCCTCATGCAGCTGCCCTGAGCCTCGAGGTAATGAGCTACTGAGTACGGTATCTTGGCTGTGTGGCAAAACTTGCTTGGCAACAACACTCAAACTGTCTTGCTCGGTTTTTTTGACTGAAAGATCAGCATCATGCCGTGTCTGCAACAGACAAACATACAAAAAGCATCTGCTGCTGTTAGCACGATCCTACTTCATTGATGCTTCATTTAAAGCATTATTAGACAGTAAGACCACGCCGACAAATATAAGTCATTAGCAACTATTGTGTGGCTACTAGCACTGATATCAAATATTATTATCATGATGTTCATTTTTCCTATTTGACTGCTGTATGTCATTTATCACCTGCTGCACAGTAGCACCAGCACTGTGTTAATGGCAACTGGCTTTGTCGATGGGAAGTGCTGGATTTTGACCCCCTACAGAATCGATATCCCACAACTAATCACCATGGAGGACCAATGTGCATCAGCATACCTATTACCTAATTTAATCAACATTGGTCAATTGGTTTTTGAAATATTGTAATTTTTTAATTTTCAGGATGGCGGCCTTCTGGCATCTTGGATTTTTAAAGTTCAAATTTTTATGCACAACTATACACTTCTATGTATACTATACACTATACACAGATCTGTCTTTCTGTAATACAAACATTAAAAATATTATGATAAAATAATATGAAACTTCTATTACAAATAACCTGTTTTAAATACTGTGACAGGCAATCACTAGTTGCCAGTGGAGAGAGCAGATCTGCAGCTTCAGCAATAGATTCAACTGGAAAATCATCATGCAGTTTCTCCTGATAATCACAGAGACCAATAAACACAATGACTAACACTATATTATGTTATAGATTTTAATCACCACAGTAACAATAAAATATATTCAAGTGACAGCACATAACATTCTAGTACTTCACAATTACTGCATAAATTTAAAAATAAAAATAAAAAAGTGCATTTACATTAAACAGCTTTGTTTTCAGCAAAATATAAATCTTAAGCATTAAATTTGTTCCATTAAAGTGACAAGCATAAAAAATAAAATTCAAAACTATAAAATCAATTAAAAATAGAATGAAAGCATCGCACCAGACTACATGACATCTGTTCTTCATTCCATGCATTTGATGTAACAGCTGGCACTACAGAAACAGCAGCAGCAGCAAACAAACTCATTTTAATGAAATAATCTGGCTAAGTTGGTTCCAGCTTATAACTCATTCATTCACTGTCACCACAATCACACACGTGGGTTATCCACTAGTTAATTCATTTATGAAAATTTTCAATTTTAGATAACAACAAAATCATAAGATGTGCAAGCCTATTCTTGTTCTTGGATCTGATTGTTAGGTGACTCAATGGATTTATGTTTATCCACCCACGGACTCAATGACCTAAGTAAGCGAGATCAGCAATCCGCCTACACTCTTAACGGGGTATGACACTCTTAATTTTTTTACCTTCTATTAGTGAGCACACATCAGCTAGTTCACATAGTCAAACTATCAATTTCAGTGCAATGTGATGCACTATAAAAAGCATATTAAGTCACAGAGTAGAACGAACTAATCAATATTGCACAAGCATTTCAGAAGAATGAGGCTTACAAGTTTCCTTGGCAGCCTGTGTGGAGTGATCCGAAACAATACCACTAAATGCAGTAACTCCAGAAGCTGATGATGATGTTTCTTTTTCTATCACATCTTGCACAACATCACAATTAATGCAATAAGATAACTGTGGAAAATGGTCACAATCATCAGCAGTCGCTTCTAGTCACAATTTCAACAACAGACAAATCTGTTTTTATAGTGATTCAACATATTATCAGCAGGTAAAAGCTTCCTCAATGGATCTAAAATCAATAACATTTTAAATAAAGGAAACTTTACTAACTGCTAACTTCTATGACATTAATCAACAGCTTAAAGATAACACAAAAAATAAAGCTTTGTCCAAGTTAACCATGTAAACAATAAAACACTGTTTATTCTTCATACTACTAGCCTGTGTTAAAACATAAAAATAACAGCATAATTACTTCTGTGAGTCTTTGTCCTAGTCTGCTGTAGAAACTGGTCACTGGGGCTCGATGAAGCAATCTGCTTTGCCTCACGTACTAGATCTTCAACTGACATTATCTGCACAGATCAGTGTTACTGCAAGTGTGATTATCTGAGGTCAACTCACGGGAAACAAGTGAAAAACAGCAACAACAAGAGACCTAGCACTGGCTAGCATGGCACGAGATAATCTGCCCGCAAGCAGCACAGTCGCGCAAGCAGCACGACGAGCAGCACGGCGGCCGCAAGCAGCACAGCGAGCAGCGGTAAAGTGGGATCGGAATTTGAAACCTAAATTAGCTATAATGCACCAATGCACTTCCGTCACAGACAGACAGACAGACAGACGGACACTGACATCGTAGCATAAGCGCGAGATGTATATATTACATCTCGCACTAAAAACTCAACGTTAGTGCATTAATATCAATGTACAGAAATAATCAGAACAAAGAGGAAAAGTTACTGTGCACCTCCGTTAGTGCTCTTGGCCTGCAGGCTTTTTCACCGTCGTCTTGCTTTGCAGCTATCACTGACTTTGACAACTTCAGTGAATTTTTGACTAAAACAATAATAATACAAAAACAAAATTACTTACGGAACCAAGGTGCAAATGGTGAACTTTTATGCTAAATTATCGAGCATTTCTAGCAACAGCCATTACGAATATAAAGTTCGACACTGTTAACGTTATCTGTGACCAAAGTGTCTGTTGTACAGCATATGCAGAATGGTGAGCTTGCCCCAACTTAACCTTCCATTCGCATCCATACAAATGTACATCAGTTACGTATCCACTTCTCGTAGTTTGTACATAGAATATGAGTTATTACCAGCTGACTCCTTTTTTAAAATGTTTCTTTTTGAAACTTTTGTATCCAGTAAATACAGTGTGGGAATTAGCCAAAATGATCTAGGGGGTCAGCAGTGATGCCCAAAATCCGAGACCTGAGGCTCAGAGCAAGAATGAGGTTCTTGCCTTCTACCAGCTAGGGGTTTGTTGGGAGTGCTATAAGCTCCCCCAGTAGTGTCAGGGGCCGACACAGCACAGCACAACACATATTTCCTTGACATTATAGACATCAGTTTACGTGACTTGAAATCATAGCACACAAATCATTAAAGTGAACCTGGCAATTTTTCTTGATGCCTTGCTGAAACTCGATTCTGTCTGGTATGTGTCTGAGGCACTGCTGCCAAACACACAGCTTGAGTTGTGCCCAGAGATGGCAAAATGGCTGGCTTCAACTGACTATAGAAACTAAATATTCGCATAGCATCTTGGGATCTTTGGTTGGATGCTTTATCCTATATGTAGAATACATATATAAATTAATGTACATGTATATGTATGTGCAAAATGCATTCATGCAACATAAAGCATGTGATTTTAAAGTTTCAACAATACTACAATTATAAATATGACATTTAAAGCTAAAAAATAACTACATGCACAGCAGCTGCAATAGCGATTAAACAAACTTTTCATTGTCAATAACTGTAACACAAATGCAATCCTAGTAACTTGATTATTTAATTCCGCTTGTAACTAAAAACTATTATTACTTACTACCAGATATGTAAACAAGACATTTTTTTCAAGACCAAGACCAAGATCAAAACTTCTCATTCAAGACTAAGACCATCTTTCATGTCCTCAAGGATTCTTGATCGAGACCAAGACCCAAAGTCTCGAGACTACATCTATGATTATCACTGTTTTTTTCAGCAAAAGTAACTGTTAGGCTAAGGCTAGGTTGCTTATAGGTGTTCATATCAACAGTTGAAATTATAAACATGTTTGCTTAATTATCATCACAACGCATGAAAAATATAGCCAATAACCAAACTTATAAAAAATAATGAAATAAAATACTTCAAAGAAATGTGCATAAAAATGTTACTAAATACTGCATAAAGATAAGACAGTGTGCTTAAAAGTAAAACTCAACGAAGCCGATGTAGCAAGTGCAACCAAAAATTGTACACACTATGTGCAATCAAAGTAAGTGAAACTGCACGGTGTTACAATATCAGCATTTTTCTACCTGAATTTGTTAGCCATGCTTGTGACATTAAGCCACAAATAACAGCTCTGTGTAGACGGAAGAATCAAGTAATATAAATCATAAGTATTTTAGTCACTTATTATCACAAATACACTTTCAATAAAAAGATCAGAAATATGCACACAATGACAACATATAATCACGTCAGTCATTATTAGTTATAATGTCACAATATTATACACCATGGAGACAATAAAGGGAACACTGACAAAGAGAAAACTCTACAGTGTCTTGTCCCTAATTGGCATACACAAGATATTATCAGCAAGAGGGTGTGAGCAGTAAAAATTTGCTCAAACAGAATATACCATTTTAACTGCGGGTGCTGTCTAACTCAGGTTCTCCTACATAATGGCTGTAAAATGGATATTGTTGTACAGTACCATATATTACATATAACAAAATAACAGTATCATGTTAAATGTCATATTTCAGCAATAATACTACAGTAGTATACATAAAGTATAATAAAAATATAATAAACACAATTTAAATGAACTACATATATTCTAATAAATTAGATTTTTTTTATCATATCACTGTATTCACTAAGATCTATGATAACACATACAATATAAAACATGGAAATTTTGTAAAATAATGTTAGTATAAGAAAAAGTAAATTTCAGAATATGAACCAAAATGCGAATAATTGGTAATCACTTACCATGGTGTCTGTGAGTTAATGTTCAGCAGCAGTGCTGGTGCCTTCCACAATACATGCAACACGTACATATAGTATTGCTGTCATCCTCATCCTGTGACAGGCACAAATAGATGCAACACTGTAACTCAAGAAGCAGCAGCATTCTAAGAAAAAAAGCTCTCAAGAGACTGAGGAAATCATCTTTAGTCATCTGAATACAAAGTTGATCAGTGAATTAAACTACTACATCCACTCTGTGCAGCTGTAAGTCTAAACTGTTGCCACAGTTACTGCCATCACTAAACTATGGCAGTTTATCTCATCACATGCAAAAATTCCATCTGCTGGTCTCCTTTCAGATAGCAATTGGCTGTGTTCATCTGTGGAAGGGGTACCAATTAACAGTGGAAAGTCTAATCACAATTATGAGAATCATGATGGCTGTAGCCAAGGCTGTGGCCATGCTTGCTGTTAATATAACTAAAACAGCAAGTGGATCTTTGCAGTCAGCACAAACAACAGTGCTTTAGCATTCAAGTTCATCTCTTTCACATATTCAGATTTCCAGTTGCTTGTCAAACCTGTGTGTTGGCCCAACACACAGGTGGCATTCAGGCAGCAATGCTCCAGCACTCATGAGTCTGGAAGTGGACCAAGAAAGGGTGAGGCTAATTAATTAGTTTCCTTAGTTGAGGTAAGTGCTTTGAAATCTGGCTGGGTTACAAATAAACTTGTGCCATGCACCTCAAAGGTTAATTCTAGAATATATGGAGGAAAAACTCGAGAAACTGACCAACATATATGGGTTTATGTAGAAAATGGCCATTAAAATGATATGGAATTTGCTTTTACTGGCCCACTACTACTGTGTTATGTATCTGCTGGCTGGTAAACTGTCAGATATAAGAAAACACAAGCCACAATGGTACAGCTTGAATTTCGAGTAAACCAAACAATCCTGCAGTCCAGATGGGCTGACCTCTGTGGAGAGCTCGGCTGGTTGGTGGACCATGCCTTGGCCAATGCAAAACAGCCACTTTACATGCTGTGTGAACAGCTACAACATCATCACCATTGCCAGCTGCGGCAGTGGCACATGTCATGGGTGGAGCCCCCACCACTGTCCTATCCAGTCTCGCTCATCTTGCTAACGGAAACAGCTGCCCGTCAGAGCTCCCGCGTCATCCCAGGCCTTCTAGATTACTACCGACTTTTCTAAAAGGCTGTGCCTTGGCAGCTTACGGACACTTTGGATCCTGGATATCTTGGCAGCAAACTAGTGCCGGAGTGTTCAATAGACCATCGGGCACAAGTGCCAAAATTTCTGGACAATTTGGACACAAGAAACTTTGACAGCAGTATGCAAACACTCTGGCACTGTGGTTAAACTTCAACCTACAGCAGAATACCACTGAAGAAATATGCTGGTGATGACTGAAAAGTCAACAGCGGAAGACTGAAGCATTAATTGACAATAACTACCAGAAACCACATGTCCAAACTTCACAAAATTTTCAATGCATGTTGCCTGCACCAGTGGCTCAGTCCTTCTCTGGCAGCATTGCAGTACAAGTAAACCTTCTTCTGGTTTGTGGATGACATCATATTTTCGCACAATGGGCTTTTTGGTGCTGTGATGTTACCACAGCATCCTTGTCCTTTTAGTCACTTTTTGTCAAATTTTTTTTGTCATATGACATTGACAGCGCTATTATGCATACACTATTATCGCGCGATGCTATGCCAGTGAGGTATATGTTGTCATCGTATGTCTGTCTGTCTGTCTGTCCGCCTGTTGTCACAAGCTCGTATTGTCTGCCTAAAGGTTCTTTTACATCAGATCCATGTTGGTCCAATATTTATCCAGCCGCCTCTTGAACGCCGTTCTCCCATTAACAA